>Ga0265297_10002438_pt1 | contig 37879 bp, 37 predicted proteins | sample Munlanlwell13791_FD_192502 | JGI IMG/M metagenome (GOLD analysis project Ga0265297, IMG submission 192502) | Leachate microbial communities from a municipal landfill in Southern Ontario, Canada - Leachate well 137-91 | ecosystem: Engineered > Solid waste > Landfill > Unclassified | place...
ACAAGATGCCGGCGGCGGGTGTCACGCCTATAGCCAAGCACGCCAGGGCAATAAATCAAGTCTCTCCCTATGGTTTCAGGCCGCCGTGCCGGTGGCTTCGCTGAAGCGTGAACTCCAACCCGGGCCATCCCCGCTGGAGTTCACACTTTAGTGTGGGACCTGCCGTCCAGGCGATCCCTCGCAGGGCGGAAGGTGGGCCGTCCAGAGGAAACGCCGCCGCCCCCAAGCAGCCCACGCTGAAGCGTGAACTCCAACCCGGGCCGTCCCCGCTGGAGTTCACACTTTAGTGTGGGATTTGCCGTCCAGCCAAAAAAACTCGCAGGGCGGAAGGTGGGCCGTCCAGAGGAAACGTCGCCGCCCCCAAGCAGCCCACGCTGAAGCGTGAACTCCAACCCGGGCCGTCCCCCGCTGGAGTTCACACTTTAGTGTGGGATCTGCCGTCCAGCCAAAAAACTCGCAGGGCGGAAGGTGGGGCGTCCAGAGGAAACGTCGCCTGCCCCCAGGCAGCATTTCCCGCCCTGCGAGGAACTGCCTGGACGGCAGGCCCCCCCCGGTCAGCCGCCAGTCGCGGCGATCCGGAGCATGGCATCAATCGCGCGCTTGGCCTTGGCGGCCACCGCCTCGGGAACCTGGATCACTGTCTCCAGCGTCTCCAGCGACCGGGCGACCTTCGCCAAGGTCGTCTTCTTCATGTTCGGGCAACGCAGGAAGGGGCTGAGCAGGACGAATTCGATCCGCGGCGCCGCCTTGCGCAGGGTGTGCAGAATGCCATCCTCGGTGCCGACGATGAACTTGCGGTGGGGCGTCGTCTTGACCATCTCGGCCATCTGGCCGGTGGAGAGGATGAAGTCGGCCAGCTCCTGCACCTCCGGCCTGGTCTCGGGATGGACCATGAGCTTGGCGTCCGGATGCTCGGCCTTCATCCGCAGCACGGTCTCGGCGCGGATCATGTTGTGGGTCGGGCAGAAGCCCGGCCACAACGTCAGGTTGCGCCCAAGCTGCTTCTCGACAAACTTGCCCAGGAACTGGTCGGGAATGAAGAGGATGTCCGGCACCTCCCCCAGCGAGCGCACGATCTTCGCGGCATTGGCGGAGGTGCAGCAGATGTCGCTTTCCGCCTTGACTTCGGCGGTGGAGTTCACGTAGCAGACGACCGGGGCGCCGGGGTGGGCCGCCTTGAAGGCGCGAAGCTGCTCCGCGGTGATCATGTCGGCCATCGGGCAGCCGGCGCTGGGGTCGGGCATGATGACCTTGCGGCCGGGATTGAGGATGGCGGCGGTTTCGGCCATGAACTGGACGCCGCAGAAGATGATGGCCTCCGCGTCCCGCACCTGGCTGGCCTTGACGCTGAGGCCATAGGAGTCGCCGACATAGTCCGCGATGTCCTGGATGTCGCCGGTCTGGTAGGTGTGGGCGAGGATGACCGCCTTGCGTTCCCGGCGGAGGCGATTGATCTTGGCGACAAGCTCTTCCATGCTTGATCCCTTCCATCAAAAAAAACGGCTGGGGGGGGTGGTTGAGCCACAACCTAACCGGTTTCCGGCCAAAGTGCAACCCTGCACGAGGAGCGTGCAGCTCTGACGAATTCCGGCTGGGCTTGGCACCGGCGGCGGTGGAGTGGTTGGGGATTCCGCCCCCATCCTCTAGTCCCGATCCCAGCAGTAGTCTTTGCTGCCATCCCAGGGATTGCCGAGCTTGCCCGCCTGGTAGAAGGCCGGGCAGCCGCCGGCCGCCGTCACCCCCTCGACATGGCCGTCCAGCCAGGTCACGATGCAGGTGTTGGCATGCCGGCCATAGGCCAGCGGGTTGTTGCCGTCGGCCCAGGAATAGACGTGGTAGTAGCCATTCAGGTTGCCGGTGTTCCAGACCGCGGCGTTCTCCACGGCGAAGGCGGTGCGTTCCGGCTTCTTGATCTCCGCCAGCTTGGCCGGCCGGAGGTAGCGGGGGCCATAGGGCGCCCCCCAGGTGCCGATCCAGGAATTTCCGCCGAGCATCTGCGCGTTGTGGCCGTAACTGACCCGGCCGTATTTCAGGCGGGTTTCGGCGGTTTGCGCCCCCTGGTCGTCGGAGGGGCAGAAAAAGAGGTTGGAGGTCGCTTCCGTCATCAGCCGGTGGTACCAGCCGTTGGTGAGGTCGTTGGTGCCGCCGTTGAGCCCTTTCGACTCCATGAGGGAATCGTTGTTGTCGTCGGCGTACATCATGGCCTGGGCGGCGATCTGCTTGCAATTGCCGATGCAGGCCGCCTTCTTGGCGGCCTCCCGGGCCCGCCCCAGCGCCGGCAGCAGCATGGAGGCGAGAATGGCGATGATGGCGATCACCACCAGCAGCTCGATCAGGGTGAAAGCTGCTTTGCGGCTCATGCTTTTCTCCTTTCCCGGACACCCATGTGGCTTGCCAACGCTTGGCGGGAAAATACCCCATCCACCCATGGAAGCAAGCGGGGAAGGGGGGGCCGGCTTCTGGGGCGCGTGCCCCAGGCTTTCTGGGCCGCCGCCCGCCGCCCGCCGCATCATGCCGGCAGGCGCTGGTGATTTCCGCCGGCGCGGTTTGGGATTACAGTACGGGCCGGTTTTGTCCCATTCCGCAACCATCCCCCGTTGTTGCCTTATACTGGAGCGATGCGCATCATGGCCGGCCAAACGCTGATCGAGAAAATCCTGTCCGCCCACCTGGCCGAGGGGGAGCTTGCCCCGGGGCGGGAGATCAAAATCCGGATTGACCAGACCCTGTGCCAGGATGCGACGGGGACCATGGCCTGCCTGGAGCTGGAGGCGATCGGCGTGGAGCGGGTGCGCACCGAGCTGTCGGTGATCTACGTTGACCACAACACGATGCAGAACGGGCCGGAGAACCAGAACGACCATCTTTATTTGCAAAGCGTCGCCGCGGCCAAGGGCTGCCATTTCTCCCGCCCTGGCAACGGGATCTGCCACCAGGTGCATCTGGAGCGGTTCGGCGTGCCCGGCAAGACGCTGCTCGGCTCCGACTCGCACACGCCGACCGGCGGCGGCCTCGGCATGGTCGCCATTGGCGCCGGCGGCCTGGACGTGGCGCTGGCGATGGCGGGGGTGCCGTTCAAGCTGATGGCGCCCAAGGTCATTGGGGTGCGCCTCACCGGCCGGCTCCAGCCGTGGGTGGCGGCGAAGGACGTGATCCTCCATCTCCTTTCCATCCTCAGCACCAAGGGGAACGTCGGCGGCGCGGTCGAGTATTTCGGCCCCGGCGTCGCCACCCTGGGAGTGCCGGAGCGGGCCACGATCACCAACATGGGGGCGGAGATGGGGGTGACCACCTCGGTCTTCCCCTCGGACGCGACGACGCGGCAGTTCCTGGCGGCCCAAGGGCGGGAGGCGGCCTGGCGCGAGCTGGCGGCGGACGCCGACGCGCGCTACGAGCGGATCCTGGAGGTTGACCTGGGGGCGCTGGAGCCGCTGGCGGCCTGTCCGTCGAGTCCGGACAACATCAAGCCGGTGCGGGCGCTGGCGGGCGCGCCGGTGGGGCAGGTGCTGATCGGCTCCTGCACCAACAGCTCGCTCAAGGATCTGAGCACCGTCGCCGCCGTGCTGGCGCAGCGGCCGGTGCACCCCAATGTCTCGCTCGGCATCGCCCCGGGCAGCCGGCAGGTGCTGGAGATGCTGGCGCGCAATGGCGCCTTGGCCGAGATGATCAAGGCCGGCGCCCGCATCCTCGAATCCGCCTGCGGCCCCTGCATCGGCCAGGGGATGAGCCCCGCCACGGGCACGGTGACGTTGCGCACCTTCAACCGTAACTTCGCCGGCCGCACCGGCACCAAGGGCGACCAGTGCTACCTGGTCAGCCCCGAGACGGCGCTGGCCGCCGCGGTCACCGGCGCCATCACCGACCCGCGCGACCTGGGGCTGGAGCCGCCGGTGTTCAACCAGCCCGACCACTTCCTCGTTGACGACCGGATGATCCTGCCACCGCCGCCCGCCGGCACCCCGGCCGCGATCATCCGCAAGGAGACCATTGGCGCGCCGCCGGTCTGCCGGCCGTTCCCCGCCGACCTGGACGGGTGCGTCCTGATCAAGGTCGGCGACAAGGTCACCACCGACCATATCATGCCCGCCGGTGCCTTCCTCAAGCACCGCAGCAACATTCCGGTCTACGCCAAGGCGGTGTTCCACTGTTTCAACCGCGATGGGCAGCCGACCTTCGCCGAGCGCGCCGCCGCGGTGCGCGACGCCGGCCGGCACGGGGTGATCGTCGCCGGCGAGAGCTACGGCCAGGGCTCCAGCCGTGAACATGCGGCCATCTGCCCGCAGTTCCTCGGCGTCCGCGCCGTGATTGCGCTCTCCATCGAGCGCATCCATGCCGCGAACCTGGTCAACTTCGGCATCCTGCCGCTCTACTTCCAGAGCCGTGAGGACTTGGCGAAAATCGAGCCGGAGGCGACGCTCGCCGCGGCTGACATCCGCGGCCAGCTCCAGTGCGGGGCGACGGTGACGCTGACCGTGCGCAACCCTGGGCAGCCGGCGTTCGCCCTGGCCTGCCGCCACCAGCTTTCGGCGGAGGATTTGCGGGAAGTCCTCGCCGGCGGCCGCCTGGCCGCGGTGTGAGCGGCGGCGGGCAGGCGGGACGGGAATGCAACGGGGGACTGGCGCGAGATGTGCGGCAAACTGACCTACGAACGGCGGCAGATGATCAACCAAGGGGGGATGGCGACGCTCACGCTCGTCGTCCCGCCCGACGGGCAGCCGCTGGTCCTGCGCGAGATCCAGCCCCGGCTGCGCTGGAACCTGTGGATGCACCGGCGCTTCCTCGCCGGCGCCAAGATCCGCAAGCTGGTTTCGCCGCACCCGAACATCGTCGCCTCCGTCGAGTACGGCTACCATGGCCTGCGCCCCTACGAGCTGATCGAGTATTGCCATGACGCGCCCAACCTCAACGAACTGATCCTGCGCAAGGATCCGCGCATCATCGCCAGCTCGCTGGAAATCCTGCGCCAGGCCTGCGCCGCCATCGCCCACATGCATGCCAAGGGGTTCCTCCACCTCGACGTCAAGGCGGAGAACTTCCTGGTGATGGAGCCGGAGGCGGCGTCGCTGCTGGTCAAGCTGACCGACTTCGACCTCAGCCGGAAAATCGGCGACCGCCATGACTCCCACCGCGCCGGGACGGTCAACTACATGTCCCCGGAAATGCTCCAGGCGGGGCGGTGTGGCGTCGAGGCGGACATTTTCGCCTTTGGCGTGATCGCCTACTGGATTCTCGCCGGCCGCAAGCCCTTCTCCGGCTTCACCGTGGAGGCGATGCGCCGGCAGCAGCTTGCCCGGAACGCCTTCATTCCGGAACCCGCCAAGCTGAACCCGCAAATCGCGCCCAAGCTGAGCTGGATCGTCATGCGCTGCCTGGAGAAGGATCCCGCCAAGCGCTACCCGAGCATGCCCTACCTCCAGATGGAACTTGCCAAGCTCTGACCGGGCCCCCGCCAGGAAATCGGTGGACGCCAGGCAGGGGTGCCTCCCCTTTCCCGGGATCCCTTGCTGTCCCTGCGGGATTGAGGCTTTTTCCGGCGATCCGTCTGGAGCCCGCGGTCGCCGCGGCATCCGGAACGGATCCCGTTGCCAGTGCCGCCAACAGAATTGTCCCGCACCTGTGTCCCGCCCGAGTGTTGCGGCCGGGCGGTTGGCTGATTACATTGCGGAGTTCGCACGGGCCGCGGGGTTCCGGAGGGGGAGGCCGGCGGCCGTGCCGGGCGCGGGAGAGGCATGAGCCGGATTGTCGACATCGTGGAATTGCGTGCCAGCCTGGAAAGCGGCGGCGCGGCGGGGGCCGTGGCGGCGTTGAAGGGGTGCATGATCCCCTCGCGCGTGCTGCGGCAGCTCCTGGAGCCGCCGGCGCCGGTGGCGGAGCTGTTCCTGGCCTCCTGGCCGGAGACGCCCTCGCGCTACCTGGAGGAGCTGGCCGCCACGCCGGCCCTGGAGCGGCCGGAGGTCGCGGCCGCGCTGGTCAAGAATCCGCGCACGCCGCGGGGCGTCTTCGAGAAGCTGGCCCGGAGCGAAAACCCGGAGATCCGGCTGCTGCTGGCCAAGGGGCGGCAGCTCACGGCGGATGCGTCGGCCAACCTGGCGGCCGATCCCGACCCGGCGGTGCGGGCCCGGCTCGCCGCCAATCCCGCCACTCCCTTGGCGGCCCAGCTCGCCCTCGCCGCCGATCCGGTCGGCTTCGTGCGCACCGCCCTCCTGCGCCAGCCCCGGCTGGATCCCCACGTGCTCCACGAACTGGCGGAGAACGAGGACCTGCTGGTGCGCGCCGCAACCATGATCCAGGCCAAGCTCGCGCCGGAACAGTTGCTGGAATGGGCCGACCTGGACGATTTCCACCACCAGCTTTTCCTGCTCCAGCGCGACGGCTTGCCGGAGAGCGTCCTGGAATCGCTCTGCTTCAGCCGGCATCCGCGCATCCAGGAGCTGGCGGTGGCGCGCCGGCGCTGTTCGCTGGATGAACTCCTCGGCTGGAGTGAAAAGGGCAACCCCCGCGTCCGGGTCGTCGTCGCCGCCAAGCCGGAGCTGCCGCCCGAGGTCCAGCGGGTGCTGGCCGACGACCCCATGCTGCCCGTGAAGCTGGCGCTCGCCGGCAATCCGGCGCTGGATGCCGCCGTGGCCCGGCATTTGGCGGAAATGGACCAGCCGCGGATTTGGCACGCCCTGGCGGCAAACCCCCACCTGCCGCCGGCGGCGCTCACCGAGCTGTGCCGCGAGCCGGATCCGCGCCTGGGCAAGCTGCTGGCGGCCCGCGCGGACTTGACCGCCGAGCAGGTGGAGCTGCTCCTGGAGCATGGCGGCGAGGCGGTGGCCGGGCATCTGACGGCGCACGGCGTGGAATATGTGGACTTGGCGGCGGCGCGGGCGGAAACGCTGGCGGCGCACCGGCTGCCCTCCGTGCGGGCCTTCGCCGCCCCTTCCCGCAACCTCGCCCCGGCGACCATGCGCAAGATGAGCATTGATCCGGTGGCGCTGGTCCGCCGGCGGCTGGCCGGGAATCCGGCGTTGCCGGAACGGATCCTGCAGTTCCTGACCACCGATGCCGATCCGGCGACGGCGGCCCGGGCCCGGGCGGCGCTCGCCGAGTTGCAATCCGCCGGCGGGGCGGCCGCGGTGGCGGAGCCGGCGGCCGGCAGTGGCGGTGGCGGGGTGCTGCGCCGCCTGATCCGCAAGGTCATGGCCGGCTGAGGGGGGAACTGGAAACTTGGAACTTGAAACTGGGAAACCCTCCGCGAACTCCGCGCCGCCGCGGTGAAAATCTTCGATAATTCATGACTCATCATTGAAAGGGAACTGACCATGGCAGTGGCAGCGAAAGCCGGCACCCCGCGGAAACTGGGGTTCGTCGAGATCATCATGGGTGCGGACGCCGAGACGATCAAGGCGGCGTACGAGGCCCGGCTGAAGATTGATGGGCTGCTGGCGGAGCGCGAGGAGGCGTACCGCCGGATTGTGGCGGTCGAGAGCCAGATCGAGGAGATCGTGGGCGAGCCGGGGACCTTTGTCTATCCGCCGCCGCCGAGCCCGGTGGCCGGCTGGCCGAAGCTGGAGCCGCAGGCGCGCAAGGCCGCCGCGCCGGCGGCCGCCCCGGCCGCCCCGAAGCCGGCGGCGCCGCGCAAGGAGAAAGCCGCCGCCGGGGGTGGTGTTGGTGAAGGCAAGGCCGCTCCAGTTGAAGCGGAGTGAGGGGTTCCGCCCAACCCATGACCATGCTGGAGTCCATACGGCTGACGGACCTGCTCCTCGAACGGGAGTCGGAGTTCGTCCGCATCGCGGAGTGCGAACGGCTGATCCAGGGGATCCTGGGGCAGCCCTATCCCTTCACGCCGCCGCCGCCCTTGCCGTCGCTGGCGAAACGCCGGCCGCCGCGCCGGCCGCGGAAGGGCGAGGAAGCGGGTGGCGCGGCCGCCGTGGCCTTGCGCCCGCTGCGGGAAAGGGAGAATGCCTACCGCGTCACTTGGCGGCAGGGGGAGGAGGCGGAGGTCTCCTTCCAGGCCGACCGCGCCCTGGTGCAGCGGCTGCTGGCCCTGCGGGAGCCGGAATTCACGGTCATGGAGGTGGCGGCCGTGCAGGTGGCCTCGCCCGCCGAAGTGACGGTGCATGAGGTGCTGTTTGTCCGCCCGGCCGAGGGTGAGGGTGACGCCGGCTCCGCGGCGGACTGACTGGCTGGCCAGCCGGCGGCGGTTCAGGGCGGGAACGGCCAGAGGCGGCGGAGGATCCCCGCCGGGTCGGGCACGTCGAGCACGACGCGGGTGAACTTCTCGGCGCGCAGCTCAATGGCGATGGCGTCGCCCCGGTGGCGGGTGTACCAGAATTCGTGGCGGCGGAACCACCAGTAGCTGCCGGCGGTGAGCACCCGCGGGATGCCGGTGCCGGGGCAGCGGAGCGGCGGCGGCTTGGCCCGCGCCTCGAGCCGGGCCACCCCCACGATGTGCGCCCGGCTGAATTCCAGCTTGCGCTTCAGCGCCCAGACGCAGTGCCAGCCAGTGAGGCGGACGAGGACCTTGTCCGGGCGGATGTCGAGGGTGAGCATGGTTCCTTGCTGGTGCGTGCGGAGTCCGCAGGCGCGGACTCCGCAATCCGGGGTCAGTGGACGGGCGTGCCGGTGTTGATCACCGGCTGGGCTTCCGTCTCGCCGCAGAGGACGACGAGCAGGTTGCCGACCATGGCCGCCTTGCGTTCCTCGTCCAGCGTCACGATCTGGTTTGCGGCCAGCTCCTGGAGGGCCATCTGCACCATGCTGACGGCGCCCTCGACGATTTTCTTGCGGGCGGCAATGACCGCCTCCGCCTGCTGCCGGCGGAGCATGGCCCCGGCGATCTCCGGCGCGTAGGCCAGGTGGGTGAGGCGCGTCTCCTCGACCATGACGCCGGCCTTGGCCAGCCGCTCCTGCAATTCCGTGCGCAGGGCCTGGTGTACCGCCTCGCCGCCGCCGCGGAGGGTGACTTCGTGCTGCCCCTCGACCTGGTCGTAGGGGTAGCTGCTGGCCAGGTGGCGCAGGGCGGACTCGCTCTGGACGGTCACGTAGTTCGCGTAGTCGTCCACGTCGAACAGCGCCTGGGCGGTGTCCGCCACCCGCCAGACCACGACCGCGCCGATCTCGATCGGGTTGCCGCGCTGGTCGTTGACCTTGAGCTTGCCGGTCTCGAAGTTGCGGACGCGCAGGGAGATGCGGTACTTGTTCTGCCAGCCGACCACGGTGGCGGGATGGCCGTCCTCGCGGCGGACGATGGCGGCGCCGCGGGGGAGGGCGAGGGGGTTGGTCCAATGGAAGCCCTCCTCGCGCACGGTGCCGATGTATTGGCCGAAGAGCACCAGCACCCGCGCCTCATTGGGCTGGAGCGTGAAGAAGCCGAAGCAGAGGAAGAGGTTGACCGGCACGAGCAGGAAGGGCAAGGGGTTCTTGAACATCAGGAACAGGGCGGGCACGGCGATCCAGAGCAGGATCACGGCCGCGAGCAGGGGCCAGCCATTGGCGACGCGGACGGCTTGTTCTTTCATGGATTCGCTCCTGGGTTGAGGGGCCATTGAGAGGAAGGATAGGATATCATGCCGGAAAGCCAGGGCAAGCCGGCCGCGGCGGGCAAGGGTTTGGTGGCCGGCACCAACACCCCGCCGCCAACTCCGCGCGAAAGCAATTTTCCACAAATCTCCACAAAAAGCTTCGGATCTTTCCTTGGCGCCGATTGCCTTCCACCCCTCCGGGCCGGCCATCACTCGCGCCCCGCTGGGGCGCAATTCAACAATGCTGGAACCCACCCCCCGGCTGAAGCCGGGGGCTCTACACCCAGGCCCCTCACGGGGCCTTCAATGCCCACAACCCGGAGGCCGGACGCCGATGCCTGGCCCCAGCGGGGTCGGAGTTGGCGACCACGCCGGCACCGTCCGTTCGTGCGTGGAGCTGGCCCCAGCGGGGCCGGAGTTGGCGACCACGCCGGCACCGTCTGTCCCTGCGTGGAGCTGGCCCCGGCGGGGCCGGAGTGTAAAGCCCCCGGCTTCAGCCGGGGGATAATGCCACCCTTTATCTATTTGCACCCCAGAGGGGTGCGAGTGAAGACGCCGGGGCGGATGGGTGGAGGGCTTAGTGACGGGCAACACACTGGAGCCCGCCGGTTCGCGATTGCGGCCTGAATCCCTTCCCGAAGCTTGGGCTTCCGCGTCAGAGGAAGTGGGCCGGGCCGGCGGCGGCGCGCGGCTTCCCGGTTTGGGCGGCGGCCACGGGCGCCGCCGGCGCCAGCCAGGCCGGGGCCGGGCAGTCCAGCATGGCGGCCGTGACGCGCAGGAGTTCGGCCTCCGCCGGGGCGATTTGGCCATCGGCGGTGACGGCGGCCTGGGCGGCGGCCAGCAGCCGGGCCTTCAGGGGCGGGTCGAGCCGGCGCAGGGTGGCGAGGGCGGCGGCGACCGCTTCCAGGCCGCAGTCCGCGGCCGGGAGCAGGGCGAATTCGACGCCGAACTCCTCCAGGCTGCCTTGGCCGCGGGCGAGGGCCGCGGCCGGATCCGGGTTGCGTCCGAGGCGGACGAAGGCGGAGAGGAGGACGGCGAGCTGTGGTTCGGCGGCGCGCAGGCTGTAGAGGTTGGTGCGCATGGGCTGGCGCAGGCTGCGCCGGGTCTTCTCGCCGAGCCGTTGCAGGAGTTGCAGCAGCAGGTATTCGGCGAGGGTGATCTGGTGGTCGGCCTCGGCGCGGGTGCGGCAGTCATCGAGGAAGGCTTGGAACTGGCTGTCCGTGAGCTGGCGCAGGCCGGTGGCGGCGAGGTCGAGGAGCAGCGGCCGGGCGGCGGCGGGGATTTCCGCCAGGGTTGGGGCCAGGCGCGGCATCCAGGCCGCGACGCCGGGCGTCGTGGCGGCGGCCGCGGCCTGCTCCGGCGCGAGCAGGTGCAGCACCAGTGCCTGGGCGCCTTCGGGGTCGCGGGCGGCCTGGCGCACCGCCTCCGGGAGCCGGTCCAGCACCGATTTTGCCAGTGCCAAGTGCTGCCGTTCCGCTTCCGGGAGGGCGGCGAGCATGGCGGCGGTGATCAGCGGCAGGCCGTCGGCCTGGCGGGGTGGTGTGGCGAACTGGGCGAGCGTGCCGGTGGCGGGCGGGGCCGGGGCTTCCTCCGCCAACTTGGGGAAAACGCCGTCGAAGGCCGGGTCGAGCCAGCGGATGCGTTCGGCCAGCGGCGGGTGGGTGGCCAGCAGGCGGTCGAGGAAGCCGGCGGGGGTGCCGGTGGCGAAGAAGAGGTGGGAGAACTCCTCCGCCAGCGGATGGTCCCAGCGCGAGCCGGCGCGGAGGCCGCCGATCTTCTTGAGCGCGCCGGCGAGGCCGGCGGGGTTGCGGGTGAACTGCACCGCGGCGGCGTCGGCCAGCCGTTCCCGCTGGCGCAGCGTCGCCAGCTTGATCAGGCGCGCCCCGAAGACGCCCAGGGCGCCGGTGGCGTAGAGGGCCATGCCGGTCCCCAGGATCAGCAGGGTGCCGCCGGCCTTGCGGTTGCCGCTGGCCAGGAGTGGGCGGCCGCCGTTGCCGCCGCCGCCGAGGCCGGCGTCCAGCAGTTGGCTGCCGAGGTTGGCGATGGCTTGGAGGCCGTGGAGGAGGGCGACGAGGCGGAGGTTGAGCCGGATGTCGCCATTGAGGATGTGGCTGAACTCGTGGGCGACGACCCCCTGCATCTCGTCGCGCGTGAGATGGGTGAGGAAGCCGGCGGTGACGCAGACCACGGCGTCCGCCGGCCCCTGCCCGGCGGCGAAGGCGTTGATCCCGCTGGAGCGCCGTTGCCGGTAGAGCCGGGGCACGGGCAGGCCGGCGGCGAGGGCCATCTCCTCGGCCACGTTGAGCAGCCGCCGCGCCGCCGGATCGTCCGTGCTTGGCGGAATGGGCTCCGCCCCGAGGCTGGTGGCCAGCGACTCGCCGTCCCGCGCCAGTTCCAGGAACTTCCAGAGGGCGGCGCCGAGGATGAAGGCGATGGTGCCCGCGGCGACGACGGCGAAGCCTTCGCCGCTCCAGTACCAGGCGTGGAGCTTGAGCTTGTGCAGGGCGAAGAACAGGCAAACCCCGAGGACGCCATGGACGGCGGTGGCGACGGCGCCGAGCACCGCCGGCAGCAGCGCCAGCAGCAGCAGCGTCCGTTTCCGCGATTCCGCCTGGCGCCCCCAGAAGTCCATGGCCGTTCACCCCCGGATCAGCGCCAGCAGCTCCGCCGTCTTCTCCCGGAGCAGCGCCGGGTCGGCGTTGGTTTCGACGTTGAGCCGCAGGATTGGCTCGGTCTGCGAACTCCGCAGGTTGAAGCGCCACTCCAGGAATTCGACGGAAAGCCCGTCCACCGCCTCGACCAATTTCGCGCCGGGGACGTAGCGGGCGCGCACCTTGGCGATCACCGCCGCGGCGTCCGCCACCCGGCTGTTGATCTCGCCGCTGCACGGGAAGCGCCGCATCCGCCCGCCCACCAGTTGCCCGAGCGACTGGCCGGTGACGCTGATCGTCTCCGCCAGCAGCAGCCACGGCACCATGCCGGTGTCGCAGTAGGCGAAGTCGCGGAAATAATGGTGGGCCGACATCTCGCCGCCGTAGACCGCGTCCTCGGCCCGCATCCGTTCCTTGATGAAGGCGTGGCCGGTCTTGCTCTGCACGGGGCGGCCGCCGGCGACGATCACCTGCTCCAGCGTGTTCCAGACCAGGCGCGGGTCGTGGATGATCGCCGCGCCCGGCGCCTTTTCCAGCATCCGTTCCGCCAGCAGCCCGACGATGTAGTAGCCCTCCACGAAGCTGCCCTGCTCGTCGAAGAAGAAGCAGCGGTCGAAGTCGCCGTCCCAGGCGATGCCGAAATCGGCGTGGTGCTCCAGGATCGCGTTGGCGGTCACCGGATGCGTCTCGGTGAGCATCGGATTGGGCACGCCGTTGGGGAAGTTCCCGTCGGGCGTGTGGTGGATGCGGATGAAATCGAAGGGCAGATGTTCCGCGAGCGCGTCCAGGATCGGGCCGGCGCAGCCGTTGCCGGCGTTGGCGACGATCCGCAGCGGCTTGAGCTTGGATCGGGCGACGAAGGAGAGCAGCTTTTGCACATAGGCGGCGGTCACGTTCTCCGGCTGGTTTGTGCCTGGCCGGGGGGCGGGCGTGCCCAGGTCGCCCTCGCGCACCCGCCGCTCCAGCACGTCCAGCCCCGAATCGCCGCTGACGGGGACGGCGCCGCCGCGGACGAGCTTCATTCCGTTGTATTCCATCGGGTTGTGGCTGGCGGTGACCATGATGCCGCCGCCCATGCCCGGCCGGGCCGCGGCGAAATAGACCATTTCGGTGCCGCACAGGCCGAGGTCGCGGGTGTCGGCGCCGCCCTCGTTGAGGCCGCGGACCAGGGCGGCGGCCAGGCCGGGGCTGCTCAGGCGCACGTCCCGCCCCACCGCCACCGGGCCGGCCGGGCGCAGTTCCGCCGCATAGGCGCGGCCGAGCTTGTAGGCGATTTCCGCGTTCAGTTCGCCGGGGACCTTCCCCCGGATGTCATACGCCTTGAAACAGGGCAGCTTCGGCATGGTCTGGACTCCGTGTGGCGGCAGGTGGGCAAGGAGAACCATTCATCAGATCAATGGCTTGGCGTCGGGGAATATAGCGGCCGGCGGGCTGCGGGTGCGGCCAGTTGGCAGGCCGTCGCCATTCGCGCCATCTCCGGCGACGACCTCACCGCCCATCTCGCCCTCACGGAAGCCCAAAATCTCCTCGCCAAAAACAACCCACAGGGTGCCCGCCGGCGCCTGGAAAACTCCTCGGCGACATCAAGGGCGGCGGCACAATTCCCGGATGCGCGGTTGGGAGGAGCAGTGTCGCCGCCCTGCGGGGGGCTGATTCCTTTGTCGCCTGTCGCCTGGGCGGGTTCTCCGGTTCCTGCCTTCCGTCTTGTCTCTCATCCCGCGCGGACCAGGGCGAGGAAATCCATGCCGTAGGGGTCGTCGCCGGTGAGGACGCGGGTGGCGGCGGCCAGCCATTCCGGGGTCCAGGCGGGCAGGGGGGCGAGCTGGTGCGGGTCGTAGATGGCGGCGTCCAGGCCGTTGGCCGCGGCGAGCTTGAGGAAGACGTAGTTCAGCAGCCGGCGTTCGGGCATGCCGAAGGAGACATTGCTGATGCCGCCGACGATGTGGACGGCGGGGCCGTAGCGTTTGCGGAGCTCGCGGCAGGCGTTGATGAAGCCATTGCCGTGGGCGGGATCCACGGCGACGGGGAAGACCAGGGGGTCGAGGAACATGCGTTCCGGCGCAATCCCTTTGGCGCTGGCGAGTTCCACCATGGGTTTCAGGGCGGCGACCCGTTCGGCGGCGGTCTGTGGCATGGTGGCGGCGCCGGCCGCGGAGAGGAGGACATCGGCGCCGGCGGCCGCGGCCAGGTCGAGCACTTCCGGGCGTTCCAGGCTGGCGCTGTTGAAGAGGAGGGGATGTCCGGAGAGGGTGCCGAGGCCGGCGGCGCCGGCACGGAGCACGTCAACGTCGGAGGAGTCCAAGGAGAGCGGCAGGCGGATCCAGGCCGCGACCTGGCCGACGAGCCAGGCCAGGGCTTCGGCGTTGCAGGCCTTGTCGGTGGAGAATTCGTCGGTGTTCAGATCCAGGTAATGGGCCCCCGCCTGTTCCTGGCGGCGGGCGAGATCCTGGAGATAGGCGAGGGCGGCGGCGGCGTCCGCGGCCTGATTCTGGGCGACGCGGATGGCGGCGGCGACGTGCTTGACCTTGTCACCGGCGAGTTCGGGCGGGACGGCGAACCCCTGTTCCGCGCCGGCCGAGCCGCCCCAGACGATGCGGGCGCCGCCGCCGGCGGTGGCCTGGCACCGGGTGCCGCCGCGCTTGAGGACGCGGCTGCAATGAAGATTTTCGCCGATGATCAGCATGGGGCAGCAGACCGTATTTGAAAAAATCACCACGAACTCGCGAAGGGCCCAAAGTCCGAGCGAAGCCGTTCGCTCGTCGGGATTCCGGCGTTTTCCCGGATACCATATCTGCTCATTTTTCGCGTGCTGCCGGGCGGCCGGAGGATGGCGGAATTGGCCAGCCGCTTCCTTGGCGCCGGCGGCTTGCATTTGGGGCGGGGCGGGCAATAATCAGGGGGAACTCCCCATTCGCCTGACTGCCGACCGGTGAACCGCCATGCCCAACCTTGACCTCCGCGATCCCATCCGCCTCCTTGAAGAATTGGTGCGCATCGACAGCCGGACGCCGGGCGAGCTGGACCGGCCAGTGCCGGCCGGGGCCGCCACGGAGGCGGCCTTGGCGGCGGCGCTGGGGGAGGCCCTGGCCGCCGCGGGGTTCGCCACCGAGCTTCAGGAGGCCGCCCCCGGCCGGCCCAACCTCCTCGCCTGGCTGGGGGAGGTGAAGCCGGAGCGGCCAACCTTGCTGTTCGAGGCGCATCTGGACACGGTGGGGACCGAGGGGATGACCGGCCCCGCGCTAGCACCGGAAATCCGCGACGGCCGCCTCTACGGCCGCGGCGCCTGCGACACCAAGGGCAGCCTGGCCGCCATGCTCTGCGCCCTTGTCCGGCTGCGGACGGAGCGGCTGCCGCTGAACCTGGCCTTCCTGGGCGCCTGCGCGGAGGAGACCGGCTGCGAGGGGGTGCAGCGGGCCGAGCTGGGGCGGCTGGGGCGCGAGTTGCACATCGTGGTGGGGGAGCCGACGCAGAACCGGCCGGTGGCGGGGCACAAGACGCACATCTGGTTCGAGTTGGAGACGCGCGGCCGGGCCGCCCATGGCTCCGTCCCGGAGCAGGGTGAGAACGCCATTTACCGGATGGCGGCGGTGCTGCGGGAACTCCAGGGCTACGCGGCCGGGCCGTTGCGCGGCCTGGCGCCCTGCCCGGCCGGGTTCACGCCGCCGACGCTGTCGGTGGGGGTGATCCGCGGCGGGGTCAAGGAGAACATCGTCCCCGACCGCTGTGCCATCCAGGTGGATGGGCGGCTGCTGCCGGCCCAGGCGCCGGATTCGTTCCTGCCGGCGCTGGTGGCGGAGCTGGGGCGGCGGGCGGGGTACGAACTGCGCGTCAACTGGTCGCGGCTGGCGCGGGGGATGCAGACGCCGGCGGGGAGCCGGCTGCTGCCGGCGCTGCTGGCGGCGGCGGGGGCGGTCACGGGGCGGCCGGTGGCGGCGGGGATCGTCAACTATTGCACGGACGGCGGGCATTTGGCCCACTTGGGGCATGACACGGTCGTCTTCGGTCCCGGCGACATTGGGCAGGCGCATTCCGCCGTGGAATGGCTTGAGCTTGGGCAGCTCCGCGAGGCCGTTGAGATCCTGGTGGCGGCCGCCCGGGGGCTGGCGGGGCGGGGTGGCGCGGGAGAGTAGGGGCTATCTCCCCCTCACGGAACACACGGAAGCCCCCCTTTTCGCCTGTCCCGATGCGGCACACGGGAAGACAGGTTCGCACGGAGGCCACGGAGGGCACGGGGAAAACACGGGAAGAGAGGTTCGCACGGAGGCCACGGAGGGCACGGGGAAAACACGGGAAGAGAGGTTCGCACGGAGGCCACGGAGGGCACGGGAAAAACACGGGAAGACAGGTTCGCACGGAGGCCACGGAGGCCACGGGGAAAACACGGGAAGAAAGGTTTCGCACGGCGGCCACGGAGGGCACGGGGAAAAACCTCGATCCATCGCCTCCGCGTTCCCCGTGTCCGCCGTGCGAAAACCCCAGCCGCTTTCCCCTAATGGCGGGTGGAGTTTTCCTGACCGCCGCGGACAAGGCTGGCGGCGTGTCCGGTGTTGGCGGGAATTGGCGGGGGCGAAAAAAAAAGTTGTGGCGGCCGGGCGCGCGCCATTTACTTTTCAGGGGACGGCCGTTAGGTTACGGCGTCCGACAGCCTGGTGGTTCCGTGTCCTGCCGTCCCTGTCCGTCCGCGGGTTTCAGGCGATCCGGTTTGAGGTCCGCCCACGGATGCCAGCGGCAGGCCCGATCCGGCAGGTTGCGCGGTTTCACCCTGAACCCCACGGAGGCTTGCTGTGAAAACCTGTCCTGTGCAAAACGTGCGGAATTTCGTCCTCGCTGGTCATGCGGCTGCCGGCAAGACCACGCTGGCCGACCTGGTGCTCTTCAAGGCCGGCGCCGTCAGCCGACTTGGCAGCGTGGACCAGAAGACGAGCGTCTCCGACTTCCGGGCGGAGGAGCAGGAGCGGCGCGGCAGCCTGTATGCGGCGGCGCTGAACTGCCAGTGGAAGGAGCACCAGTTTCATTTCCTGGACACCCCGGGGGGGCTGGACTTCTGCGGGGAGGCGATCGCCGCGCAGGCGGTGGCGGACGCGGCGGTGATCGTGGTGGATGCCGTTGGCGGCGTCGGGCCGGGGACGTTGCGGGCCTTGAAGGAATCGAAGGCGCTGAACCAGCCCCGGGCGATCTTCATCAACGGGTTGGACAAGGATCAGGCGGACTTCCACCAGGCGCTGGCGCAGGTGCAGGAGGCCTTTGGCGGGCCGCACGTCTGCGTGCCGTTTGTCCTGCCCATTGGCGCGAATGCGGGGCTCAAGGGGGTGGCGCCGGTCCTGAAGAAGGATGTCCAGTTGCCGGGCGAGCTGGCCACGGAGGCGGCGCGGGACCGGCAGGAAATCCTCGACGACGTGGCGGAGGAGGATGAAACGCTGATGGAGCATTACCTGACCGATGGCGACCTTTCGCCCGCGGAGCTGGAAAGGGGGCTGCACTTGGCCGTGCTCCACAACCACATCGTCCCGGTCTTCTGCGGCAGCGCCGCCAAGGACATCGGGGTGAATGAGCTGCTGGATGGCATCATTGCCCTCTTCCCCGACCCGACCATGGAGGAACCGGTGCGGCTGGTGGACGGGGTCTGTTCGCGCCGGGCGGAGGCCGACCACGGCATGGCGCAGGTCTTCAAGACCGTCTCCGACCCGTTCATTGGCCAGCTCAGCCTGTTCCGCGTCTACAGTGGCGTGTTCAAGGCGGACCAGGAGCTGTTCAACGTCAGCACTGGCGCCAAGGAGCGGCCGGCGGGCTTCCTGTTGCTGAACGGCAAGGAGTCGGTGGCGGCCACCGAGGCTGGGCCGGGGGCGATCATGGCCGTGGCCAAGCTCAAGAGCACCCATTTGAACAACACCCTTTCGACGAAGCCGACCGCCGAGCAGTTCGCGCCCATTGCCTTTCCGCAGCCGACCCTCTCCCTGGCCGTCCATGCCGCCAACCGTGGCGAGGAGGAGAAGATTGGGGCGGCGATCCACCGGATCATGGAGGAGGATCCCACGATCCGCCTGGAGCGCAATGACGAGACCCATGAGACGGTGATCCATGGCATGGGCGACCAGCACTTGCAGGGCGTGCTCCAGCGGCTGCGCAACAGCTACAAGCTCGACGCCCGCTTCGAGACGCCCAAGGTTCCCTACCGCGAGACGGTCCTGGGCAGCGGCAGCTTTGCCTACCGCCACAAGAAGCAGTCCGGCGGCCACGGCCAGTTCGCCGAAGTGCATCTGCGGCTGGAGGCGAACCCCGTTGGCGGCTTCGAGTTCGCCAGCGAGGTGGTGGGCGGCTCGATCCCCAGGAACTACATCCCCGCCGTCGAAAAGGGGGTGGTCGAGGCGATGGAGCGCGGGCCGCTCGCCGGCTGCCGGGTGATCAACCTCAAGGCGGTCGTCTACGATGGCAAGCACCACGACGTCGACAGCTCGGAAATGGCCTTCAAGATCGCCGCCCGCGGCGCCTTCCGCGGGGCCATGGCCGCCGCCCGGCCGATGCTCCTCGAGCCGGTCATGAAGCTCAAGGTCATCGTCCCCGAGGAATACATGGGCGACGTCACCGGCGACATCAATTCCCGCCGCGGGCACATCCTCGGCATGGACAGCGAGGAGGGGTTCCAGGTGCTCACCGCCGAGATGCCGCTGGTCGAGACCTTCACCTACGGCTCCTCGCTCCGGTCGCTGACGCATGGCAAGGGCTCCTTCGAGCTGGCGTTCGACCGCTACGAGCCGGTGCCCGGCAACCTCAGCAAGCAGATCCAGGAGGCGGCCGCCAAGAACCGCATTGACGAGGTGGAATGACGCGGAGCATCTGCGTTCCCCCCTCCCTCCCCCCATGCCCCGGAGCGGGTTCCTCCCCCTCCGGGGCGGGGCGGCAAACCAACAAGGAATGGACAGCATGATCCGGGTCATTGCCACGATCACCCTGAAGCCGGGCTGCCGCGAGCGGTTCCTGGCGCACTTGCGGCGGAACTTGCCGAACGTCAAGGCGGAGCCAGGCTGCCTGGACTACACGCCGATGCTGGACATCGCCTCCGGGCTGCCGCCGCAGATCCCGCCGCGGCCGGACGTGGTCACGATCGTCGAGGCCTGGGAAAGCCTGGAGGCGCTCAAGCTGCACCTCAGCGGCCTGCCGCACATGGTCGCGTACAAGGCCGCGACCCAGGAACTGGTGGCGGGGGTGAGCTTGCAGGTGCTGGCCCCGGCCTGAGCGGGCCGGCACAACGCCCCTACCGGCGGCGTTCCCGTCTCCGCGGCTTTGCCTTGGGCACGGGGCGGTTGAACCGGATTTCCGATTCCCGATTTCCGGTTTTCGAATTGGAATGCGGAAGTCCGGAATTCGGGTTGCTGGCCTCCTCGGCGGGCGCGTCCGCCGCGAGCAGCGCCGGTGGTGCCTCGCTGGCCAGGTCGTTGCCGTAGTAGGTCGTGGTCTCGCCGCGGATGGCGCGCAGCCGCGCCGCCAGGGCCGGCGGGTTGCGGAGTTCGCATTCCCAGACCACCACGAGGTTCCAGCCCAGGGCGCGCAGCGCCGCCTGGTTGCGCTGGTCGCGCGCGACGTTGCGGGCAAACTTGGCTTGCCAGAACTCACGGTTGCTGGCGGGGGTGCTGGCCACCGGGCAGCCGGGGTGGCGATGCCAGAAGCAGCCTTGGACGAAGACGCAGGTGCGGTGGCGCTTCAGCACGATGTCGGGCGTGCCCGGCAGTTTCCGGCAATGGAGGCGGAAGCGGAAGCCGAGGCGGTGCAGCAGGGAGCGCACCGCCTTTTCCGGCTTGGTGTCCTTCGACCGGATCCGGCTCATGATCCGGCTGCGCACTTCCTTGCTGACCGTGTCGGTCATTCCGCCCTTTTGCCATGACTGGCCGTGGGTTCCGCCGAAGCCGTGGGTTTCGCCCACGGCTATTCATATGGTGGTGGCGATCACATAGCCAAGGCCGACGGGGACGGCATTGCCGATCTGGCGGCATTTTGCCATCATTGGGCGGGCGGCCGTTTCAGGCCGCGGCGGACGAGGTCGCGGAATTCGGGGGGGCCGTACTTGAGCAGGCGGGAGCCGCGGGCGATCTTGCCGAGGCTGACGCCGAGTTCGCGGGCGATCTGGCGCTGGGGCACGTCCTGTTCGAGCAGTTGCAGGAGGCGCCAGCGCTTGCACATGTCCTCCAGCTCGGGGGGGGCGAGCAGGCCGTCGAGCAGCACGTCCAGCTCGGCCGGGGAACGGGCGAGGAGGATGATTTCCTTGAGGGTCTGGTGCTCTTGTTCGAGCATGGCGGCGTTCCCGGCGGGCGGTGGGGGGATCAGGCGAGGATGGAGAGGGCGGCGAAGATGGCGCCTTCGGCGAGGTGGCTGAGGAGGGCGGCGGCGCCCCAGAGGTAGCTGCCGGCTGGGGAGAGGAAGATGAGCACGAAGAGGATGAGGGTGGCGGCGGCGCCGAAGCCGCGGCGCATGGTTTCGAGGCGGGGTGCGGCGGCGGTGGCGACCTCGAATCCGTCCAGGGGCGGCACGGGGATGAGGTTGAAGAGGAAGAGGAAGGTGTTGGCATAGGCGCCAATCCGGACGAACCGGTGGGCGTGCTCGAAGATCGGCGCCGGTTCGCCGCCCTGGCGGCTGGCGAGGAAGGCCAGGAAGCCGCTGGCGAGGGCGAAGAGGCTGGCGAGGGCGAGGTTGGCGAGCGGCCCGGCGGCGGCGACCAGGGCGAAGTTGCCGCGGGTGCGCAGGGCCTGGCGGTTGACCGGCACGGCGCCCCAGGCAATGCCGAAGAGCAGGAGCATGGCGATGGAGACTGGCCCCATGGTCTTGAGCGGGTTGAGGGTGAGGAAGCCGGTGAACTGGGCGAGGTGGTCGCCGCGCCAGGCGGCGGTCCAGGCATGGGCGGCTTCATGCACGCAGATGGAGAACATCACGATGGCGACCCAAATGAGGTAGAAGGCGGGGTCGGTGGCGAGCATGGCGGCGAAAAGGTGGTTGGTCATGGGGCGGAATCCGGCGGGGTGGGAGTGGTGGCGGGGGTGGCGGGGAAGGGGAAGAGCTGGGCGGGCTCGGCGAGCCGGCCGTGGCGGTCGAAGCGGACGCCTTCGGCGGCAAGCAGGGCGCGTTTCCGTTCCAGCTCCGGGCCGGCGCGGTGGCCGTTGAAGCCGCCAAGGGTGAGGTCGGCGGCGATGATCCGGTGGCAGGGCACCGTGGGCGCGAAGGGGTTCCGGCGCAACGCCTGGCCGACCGCCCGCGGGGAGGCGCAGCCGACGGCGCGGGCGAGGGCCGCATAGGTGGCGACCTGGCCGCGGGGGATGCGGGACAAAGCGGCGTAGACCCGGCGCTGGAAGGGGGTGATGCCGGCGGCAGCGGCTGGCGGTGGCTGGCGGGATGGGGATGGTTTCATGGCGCGTTTCCAGGGAGCGGAAGCGGAACCGCGATACTATACCGTCCTTGGCGGGGGCGGGGGACACCCAGGCCGGGGGGGGGCGTTCTGGGCGGCCTCAGCCCTCGGCGGCGGGGCGGCGGCGGGCGTCCTTGAGCGTGCCCCGCTGGCGCTTGGTTTCGCGGCGGCGGGCCCTGGCGCCCGCTCCGGCCTTGGTGGGGATGCGGCGCTTGGGCGGGGTGGCGGCTTTCCGCAGCAGCTCGACGAGGCGGGCGATGACCTCATCGCGGTTGCGTGCCTGCGACCGGTGCAGGTCGGAGGTCAGGGCCAGCACGCCGCCGGCCGTCAGCCGCGCCCCGGCGAGCCGGCGCAGGCGCGCCTTGACCGCTGGCGGCAGGGCGGTGGTGGCGGCGACGTCGAACTCCAGGCGGATGGCGGACTCGGTGCGGTTCACGTGCTGGCCGCCGGGCCCCGCCGCCCGCAGGCTGCTGAAGCGCAGTTCCCGTTCGTCGAGCGCCAGGTTGTCCGTGATGGGGATCATGGGTCATCTCCAGCGGAAGAGGCCGGAACTCCATTCATCAATGGCGCGGGTGGCGCATTCCGTGAAGCCGAGGGCGGTGAAGGTGGCGCGGACTTCGGGGTATTGCCCGTGGAGGATGCCGGCCAGGGCGAGATAGGCCGGGCCGTGGCGGGAGTCGAGGAAGGAGGCCAGCCGCGGGGCGAAGCGGATCAGCACGGGGGCGAGGATGTTGGCGACGACTACCCGGGCTGGCTGGGGCGGCAGATAGTCGGCGAGGTCGGCGACTTCGACTGCGACGCCGCTGGCGCCGTTGCGTTCCAGGTTCTCCCGGGCGATGCGCACGGCGTCGGGGTCGTTGTCCACCGCCCGCACCGGGCGGAAGCCGAGCTTCCAGGCGGCCAGGGCGAGGATGCCGGAGCCGCAGCCGACATCGAGGAGGGCGGCCTCGGGCAGCTCCTGGCTGAGCCGGTCGAGGAATTCGAGGCAGGCGCGGGTGGTGCCGTGGTAGCCGGTGCCGAAGCTCATGCCGGGATCCAGTTCCAGGACGAGTTCGCCGGGGGCGGGGGTGTACGCTTCCCAGCTTGGCTTGACCACCAGCCGGGGGGTGATCCGCTGGACGTGGAAGAAGCGTTTCCAGCTTTCGGCCCAGTCTTCGCGGCGGAGGGTGTCGCGCTCCAGGCTGGCGGGGTCGAAGTCGGGGAGCCAGCGGGGCAGTTCCGCGCGGAGGCGCGCCGCGAGCTGGTCCGCCGCGGCGGCGGACTCCGCAAAGAGCTGGGCGAGCAGTTCGGCCGACTCCGGCGTCCGGACGGTGGCCAGGTCCAGTTCCGCGGCGGCGGCGAATTCCGCCAAGGTTTCCTCGGCGGCGGCGGGGGCGCGGAAGCGCAGGAGATGGAGGTGGTCTTGGGGCATGGTGTGAGTTAGCCTGATCTGTTCATGCGAATCAGGTCATGGGTCATGGGAGGCTGGAATCGGCGGCGAGGGGGAACATAGCGTGGTTTGGGCGGTATGGTATCGGCATGGACAGCTTTCTCGAACTTGTCCGGCGGCGGCAGAGCACGCGCCGGTTCCTGCCTGACCCGGTTCCACGGGAGGTGGTTGACCGCTGCCTGGAGGCGGCGCGGCTGGCGCCGTCGGCCTGCAATTCCCAGCCATGGTCGTTCCTGGCGGTGGATGATCCGGCGACGTTGGCGCGGGTGGGGGCGGCGGCTTTCGGCGGGGTTTACGCGATGAACGCCTTTGCGAAGTCCGCACCGGTGCTGGTGGTGGTGGAGACGCACCCCTCGGCGGCGGCGGCGCGCTTCGGCGGTTGGCTGCAGCGGACGGAGTTCAACCTCCTCGATGTCGGCTGCGCCTGTGCGCACTTGATCTTGCAGGCGGAGTGCGAGGGGCTGGGGAGCTGCTGGCTTGGCTGGTTCGACAAGGGGGCGGTGCGGCGGGAGCTGGGGTTGCCGCGGCGGGCGCGCATTGACAGCCTGATCGCGCTTGGCCGGCCAGCCGAGCCGCTGCTCCGGCCGAAGCTGCGCCGGCCGCTGGAGGAGGTCCGGCGCTGGTTCAGCGTCCCACGCTGAGGCGGGTGATGAAGCGTTCCGGGAGGCTGGCGGCCGTCATCAGCTTCTGGGTCGCCTCGATGTCGTAGGGGACGCGGCAGGGCTGGATTTCGCCGGTGGCCTTGTTCCAGACGACGAAGGCGGCGCGGGCGTCCCGGTCCCGGGGCTGGCCGACGGCGCCGGGGTTGATGAGCACCTTGCCTTCCGGGGGGAGGGTCATTTCCTTGAGGAAATCAAGCTTGAGGGGATGGCCGGGCGCCTGGAGGCCGGCGAGGGGCAGGTGGGAGTGGCCGCAGAAGGCGAGGTGGGAGGTCTGCCGGGCGAAGTGGCGTTCCAGTTCCTGGAGATTGACGATGTAATTCCAGTGATGGCCGCCGAGGGAGCCGTGGAGGAGGGTGGCGCCTTCGGCCTGGCGGGTGCCGGGGAGGGCGGCGAGCCAGGTGAGTTCGTCCATGTTCAGTTGGTTGTGGGTCCACTCGATCATCCGGCGGGTGTCGGGTTCGAGCTTGGCAACGCCGCTGCCGAAGATCTCGGTCACGTATTCGTCATGGTTGCCGAGGACGGTGAGGCAGGCGGGGCCGAGTTCGCGGATTTTCTGGAGGCACTCGTGGGGGGAGGGGCCATAGCCGACGATGTCGCCGGTGCAGAGGTAGCGGAAGCAGCCTTCCTCGCGCATGGCGGCGAGGGTTGCCTCGAGGGCGGCGAGGTTGCCGTGGATGTCGCCGAACACGCCGATTTTCATGGCGGAGCCTCCTCCGATTAGTTCAGGTGCCGTGGTCGCCAGCCTTTAGGTGCCCCGGGGGCAGGGGAATTTCCCGCCTCCCGTCACGGCTTGCTGCCCTCTTGCGTCCTGGCCACCGCGAGGCGGGCCGGGGGCGCCACTTCGGTGGCGAGGGCGGTGGCGGAATGGAGACGGTCGACGGCGGCGGCCAAGGGGCAGGTGCCGCGGTTGGGGCATTCGCCGTGGCAATAGCGCAGGCGGAAGTCGTGGGCGGCGTGGTCGAGGTGGTTCCGCCAGAAGTGTTCGATGGCCGATTCCCGCCCCACGTCCCGCCCGGCCCGTTCGCTCAGGTACCATTTGGTTTCATCAATGGCCCGTTCGAGGAACGTCTGCTGGGCCCGCATGAATTCATGGAAGGCGGAACAGGTCATGACTTGCCGTCAAGGGGGGGAGGGGCGGTTAACGTTGGTTGAATATAGCGCCGGCCGGTGGTTTTGCGCGGGTTCATTCTTCGCGGAGGGCGCGGAGGCGGGCGAGGACGAGGGCCTTGGCGTCCTCGCGGGAGAGGGGTTTGAGCACGGTTTCGGGGGTGTGGAGTTCCACTAGCGTCTCCGGCAGTTCGTCGAGGAAGGGGGAAGGGCGGCGGCGTTGCGGGGCGCCGCGGATGGCGCGCTTCTCGCAGTGGACGAGGGTCAGCCGTTCCTTGGCGCGGGTGATGGCGACGTAGAAGAGGCGGCGTTCCTCCTCCAGGTTGCCTTCCTTGACGGCCATTTCGTGGGGGAAGAGGTTGTGCTCCAGGCCGGCGACGATGACTTCGGGGAACTCGAGCCCCTTGGCGGCGTGGATGGTCATGAGGGTGACGCCGCGCTCCTGGCCGTCCTTCTCTTCGCGGTCGTTGCCGTCCATGAGGGCGAAGCGTTCGAGGAAGGCGTCGGCGGTGGCGGCGGGGCCGGCCTCGCGCTCGAACTGGGCGGCGGCGGTGATGAATTCCATGAGGTTCTCGTGGCGGTTGAGGGCGTCCTCGCGTGGCTTGTAGAGGCGGCCGAGGCCGTCGAGGTAGCCGAGGTCGCGGAAGAGGGCGTTGATGGCGCGGGCGAGGTTGCCGGGCTGGCGGAGTTCGCCGCGGCAATGGGCGAGGGTGGCGGTGAAGCGGCGGATCTGGTCGGCGGTGGCGGGATTGAGTTCGGCGAGGAACTCGGGGGTGGCGAGCAGTTCCTGGAGGGGGGCGCCGGTGGCGAGCTGCTGGAGCTGGCGGAGGGTTTCGAGGGTCTTGTCGCCGATGCCGCGGGGGGGGACGTTGAGGATGCGCAGCAGCGCCAGGTCGTCGCGCGGGTTGAGGGCGGCCTGGATCATGGCGAGGCCGTCAAGGATCTCCTTGCGTTCGAAGAAGGAGCGGCCGCCGACGAGGGTGTAGGGGATCTGGCGCTGGCGGAGGGCTTCCTCGAAGCCGCGGGACTGGTGGTTGGAGCGGTAGAGGATGGCGAAGTCGGTCCAGGGGCGGCGGGCGGCGGCCTGGCGGTCGCGCAGGATTTCGGCGACGATGCGGCCTTCGGCGGTGTCGTCGGGCACGCGCAGGATGGTGATTTTCTCGCCGGCGGGCTGGGCGGACCAGAGGGTCTTGCCGTGGCGTTTGGGGTTGCGGGCGATGACGGCGTTGGCGGCCTGGAGGATGGCGCCGGTGGAACGGTAGTTCTGTTCGAGGCGGATGACCTTGGCGGCGGGGAAGTGGGTGGTGAAGGAGAGGATGTTGGTGATGTCGGCGCCGCGCCAGCCGTAGATGGACTGGTCGTCGTCGCCGACGACGGCGAGGTTGGCGGCGGTTCCGGCGAGGGTGGCGACGATCTGGAACTGGACGGGGTTGGTGTCCTGGTACTCGTCGACCATCAGGTAGCGGTAGCGGGCGCGGTGGGCCTGGAGCAGGTCGGGGCAGTTTTCCCAGAGGCGGAGGATGAGGACAAGGAGGTCGTCGAAGTCCATCAAGTCCATTTGCCGCAGGCGTTTCTGGTATTCGGCGTAGACGGCGGCGATTTTCAGTTCCAGGGGGGCGCGGGCCTGGTCGCGCATGGCGTCGGGGGTGAGGAGGGCGTTCTTGGCGCGGCTGATGGCGGCGAGGAAGCGTTCGGGGTCGAAGCCTTCGCCGACGGCGCCGGCCTCGCCCATGAGCGTCTTGACCAGGCCGGCCTGGTAGCTGGGGGTGGCGAGGCCGAAGCGGGGGCTGTAGCCGAGGCGGGCGGCGCCGCCGCCGCGGAGCAGGCGGGAGCCGAAGCCGTGGAAGGTGGCGACGGTGAGTTGGCGGGCGGGTTCGGCGCCGATGAGGGCGGCGATGCGCTCGCGCATTTCGCGGGCGGCCTTGTTGGTGAAGGTCACCATCAGGATCGCCTCGGGCGGGACGCCGTGGGCGAGCAGGTGGGCGGCGCGCCGGGTGATGACGCTGGTCTTGCCGGTGCCGGCGCCGGCGAGGATGAGCAGCGGCCCGTGGAGATGGGTGGCGGCTTCGCGCTGCTGCGGGTTGAGGCCGGCGAGGTGGTGGGCGGAGGGCATGGGAGGGTCAGGGAGCGGGGGCGGCCTGCTGTTCGGCGACGAGGTCGCGGATGGTCTCGTCCAGGGAGCGGGTGGGGGCCCAGCCGATGAAGCGGTGGATTTTCTCGATGCCGGGGACGCGGCGGTACATGTCCTCGAAGCCGGGGCCGTAGGCCTGGTCGTAGGGGATGCGCTGGATGGTGGAGCGGCTGCCGGTGAGGTGGATGACGCGTTCGGCGAGGGCCTGGATGGAGATGGGTTCGGGCGAGCCGATGTTGAAGATTTCGCCGACGCAGTCCTCGGCGCTGGCGAGGCGGAGCAGGGCGGTGACGGTGTCGGCGACGTGGCAGAAGCAGCGGATCTGGGAGCCGTCGCCGAAGACGCGGAGCGGTTCCTGGCGCAGCGCCTGGCCGACGAAGCGGGGGAGGACCATGCCGTAGCGGCCGGTCTGGCGGGGGCCGACGATGTTGAAGAAGCGGACGATGGTGGGGCGCAGCCGGGTTTCCTTGAGGTAGGCGAAGGCCAGGCATTCGTCCAAAAGCTTGCTGGCGGCGTAGGACCAGCGGCACTGGGCGGGGCTGCCGATGGCCAGGTCGTCGTCCTCGGTGAAGACGGCGTTGTTGAGGCGGCCGTAGACTTCGCTGGTGGAGGCGACGAAGACGCGCTTGCCGGCGGCGGCGGCGAGCTGGAAGACGCGCTCGGTGCCGTGGACGTTGGTCTCGATGGTGCGCACCGGGTGGTTGACGACGAGGTCGACGCCGACGGTGGCGGCGAAGTGGAAGATGAGGTCAGCGGCGGCGACGAGTCCGGGCAGCTCGGCGCCGGTGGCGACGTCGCCCTGGACGAAGCGGCAGGCGGGGTTGGCGAGGGCTGGCCGGAGGTTGTCGTGGCTGCCGGTGGAGAGGTCGTCGAGGGCAGTCACCGCATGGCCTTGGGCCAGGAGTGCGTCCGCGAGATGGCTGCCGATGAAGCCGGCGCCGCCGGTGATGAGGACGTTCATGGGGTGGGGTACGGGGGTGGGTGGGGTGGATGGGGTTGGCGGGGCGGGGTCACTGTACCACGCATGGGCGGAAGTGCCAGCGGCTGGTTGAAAAAGGCGGAATTCGGCTTATAATTCGGGACTTCCGTTGCATCCGGATGTTTGCAGGCGGAGTTTTGGCGTCGGGATGATAGCTCAGTCGGTAGAGCATCACACTTTTAATGTGGTGGTCCCGGGTTCGAGTCCCGGTCATCCCACCAGATTTTGTTCAGGCGCCGCGCCCGGTTTGGGATGTCCGGGCGGCGGCAGCGGCACAATCCCAAGAGCGAGGATGCGCACATGAGCCAGGTTTGTTCGATCTGCGGCAAGGGCAAGACCGTGGGTGGCAGGATCACCCGTCGCGGCAAGGCGAAGAAGAAGGGCGGCATTGGCACCCACGTCGTGAAGGACGTGAAGCGGGTGTTCTCCCCCAATCTCCAGACGGTCAACGCCAACATCAATGGCGGCACCAAGCGGATCAAGGTCTGCACGGCCTGCATCCGCTCGGGGCGGGTCGTCAAAGCCTGAAGCCAGGCCACGTGCCGGCGGGGGGGGCCACCGGCACGCCGTGTGGGCAACCCCCAAGGGGCCGGCGGGAGCATGGGATCATGTTTGAGATTTTCGTGAAAACCCAGTTCTCGGCGGCCCATCGTCTGGCGGGCTATCCGGGCAACTGCGCCAACTGGCACGGGCACAACTGGGATGTGACCGTGACGCTGGGGGTGGCGGAACTCAACGCGCTGGGGCTGGCGGTGGATTTCCGCGACGTGAAGCGCGAGGTCGGCGCGCTGATGGCCGAACTCGACCACACGGCGCTCAACGAGAACCCCGCCTTTGTGGCGCCGAACCCCACCTGCGAGGTGGTCGCCCGCCACCTCTACCGATCCCTCCAGGAACGCCTCCGGGCGATCCAGTCCCCCGCCCGCGTCCTGCGGGTGCAGGTCAGCGAGACCCCCAACGCCGGCGCCGTCTATTACGAATGAGCTTTTCCCGCCGCCTCGCCACCCCTTTCTGACGAAGGCCATGCCCCATGGTACCGCAAGCGAAAAAAATGGCTGACGCGCAGCTCCTCTACCAGGGGAAGAGCTATGCCCTGCCGGTCTACGAAGGCACCGAGCGGGAACGCGCCATTGACATCAGCAAGCTGCGTGACCAGAGCGGGCTGGTCACGCTCGACTACGGCTTCAAGAACACCGGCTCCTGCCAGAGCGCCATCACCTTCCTCGACGGCGAGCAGGGGATCCTCCGCTACCGCGGCTACCCGGTGGAGGAGCTGGCCGAGAAGTCCAGCTTCGTCGAGGTGGCCTATCTCCTCGTGCATGGCGCCCTGCCGAGCAAGCGGGAGCACCAGCACTTCTCCGACCTGCTCAACCGGCATTCCATGCTGCACGAGGACATGACCAGCTTCTTCAAGAACTATCCGGAGAACGCCCACCCGATGGCGATCCTCTCCGCGATGGTCGTCTCCCTCTCCTCCTTCTATCCGGAACTCTCGCAGGAGAGCGCCGAGACCGAAGAGGAGCTGGACATCACCACCACCCGCCTCCTCTCCAAGCTGCGCACCATCGCCGCCTTCTCCTACAAGAAGAGCGTCGGCGAACCGTTCGTCTATCCGCGGCACGACCTCAAGTACTGCGCCAATTTCCTGAACATGATGTTCTCCTCGCCGGTGCAGCCCTACGAGCCGAAGCCGGAGCTGGTGCGGGCGCTGAACGTCCTGCTCATCCTCCATGCCGACCACGAGCAGAACTGCTCCACCTCCGCCGTGCGCCTGGTCGGCAGCGCCAAAGTCAACCTCTACGCGGCCGTCTCCGCCGGCATCTGCGCCCTCTGGGGCCCGCTCCACGGCGGCGCCAACCAGGAGGTGCTGGAAATGCTGGAAGGCATTCGCAAGAACGGCGGCAACGTGAAGAAGATCCTCGAACGCGCCAAGGAGAAGACGGACCCCTTCCGCCTCTACGGCTTCGGCCACCGGGTCTACAAGAGCTACGACCCGCGGGCCAAGGTCATCAAGAAGACCTGCGACGAAGTGCTGCGCGTCACCGGCACCAAGGATCCGCTCCTCGAAATCGCCATGGAGCTGGAGGGGCGCGTCTTGGAGGACAGCTATTTCATCGAGCGCAAGCTCTATCCGAACGTTGACTTCTACAGCGGCATCGTCTACCGCGCCATGGGCATTCCGGTGGACATGTTCACCGTCATGTTCGCCCTGGGGCGGCTGCCGGGCTGGATCGCCCAGTGGAAGGAGTCGCAGGAGGACAAGGACTTCAAGATCCAGCGGCCGCGCCAAATCTACACCGGCCCGGGGCTGCGCCATTACGTGCCGCTCGAAGACCGGGGCTGACGCCGCCCCGTTCCCGGCGGCCAGGGAAGGAGCGTTCCCGTGCTGGTTCCAGGACTGGTCTCCATCAGCTTCCGCCAGTTGCCGCCGGAGGCGGTCGTGCCGCTGGTCGTCAAGGCCGGGCTAAAGGCAATCGAATGGGGCGGCGACGTGCATGTGCCGCCGGGCGACGAGCGCCGGGCGGCGGCCGTGCGCCGGCTGACCGCGGACGCCGGGCTCCAGGTGGCCGCCTACGGCTCCTATTACCGGGCCGGGCAGCCCGCCGCCGCCGGCGCGGGCTTCGAGAGCGTGCTGGCCAGCGCCGTGGCGCTGGGCGCCCCCGTCGTCCGGGTCTGGGCCGGCGCCAAGGGCTCGGCGGAGACGCCGCCGGAGCCGCGCCAGGCGCTGGCCGCGGACTTGCGGCGGATCGCCCTGGCCGCCCAGGCCGCCGGCATCCGCGTCAGCCTGGAATGGCATGGCGGCACCCTGACGGACCGGCTGGAGTCCACCCTGGAGCTTTTCCGCGAAGTGGCGCTGCCGCCGGAGATCCTGGGCTGCCATTGGCAGCCGCATGTCGGCCAGCCGCCGCCGGCCGCCCGCCGCGACCTGGAGGCGATCCTGCCGTGGCTGACCCACCTCCATGTCTTCCATTGGCGGATCCATGAACGGCTGCCCCTGGCCGAGGGGGCGGCGGCCTGGCGCGGCTATTTCGCGGCCGCCCGCCGCACGGGGCGCGGGCACGCCGCGCTGCTGGAGTTCGTCGCCCACGACGATCCGGAGCAGTTCCTCCGCGACGCCCAGGCCCTGCGCGGGCTGCTGGCGGAAGCGGAAGGCTGACCCCGAAAAAAACGGGGGGCTCTTGCCAAGCGGCGGGCGCGCCTTACGTTACCCGGAGCACGGCCGCGCCCCGGAACCCGGCGGCGCGTGCGGCCACCTGACCCTGTGAAGGAATTTGATTGATGTCCGACCTGCCGTTGTCCTTGGAGTCCATGCCAACGCCGCTGCCGCTGTGCATCTACGGGGATCCGGTCCTGCGCCGGAAGGCCCTGCCGGTCACCGCGGTGACGCCGGAGCTGGCCGAGTTTGCCGGACGGATGGCCGAAACCATGTATGCGAACCGCGGCATCGGCCTTGCCGCCCCCCAGGTGGGGCGCAACCTCCGGCTGGTCGTCCTGGACACGCGGATTTCCGCCGGGAAGGCGGAGCCGCCGGCGGCGGCGGCATCGCCCGGCGAACGGCTGCTACTGCCGCGGATGCCCGTGGCGCTGGTCAATCCGCAGATCTTGGCGGCATCGGCGGAGACGGAGATTGGCAGCGAGGGCTGCCTGAGCGTGCCCAAGCTGTACGCGGACGTGGAGCGCGCCGTCACCGTCCTCCTGGAGGCGACGTTGCTGGACGGCACGCCGCTGCTCGTCCAGTGTGGCGGGCTGCTGGCGCGCTGCCTCCAGCATGAGGTTGACCACCTCGATGGCATCCTCTTCCCCGACCGCGCCGCGGTGGGGGAACGCACCGCGCTGGCGGGCAAGCTGGACGCAATGGAGCGGCGGACCTTGAAGGCCTTGGCCAAATCCCGGCAGGTGATGTGAGCATGGCGGTTTCCCGGCAACCATCCGAGCCTTCCCCCAAGCGGACGCCGCTGCCGTCCCTGCTGTCGCGCCTCTTCCTGGATCCGGGTTCGCTCTATGGGCTGCTGGCGGAACGGCGCCGCCGCGGCGTGGCGCTGCTGCTGGCCGCCGGGTTGCTGGCCGGACTGCTGGTGGGGGCCACGGAGTCCCGGCGGTTTTTGGCGGCCGCCGCGGCCTGGTGCGACTGGTTCGCCACGGAGACGGTGGCCCTGCGCGTCACCCCCGCGGGCGAACTCGCCTGGGACCGCCCAGCGGGGCAGCCCCGGACGGTCCGGCGGTTTGGCTGGCGGCTGGACTACAACCCGGCGGGCGGCGACCTCCAAGCCTTCGTGCCCGGCGCCGCCGAACGGCGCGGGCTTTGGCTTGCCCCGCGGGACGCCGTGGTCTGGCAGCGGCCAGCCGGCAGCGGCCTGTTCCTCTCCTGGATCGTCAAGGATGGCAAGGCGCTGAACCTCTTCACCCTCCGCCAGGCCTTCCCCAACGGCCAGGTCTGGGACAAAGCCGCCATGCAAGCGGAATGGCAGCGCGCCCAGCCCTGGTTCGCCCTTGCCTGGAGCGGCTTGCGCATCCTGGGCGTCTGGTTCCTGACCTTCTTCTACCTGGCCTTGTTCAGCCTCATCCCGCTGCTGTTGCGGACGCGGCTCGGCGAACTCGGCTTCACCCGGATTTTCAGCCTCCATTGCTTCGCGGCCCTGCCGCCGCTGGCCGTGGCAACGATCTATTCCTGCCTGCTTGACCTGCCGTGGCTGCCGTTCGATTCGCTGTTCGTCTTCGGCTTTGTGGCCTATCTCTTCTGGGCCGGACTGGCGGCGGCGCGCCGGGGGCTCCGGCCGGCCGCCGGCGCGGGCTGAGGCCCGGCCAGCCCTTGGCAAAGCCGGCCCGGCGGCGCTACAGTGTGGGAGAAGGATGCCGCCGGACAGGCGGATCTGTTTTTCCCGGTGGCGGATGGAGGATGGGCTGCCATGAACCAAGTGAGCTGGAAAGTGTGGTTGGATACCCTGCCGCGGCTGTGGGAGCGAAGCCGGGAGGCGGCAACCGGCCATCCTTGGGAGCTGGCCGCCCTGCTGCTGCTGGTGGTGGCCTGGATCGGCGCGGCCAGCCTGGCGGCGGGCAAGGCCGAACGCTGCCGGCGCTCCCCGGGGTGGCATTGGCTGCTGGGGCTGCTGCTGCCGTTCCTTTATCCCTTGGGGGTCTGGCTGTTCCTGAAGCCGTTGCCGCCCCCGGCGCCCGCCCCGGAAGCGGAGCCCAAGGCTGCCGCCCGGCGGCGCCTGCAAATTCCAGGCAAGGAAATGGCTGGCGACACTGCCAGGGTTTCGCCGCCGGGCACCGCACCGGCCGCCGCCGCTCCCGGGCCCGAACCGGCCGAGGCCGCCGCGGCGGCGGCTGAGGGGACGTTTGGCCAGCCGTTCTTCCAGCGGCTGAAGGATTCCGGGGAAGTCACTCCCCTCAGCCCCTGTTTCGTCCAGCTCCATGACTCGGAGCTGGTCGTGGTCGAGGTGCTGGAGGCCCTGCCACAGGTGGCCGTGGTGCAGATCCGCCAGCCGGAGGGTGCGCGGCAGCGGATGCGCATCCCCTATGCGGGAATCCAGCATCTCCAACTGACCGCGTGAGCCCACCGGCGGCGCGGGTGGATCAAGGCTGGCTGGGGGCGGCGGCCGCCGCGGCCCGCACTTCGGCGGCATGGTAGGAGCTGCGGGCGAGGGGATGGCTGACCACGCCGGCAAAGCCGAACTCCTCGCGGGCGACGCGCGCCCAGGCCTCGAACTCCGCCGGCGTCGCGTGGCGGGCCAGGGGCCAGTGCGCCGGCGTCGGCGGCAGGTATTGGCCGATCACCAGCAGTTCGACGCCGGCCGCGCGCAGGTCGGCCAGCATCTGCCGCACTTCCGCCGCCGTCTCGCCGAGGCCGAGCATGAAGCCGGACTTGGTGCGCACGGGGCGCGGCTGGGGGCGGGTGGCGGCCAGGCGCCGGGCGGTGGCGAGCACGTCCAGGCTGCGCCGGTAGGCGGCGCCGGAACGGATCTGGGGGGTCAGCCGGGCGCAGGTTTCGAGGTTGTGGTTGAACACGTCGGGGGCGGCGGCGAGCACGGCGGCGATGGCCGCTTCGCTGCCCCCGAAATCAGGGGTGAGCACTTCGATGCCAACATCGGGGAGCCGGGCGCGGAGGGCCTGGAGGCAGGCGGCGAAATGGCCGGCGCCGGCGTCGGGCAGGTCGTCGCGGGTGACGCTGGTCAGCACCACGAAGCGCAGCTCCAGGCGGGCGACCGCTTCGGCGATGCGTTCCGGCTCGGCCGGGTCGGGCGGCGGTGGCGCGCCGTGGGCGACGGCGCAGAAGCGGCAGTCGCGGGTGCAGCGGTCGCCGAGGATAAGGAAGGTGGCGGTGCGGCGGCTCCAGCAATCGCAGAGGTTGGGGCAGCGCGCCTGTTCGCAGACCGTGTGGAGCTGGAGGGAACGCAGGAGGCCGCGGACTTCGCGGCGGGCTTCCCCCCCCCGGTAGGGGACGCGGAACCAGGCGGGGAGACGGGAGTTGTCGGGCAGGGTGGGCATGGGGGTGGTCGAGGGGCGTCGGGCTGACTGGCGGTGCTGATTTTTTCCCACTAAACACACGAAAGCACACGAAACAAAACCCGGAACTGCTTTTGTCATCGAGCGCGCAGAGCAGCCCGTGCCGCTCCGCGGCGCTAGTGGATAGTCCTTGGATTTTAGTGCGGATAAGTGAAGATTAGTGTTTGAAAAAAAGGATATTTAGGGGTAAAAGTTTTATGGAATCACTTGCGGCGGTTCCAGGCGTCAGTGCCATAGCGTTCCGCTTCCAGGCGGGCGGCCAGGGCGAGCAGCTCCGGGCCGGGCGTGAACGGTTCGAAACGAGCGCCGGCGGCGCGGCGGAAGCCGTCCACCACCGCGGCCCGGATTTCTTCCCGGGGCAGCGGCGCGGGGCCGCCGAAATGGATGCTGCCTTGGTGCAGGATTCCGTGGCGGGTGCGGCGCTGGGCGCTGCCGGCGAGCTTGCGGTCGCCGGCGAGGATGTCGTAGCGGGTCGGGGTGGTGAAGCAGACCATGGTCCGGCGGTCGATGTGGCCGGGGATGTCCTCCCGCGCCAGGCTGCCGGCAATGGCCAGCCGTTCCAGCCCGGCGAGCACGGCACGGTTGATGAACGCGTAGCTTTGCAGGCGATCCGTGCCGGTCAGCCAATGGCCGGCGGGGACGACGACGGTGTAGGTGACGTCATGGTCATGGTAGACGACGCCGCCGCCAGTGGGCCGGCGGATGGCGATCCAGCCGGCGGGGGCGGCGGCGTGCGGCTGGGGATAGCCGATGGTCACGGCGGCGGTTTCCCAGCCGTAGAGGCGCAGCAGCGGCCGGCCGCGGGCGGCGGCGGTTTCCAGGAGCGCCTCGTCGGCGGCCATGTTCCAGGCTGGGCGGCGCTCGCCGTCGCGCCAGCAGTCCCACGGTTCGGCGGTGGGTGGGGCGCTAGGGGCAGGCGCGGGGGCGGCGGTGGTTGGTGGTGGTGGCGGTGGGGTGGGGCTCATGGCTGCCAATATAGCCGGTGGCCGGCCGGCGGTGCCCGGGTCAAACGTCGCATAATATATCTTATGTGAAACAGGCGGCGGGGCAACCACTGCGGCGGACACTTTCCGGCTCACGGCTTCGGAAACGCCGAGCCGGCGGTGGCCGCCGCCCAGCGTTCAGCGGCGGCTTCCACCTGGCAAACCAGGTCGGCCAGCCGGGTCGTGGCATCAATCGCCAGGGGCACGGCACCGGGATGCTGATGCCGGAACCAAGTCCGCTGCCGGCGGGCGAACTGCCAGGTCCGGGTGGCCAGCAGCTCCGCCAAGGACTCGGTTCCGCCGGGTGCCGGCGCTTCCAGCCAGCGGGCGATCTCCGCGTAGCCGAGCGCCTGCCGGGCCGTCGGGGTTGCCAGCAGCCCCTGCTGCACCAGTCGTTGCGTCTCCTCAATCCAGCCGGCCGCCAGCATGGCTCGGCAACGCACGGCGATCCAGCGGCGGTGCGCCTCCGGTTCCGGCAGCAGAACGATTTGCAGCCAATCCGCCTCCGGCGGCCGGCCCTGGCTGGTTGCGGACTCCGCGGCCGCCACCAGCCGCGCCAGGCTTTGTCCGGTGAGGCGCAGGACTTCGACGGCGCGGGCCAGCCGGCGGGGATTGGTGGCCAGCCGGGCGGCCAGTTCCGGGTCACTGGCGGCCAGTTCGGCGGCCAGCGCGGCCGCGCCGCCCGCTTCCAGTTCCCGCCAAACCTGTTGGGCGACAAGTGGATCCGCCGGCGGCATGGTGGCCACGGAGATCCAGTTTTTGACGTAGAGGCCACTGCCGCCCGCCAGGATCAAGGGATGGCCGCGGGCCCGGATGCCGGCCCGGGCGACGTCCGCGAACTGGCGGAAGCGGTGGGCGTTGAACGGTTCCGGCGGGTCGAGGATGTCAACCAGATGATGCGGGACTTCGGCGCGTTCGGCCGGGGTCGGCTTGGCGGTGCCGATGTCGAGTCCGCGGTAGACCTGCATGGAATCGCCCGAGACGATTTCCGCGCCCCAGCGGCGGGCGAGTTCCATGGCCAAGGCGCTTTTCCCGGCCGCCGTGGGGCCGAGGATGGCCACCTGGGCGCCTGGCGGCGGCGGGGTCATGGCGCGTCCCCTGCCCCCGGCGGCGCCATCATGCCTGGCCGGCCCCAGCCGCGGCCTTGGCGGCGTGGCGGAAGGAGGCGAGGATATAAAGGCAGACGCCGACGGTGATGCCGCTGTCGGCGAGGTTGAAGGCCGGCCATTCGAAGCCGCGGTGATAGAAGAAGAGGAAATCCACCACCGACTGGCGGAAAAGCCGGTCAATGGCGTTGCCGGCAATCCCGCCGGTGAGCAGTCCCACCGCCAGCCATTGCCAGCGGCAGCGGCCGTCAATCAGATGGCGGAGGAAAAGGAAGATCAACACCAGGACGGCAAGGGAAGCCAGTGCCAGCCATTCCGTGTGCCGTTCGAAAATCCCCCAGGCGGCCCCTTTGTTGCGCCAGTGGACGAACGCAAAAAAGTTGTCCGCCAGCACCCGGTGGTAGCCGGCCTCGAAGTTGCGGACGACCCAGGCCTTGGAAAGCTGGTCGGCCAAGGCAACGGGAATTGCCACCGCGAGGATGCGCAGCACCAAGGCGGAGTAAGGCAGGGAGGCGGGGGCCGCGTCGTCTCGCGTCATGGCTGGAAGCCTCCGGGCTGCAACATCATCGCCGAAGCCGGGCCAAACCGGGGAGCCCGGCGGCGGGCTCCTCACTCCTCACCCTCACCCTCTTCCTCCTCTTCGGCCTCAGGTTCCTCCGCGGCCTCGCCCTCTTCCTCGAAGGCGTCGGCGGCGCCACCCTCGCCGAAGCTGGCCGCCTCTTCCTCCTCCTCTTCCTCGAACCCTGCGCCGAATTCGCTCGTTTTCCGCTCCGCCTCCGCCTGGCATTCGACGCAGAGCTTGGCATAGGGCAGGGCCTTGAGCCGGCCCGGGGCGATGGGGCAGCCGCAATCCTCGCAAAAGCCATAGGTGCCGGCCTGGAGCCGGTCGAGGGCTTCCTGGATCATCATCAGCTTCCGGCCGTCTTCGGAGAGCATGGAAAGGCCGATTTCACGGTAGAAATTGTCGCTGCCAATGTCGGCCAGCTCCTCGCCGGCCTGCTTGTTGGAGGCCAGGTTGGAGGAGGAGATGTCCCGGACTTGGGCGATGAGCTGGGCACGCAAGGCCAGGAGCGCATCGAGTGCCTTTTTCTGGTCGCCCCTAAGTTCGTCGAAACGTTTTGTCTTGGCCGCCTTCGCTGGCTTCTTCGCCACAGTTGCCTTGGCAGCCACCTTGGGGGCAACCTTGGCCACGGCGGGCTTGGCGGCGACCTTGGCGGCGGGCTTGGCCGGCGTCTTCGCCGCAGCCGCCTTGGCAGGAGCCTTCTTGGCAGCGGTGGCCACCTTGGGGGCAACCTTGGCCACGGCGGGCTTGGCGGCGACCTTGGCGGCGGGCTTGGCCGGCGTCTTCGCCGCAGCCGCCTTGGCAGGAGCCTTCTTGGCAGCGGTGGCCACCTTGGGGGCAACCTTGGCCACGGCGGGCTTGGCGG
>Ga0265297_10002439_pt1 | contig 37857 bp, 63 predicted proteins | sample Munlanlwell13791_FD_192502 | JGI IMG/M metagenome (GOLD analysis project Ga0265297, IMG submission 192502) | Leachate microbial communities from a municipal landfill in Southern Ontario, Canada - Leachate well 137-91 | ecosystem: Engineered > Solid waste > Landfill > Unclassified | place...
TAGGGTGCTAAATGAGTAACACACTCGAAAAATACGAACAGGACGAACAGTGGCTAGCAGTACGCCGGCCACTGGCGACCGAGTACGAAATTGACAAATTCTGCGAATCCGTAGCAAAGCGGATGCAGATCAACGGCATGACCGAGGAATTAGCGCGAGCGCAAGCGATTGGGGAATTATGAGCAACAAAACAAATGACATTGACGCAACACTAATTGAGCGTGGAAATCGTTATGGGCCGTTCGAAGGCCATGCCAATGTGACGCAGGAGATTAAAAAGGCCATGCAGCGTCATAGCGGCTGGAAAAGACTCAACAGCTCGCAAGTCGAAGCGCTGGAAATGATCGCCCACAAAATAGGCCGAATCATCAATGGTGATCCAAACTATGACGATTCATGGAGGGATATATCCGGCTATGCCACATTGATCGAGAAACAGCTAAATGTCTAAGCCGCACCTATTCCAACGCGGCGGAAAATGGTACGCGACAGCCGGCGACAAATGCAGCATCGGATTGACGCCGCGCTGTGCGATTAAGGGATTGAAAATTATGTGTTATTGGGCGCGGAATTGATTGATAGCCGATTCAACCCAGTCTGCACGCTGCATTTTGGGCAGGCTGGCGATAAATTCAGCGGTTTCAACGGACAGTTTTAGCGAGACTGTCCGTTTTTTGTCGGGCTTAGCCGGGCGGCCAGCGCCGGAACGCTTGCCGCCTTGGGTTGGTTTATTCATAGCTTAGATTTTAATTCAATGAAAGAATCAATTATGTAATCAGAGTATTTTTTACCGGTAACCTGCATTGAATAGCGGTCTAATGTCCTGTCCCATTCGTTAAAAAACATTGACATATTTCTCTCTATTTTAATATCAATAGAAATTCCACATGATATTAGCTGCTCAGAAAAATCTGACAGTGCCAGCTGCTCAATGTGAAGCAGGATTTCAGATGGCTTTTCAGCGTTCCAGTATGAATGTTTGTTAGCCTCCTCAGATAAATCACAAATATCAGAAACCGTTTTTTGATTTGGGAAATTTTTATCTAACATGTCTGCTCTCCGTTTTCGATCCGGGCCATTCCCGTTTCGTTGGATATAAGTATATTCGCTTTTTGATAAAAGTAAACTTTTATTTAATGTGACAAATTGTCGCGGTCATGCGTTAGAGTTAAGTGTCTTGACCAGCCATTCAGTCAGCTTTAGCCCTTCACGCTGAGCGGCCATCACCCACGCGGCTTTAGCGGATGGCGTACACCTGGCATGGATGAAAGAAGTTGCGCCGTCGTCCTTGGCGGCGTTCTTGTTGCCTTTTGGCGCTCCGGGTTTTGTAGTCATGTTTAATCCCGCTCAGAAACTTTTCCGAACGAATAGCCAAGTTGAAATGCTTTAAACATGTTGTTAACTTCGCCGTTCTGGTAAATCTGTCCTTTTTTCCAAAGCTTTTTGTCCTCTTTATCTAGTCGCTCATGTTTGAACAGTTTTTCAAAATCTTTCAATAAATCGTAATGTTCTTTCGTAAATAGCATGTCGTTCTCCAAGCGGGTTCCGGGTTCCGCCCGGTCGGTAGCTGTTCGTTCAGCATGGGTGTAGATTAAAGCATGATAATTGAATTGTCAACACAAATTAAATAAATAATTATCACAGCAGATTGTCACAGGTAGCGTTAGTCCATAAATTGGTTGAAATAAACCAAACTTTGTTATAATTGGTTCATATGAACCAAAAATTATGGCAGCACGATTAAATAAATTACATCAGGACAGCGTGAGGGCGAAAATACAAGGGAGTCAGCTTGTTAATCGTCTTCAAAATCATGCGCTTGGCAAATGCGATATGGAATCGACACAAGTTCAGGCCGCAAAAATATTACTTGATAAGCTCGTATCAAATGCGCCGGCAGAGGTCAATATCGGAGGTCAGGCCGATAACCCCGTTAATCACACCGTAGCAGTCGCGCCAATGCTGACACCAGAGCAGTGGGCGGCAACGTTTGGGCCTAAATAATGTGGAATCCACAACCAGGCGCGCAGGCGGCGGCATTTTCGGCCAGGTGGGTTGATGAGCTGTTTTACGGTGGTGAGCGTGGCGGTGGTAAATCTGATTTCCAGCTCGGTTATCAGGAGGATGCCGCGCTACGCTACGAGGGCAAGTCGCGCGGCATCATGTTCCGCAAAACCTACGCCGAGCTTGAGGAACTGCAAGGGCGGGCAATGGAGGTTTTCCCGGCTGAGGGCGCCGTTTACAAAACGCAGTCTAGTGCGAGCCATCCATATACAAACTGCTGGTACTGGCCCAATGGGGCTAGCGTAAAGATGCGCTATATCGAACATGAGCGCGATTATGGTAGGTATCACGGACACCAATACTCTCACCAGTCATTTGACGAGGTAACAGAGTACAGCAGCCCAAACGGTATGATAAAGATGTTTTCGTGTTTGCGTAACGCTCACGGTGTTCCGTGTTCGGTGCGCTCAACCGGCAACCCTGGCGGCGTTGGGCATGGATGGGTGAAGGCTCGATATATCGATAATGGTTCTCGGCCACTGACGATATACAAAGACCCTGAAAGCGATTTCACGCGCATGTTTGTACCATCCAGGACTACAGACAATCAGATTCTGCTGGGAAGCGATCCGGCCTATGTTGGTCGAATCATAGCGGCAACAAATGGAAACGAGGCGTTGCGTAAGGCGTGGCTAGAGGGTGATTGGAATATCGTGGCTGGGGCGTTCTTCGACTGCTGGTCAATGTCGCGTCACGTTATCAGGCCGTTCGAGATTTCAGAGCAGTGGCATAAGTTCATTTCAGGCGACTGGGGAAGCGCCCGGCCATTTTCGTTCGGCTGGTGGGCGATAGTCAGCGACGACTACAAAACCGAGGAAGGACTGATATTGCCCCGAGGCTGCATCGTGCGCTATCAGGAATGGTATGGCATGAAATACAACGACCACGGCCAGCCGCTATTCAATACCGGGCTAAAAATGACGGCCGAAGAAGTCGGAGCCGGCATCGTATCAAGGTCTGGTAAAAAAGAAATTGGCATAGGTGTTCTCGACCCGGCCGCATTTTCCGAGGACGGCGGGCCGAGCATCGCTGACAGGATGCGCAAATCAGGCGCTAAATTCAGGCGTGCCGACAACGCCAGGGTTCCGCAGCGCGGCGCAATGGGGGGATGGGATCAGCTACGCTCCAGGCTAATTGGCGAAGCATTCGACAGGCCAATGATCGTTTGCTTCAACAACTGTATTGACTCTATCCGCACTATCCCAATATTGCAGCACGACAAAGACCGGCTGGAAGATGTCGATACCGATCAAGAAGACCACGCCGCCGATGAATGGCGCTATGCCTGCATGAGCCGGCCATACGTTCGCAAATATGACCCACAAATCCCCGTCGAGCAGTCGCTACAGTCAGCATCAATCCAAAACATCAGCATGAAATCAATCACACAGCAGCATTTGCAGCGCATGAAAGCGAAGAGGGACACATGGTAGAGATTGCACCAGAGCAGGACGCAGGCGCGGTAAAACGCTGGTTTTCAGAGCTTGACGACGCTAAGAAGCGCGACGAGAGCTATCGCAAGGAAGGCAAGCGGATTATCGACATTTACACCGGCACAAAGAAGGTGCCGTTCAATATCCTGTACAGCAACACTGATACGCTGCTGCCGGCGCTCTATTCGGCCGTGCCGCGTCCAGTCGTTCGCCATCGGTTCAAAGACACCGCGCCGTTAGCGCAGGCTGCGGCAAAAGCCGGCGAACGGATGCTGGAATATCTGCTCGACACCAACACGGACGGCTATGAGACGTTTGACGACAGCATGAACAGCGCCACGCTCGACGCCATGTTGCCTGGGCGCGGTGTGACGAGAATCAAATATGACGCGGAGATTGGCGAATATGGCATTGACAGCGAAGCAGAAGAGGATATTGAAAGCGGAGATAGCGGAATTGCGTCAGAAATTAGCCTCAGAAAAGAGTCCGAGCTAGTCTGCACCGATACTGTTTGCTGGGACCGAGTGCTATTCGGCTACTCGAAAAAGTGGTCGGAAGTGCCATGGATCGCGTTTGAAGAGATCATCGACAAAGCCGAGGCAGAGCGGTTGTTTGGCAAGGAAATGGCCGGCAAGATTCAGTTTACGAAGGAAGGCGACGACACCGAAAACGATTCAGGCGAAGAAAAGCAGGACGAACACCAGGGCGAGCGCAAAACGGCGACTATCTACCAGATATGGGATAAGTCGGGCGGCAAAAAGGTGCGCTATGTGTCTAAGCACTACAAGGACGGTTTCCTGAAAGTCGAGGACGATCCGCTAGAGCTGGCAGGATTCTTCCCGATGCCGAGGCCTATCGTGCTGTTTGCCAAGTCGAACGACATGTCCGTTACGGCGCCCTATCTGGTGTATGAGTCGCAAGCGAAAGAAATCAACGAACTAACCGTCCGCATCCAGAAGATCGTCCGAGCGATCAAGGCGCGAGGTGTCTATGACAGCGAGTTAAAGGGGGACATCGCCAACCTGTTGAGCGGCGATGATAACGAGATGATCCCCGCCGAGAAATCGGCAACGATTGCCGCCGATAATGGTTTCGACAAATCAATATGGTTCTGGCCGGTCGAGAAGCTGATAGTCGTTTTGCGCGAATTATACGCGGCGCGGGAAGAGGCTAAGCAGGTCATTTACGAAGTCACCGGCATATCGGACATTATCCGCGGATCGACGGTAGCCAGCGAGACGGCATCAGCACAACAGTTGAAAAGCCAATGGGGCACCATGCGACTCAAGCGTAATCAAGGTGAGGTGCAGCGATATGCGCGGGATTTGCTGCGGTTGATGCTGGAAGTGGCCGCCACCAAGTTCAGCGCAGATACTTGGGCGCAAATGACGGGTTTGCCGTATGCGACTGATCAGGAAGTGGTGCAGTCTCAAGCCGTCATGCAAGCCGCGCAACAAATGCAAATGCAGGGCATGCAGCCAAACGAGGCTCAACAAGGCATGATTCAGCAAGCGCAAGCGGTTATGCAAAAACAAACCTGGTCGCAAGTGCTTGACCTGCTGAAAAACGACATGCAGCGATCGTACAAGATCGACATCGAAACGAACAGCACGATATTGCCGGAAGCGGTCGAAGATCAGAAACAGATTGCCGAGGTAATGACCGCCTTGGGTGAATACCTGCAAGGCGTCGCGCCGCTGATCGAAAAGGGTGCGTTTCCGTTCGAAGCGGCCAAGGCCATGATGCTATCGGTTGTGCGTCGCTACCAGTTCGGCGATGAAATCGAGGAATACATCAACCAGATGCAGCCACCACAACCGCCGCAAGATGCCACGCAGCAGGACAAGCAAGCCGAATTGCAGGCTAAACAGGATGAGCAGCAGGCAAATATCCAGCTTGAAAAGCTCAAGCTCGAAATGCAGCGCCTGATAGCCGAGGGCGAGGCGAAAACGCAAATGCACCTTGAGCAAATGCGCATCGAATCAGCCGAGAAAATCGCGAAATACCAGGCCGATTTGCAGGCGCAAACACAATTACAGATCGCCGCCATGACAGCGGCCAACCAACCACAATCAGAGGCAGCATAAATGAGCAATTTAGTTAATGAAGGCGGTGAATATCTGCATAAGGCCGCGAGCGTCGATGTTAATGCAGCAGTGACAGCGAATGTCGATGCGGCTGTGGCGGCTCAGGCCGGTCTAAGGCTGGTCGGGTATTCGGCCAAAGAGTCGGCAGCAATACCGGCAGCGGCGACATTTTCAATCGTTCACGGCGCAACCGGTGCAGGTGGAGCATCACTGGTGCATGTCAACTTTGCCGCGGCTGGTTCGTCTACGGTGTGGTTTGGCGATGATGGTATAGATGCGCCTAATGGGCTATCTATCGACTGGCTGACGGGGCAGGTAGACGTGAATCTATTTTACAAATTGGTGAACTAATGCCGCGTTATGTTTACTGCTGCCCGAAACATGGCAGGTTCGAGAGGATATTGCGCGTGTCTGACCATCGGCGCATTGTCGAGTGCGAATGCGGAACCGACTCGCCGCAGGTCATCACGCCTATAACTGTTGTCATCCCGTCGCATATGAGCGCCACTGGTGTTAGCGCGTATGAATCGCCGGTGTCTGGCGAAATCATCACCACGCAACGGCAAAGGGCGAACGATCTTGCGGCCCATGACTGCATCGAGTACGAACCAGGGATGAAGCAGGATACCGACCGGCGAGTTATTGAGGATGATGCAAGGCTGGACAAGTTGGTCGACGAGACTTTTGACCGCGAGTTTACTGCCATGCCAAGCGATAAGCGCGAGGCACTGGTCAACGAGATTGCCAGCGGCGCGACTGCTGAAACAGTACGAATTTAACTACCTGACAGGTGAAAAATGAGCGATGAAAACGATTTTGATTTTGATGGTGCGGTAGATTCTATCGGCGCGGACCTATTCGGCGGCTCTGACGAAACCGATATTGATAACGAGCTATCCAACAACGAGCAGACAGGCGAACAACAAGAAGCCGAGGCCGAAAAAACAGCGGATAACGTAACCGAAGAGCAGCAACAGGAAGTCCCCGCCAAAGCCCCGCCAGCATCCTGGGCGAAAGAGCAGCACGAACACTGGTCTAAAATGACCCCGGAAGCGCAAGCCTATGTCGAGCTGCGCGAAAAGCAGATGTTGGACGGCATTGAACAGTACAAGGCCAATCATGCCTATGCTCAGGAATTGCAGCGCACTATCGAACCATACCGCGACATGCTGCAACAGTTCGGATTAAATGAGCATCAGGTTGTCGAGAATTCACTAGGATGGAATCGAGCGCTGACCAGTGGCAGCGTGGAAGCCAGGCAGCAGGCTTTCATCAAGCTCGGCACTGATTTGGGCATTATCCCACAGGAAGGCCAGCCGCAGATTGACCCGCGCACACAGGAGCTACAACAGCGCGTCGAGCGCATGGAGCGCGAATCGCAACAGCGCCAGCAGGCCGAGTACCAGCAGAATTACAGCAAGGTTGCGTCCGAGGTTGAAGCGTTTGCCAGCGATCCAGAGCACCCGTATTTTGAAGAGGTTGCCGACGATGTGATTGCATTGCTCCAAACCGGACTTGACCTGAAAGACGCATACGAGAAAGCGGTATGGGCGAACCCTATTACCAGAGCCAAAGAGCAATCCAAGCTGATCGAGTCCGAAACAGCGGTAAGACTTGCCAAGCAGACAGCCGAAGCCAAGGCGGCACAAAAGGCCAAGGCCGCGAACGTCAAGCCGATCAACAGCAATAGGCAGAGTGCGGAACCGGTGGGCAGTTGGGACGACACAATGGCTGAGACATTGGCCAAGCTGAGAGCCGGTTAAGCCGTTTTAGCCAAACGTTTTGCTGCCCATGTGGCTCTGCGTTTGGCTTTTGTTTCCTCTGATTGCGTTCGTCCTGTATGCCATTCTGCGTTTTTCAGCCGATCTTCTTCTGTTCTAACCCGGCCTTTATTAGCCGCTGCTATCTTTCTCCGGGTTTCCTCTGAAACATTCCTTCCCATAATACCTAAACTGATCTTTGCCTTTTGTTCTTCTGGCAGGCTTTTACCCTTGTGAGCAGCGCCCATTTTTGCGCGCGTTTCATCTGATCTGTTTTGTTGAGCTAAAGACATATTCTTCCGCGCCTCTTCCGTTCGTTTCTTGCCGATATTTGACGCCTTGATTCGAGATTTTGCTTCCTCAGTGTGAGGATATCTTTTCTTTCCGGTTTGTATTTCAGATATTTTTGCCCTATGACTTTCTGACTTTGGTTTTCCGGTCATTGAGTTTGACAACTTCAGCCTTGACTCATCAGAAAAGAAAGCGTTACCGCCTCCGCCCCTCAGATTGTAACCATTTGGGGACAGTGTTTTGTATTGCTCGATAAACAAAGATTCGGCGTCATTTGCTTGCTCAAGGCTTAAATCTGACATAAGGATTTCATACTCGAAATCGTCCACTCCGTATTTTTTAACGGCATTGGCAAATGCAAATCCTCTATCGGCTTTCATGTGAGCCTTCATGCGCTCTCTTGGGCGGCTTGTTTGCCCTATATAAGATTTCCAGCTTGTTTTGCACGTGTATTTGTAAATTATATATGGCATGTTAATGTCGGCCGATAATGTTGTGCTTACTATATATGTAAACCTATTAAAAATCAATTGGTTGTGTTGAAATTATTAGAAAATTAGTGTAATGTTATAACATCGCGTATAGGTCTCTGACAGAGAAGGCCGCGAGAGGCATAAAGCCGCTCATATACCACGACAAGGCCCCGACAGGCTCCCTTGGAAGATGGAAATGATTAACTTCATTTTTAACTACAGAAGGAGCTGAAATGTCAGCCAATTCAACATTTACAGAGCTTGTATCGACGACATTTAGGCGTCACCGCAAAGAAATCAAAGACAACTTGAGCAACCGTAACGCGCTGCTCAAGTACGTCAAGCGCAAAGGCAATTACTCGCTCGAAGATGGCGGCTTAACCATCGCCACGCCTCTGGACTACAACGCGAACGGCACTTATCAGCGGTACTCAGACTGGGACACGCTGAACATCAGTCAATCCGATGTTATCTCGGCTGCCGAGTACCAGTGGCGCCAGATCGCTATCAACATCGTGGCATCTGGCCGAGAACTGCGTATCAACTCCGGCGATTCTCGCATCATCAATCTGGCAAAAGCCCGGATGAAAAACGCGATTCGCACGTTCAACAACAACTTCTCGTCTGACCTGTACTCAGCCGGTTCGCTGACAAACCAGATCAACGGCCTGCAAGCGCTTGTTGCCGACACCAACACCAACACCGTGGGCGGTATCGATGCATCAGTGTGGTCGTTCTGGCAAAACAAGGTTTTTGACCTGTCCGTCAACTCCGTCACCATCTCGGCCACCACTATCGAAGGGTCGGCCATGCTGCCGTTGTGGCTGCAGCTGGACAGGGGTCCGGACGACTGTCCGGATTTGATCGTTGCTGACAACAACTACTACAGCTTCTTCGAGAACAGCCAAACCAGCCTGAAACGATACTCGTCCAGCGAGAGCGCAAATGCCGGTTTCGTATCGCTGAAATACAAAAAGGCCGACGTGATCTACGACGGCAATAGCGGCATTCCAGCGAACCACATGTATTTCCTGAACACCGAATACTTGAAGCTGGTTGTGCATAAGGATGCCGACTTGACCGAGGTTCCAGAGCAAAGACCGGTTAACCAGGATGGTTCTGTGATTCCGATTCTGTGGATGGGAAATTTAGTCGCAAGTAACCGTTCCCAACAAGGCGTCATCATCGCTTAACGGCATAGCCCGGTGTAAAAGCCGGGCATCCCAACGAATTCGAGGAAATATCTATGTTTGCACCTGTTACAAGTTTCGCCGGGCCGCAGCCGTTTAACGACTGGTTCGCACCGGACACCACGCAACGCCACCCGCTCGGCACCAAGATTGATGCTGTAGACCCGTACTGGGGCCAGGGCGCGTTTGTTTACGTCAAATCAGCCGACGCCATTCTGAAAGGCTCGGTGGTGATGTGGGACGAATCCCATAACGCCGCATTGCTGCCCACCACCGCATTGCAAGGTTTCCCATGGGGCGTGGCAATGGCTCCGATGGCATCCGGCACTTACGGCTGGATTCAGGTCGAGGGTCGCGCGGTTTACAAGACCAATGCCACCGTGGCGGCTGACGCGATTGTTGCTATCGCCGCTGCCGGCATCCTGGGCGCGTCCGCCACTGGTAAGCAGTTGATCGGTGTGCGCAACCGGGTATCGGCTACCGGCACCAAAACCGCAAGCGCACTTACCACCAACGGCAGCTATGCGCTGAAAACCGACGGCTATGACGGATTTTTCTTGGGCATGGCGCTATCTGGTACTGGTGTCCCGGCTTCGACAGTGGTTGCCAAGCTAGATCCGGACGGCCGCACCATCTACATGGGATCGGCTATCGGCACCGTAGGCGACAAGCTGGCGACTGCAACCGGCACTATCACGCTGACCGGAACCTATACCGGCTACGGCAGCGGCATTATTGCGAATCCCACGACCATGGTGGCGGTGGCATAGCTTTGCCACTTAACGATTTGGCCAGGGACGGCCTCCCCTAATTACGAGGATTTATGGCTCTAACCGATCTAATCCAACAAGACGCCGGCATCATGCCTTTCGTGCGCTTCGAGCGTATCGCCGTTGAAGATGCAGCCGCAAGCCGAGAGGCCGGACACTACGTCGCGAAAGATGTGGACATGGCTAACATCACGCCACCTTATAGCAAGGACGTGATGAAGTACAAGGTTGTCGCCTGGCTGGGGCAGCTCAAGATTGACGCTATGAACGCGCGTATTCCGGCCGATTGGGTGGAAAAATACACAGCCGCCTATGAGGCGTGGAAACGCGGACAGGAAATGCCGGTAGACGGCTATCCGATCAAGGGATGGGGCGTTATTTCACCAGCACAGCAAGAAACCCTGATTAAGTTGCACATTCTGACCGTTGAAAGCTTGGCGGCTGCGAATGATGAAGGATTGCGACGTATCGGCATGGGCGCACATGACCTGAAAAACAAGGCTGACGCATGGCTGAAACAGCTCAAGAAGGCAGGCCCTGCAACTGTCGAAATTGCCGCACTCAAGAAGGAAAACGCCGGATTATTGGCGGCTGTTTCCGGTCTGGAAAAGCAAGTGTCCGAACTGTCAAAACTGGTTGAGCAGGTTGGCGCATTGCAACAAGGCCCGATGACTGCCGCAATTCGTGACGGTATCGGTGCCGACGACTTGTTAGGCGACGATGATTAAAGAAGTCAGAACAATCGGAAACGCCACGATTTACCTGGGTGACTCGCTGGAAATCATGCGCGGGATGCCTGATAAATCAATCAATATGATTTTTACCGATCCGCCCTACGGCCACAACAACAACAACGGTGACCTGATACACAACCGGGAAAAGGCATTAGGAAAGTCAAAAGGAAAAGAGGCGGAAGCAAGACCAATCGCTAATGATGGCGCAGAGGCCAATGAAATATTTAAAAACGCCTTGCCAGAATTCAATCGCCTCTTAGACTCTGGCTGCTGCTGCTGCTGCTGCGGCGGCGGCGGCGGACCTGACCCGCAGTTTGCACGTTGGTCGCTGTGGATGGATGAAGTATTCAACTTTAAACAAATGGTGGTGTGGGATAAGGGCAAGATCGGCATGGGGTGGCATTATCGCCGCTCATATGAAACCGTCCTTGTTGCTGACAAAAAAGGCAGCAAGCCTAAATGGTTTGCAACGGCAAAGAACATAGAGAACATCATCAGACCGGGCGATTACGGCATTAAGAAGATTATCCCGAAAAAGACCGACCACCCAACGCCAAAACCAATCGAGTTGCCGACGCATTTTATCGGGCTACATTCACAGCCAGGCGACGTTGTTTTTGACCCGTTTATGGGGGCCGGCTCTACAGGAGTCGCCGCAATAAAGTCTGGACGCAAGTTTGTCGGCATTGAGATAGACCCGCATTGGTTTGAAGTGGCTTGCAAAAGGCTGGAGGCAGCATGAACGTATTGGAACTGGTACAAAGGTTTTGCAGAAGAACCGGCGTCCCGGTTCCATCGGTCGTTATCGGCTCGACCAATGACCAGATTTTGCAGGTATTGGCGATACTCGAAGAGGAAGTAAACGACCTAGCCTCCCGTCACACATGGCAGGGACTGAACCATCGAGCATCGCATACCACCATCGCCGCCGAGGATCAGGGCGCAATCGAAACGCTCGACCCTGGGTTTCGGTATGTTCGTAACGATACCATTTGGGATAACACCGACCGTTTGCCGGTTCTCGGTCCCGTCAGCGGCCCACAGTGGCAAGCCATGAAAGCATGGGTGGTCAATGGCCCCCGCTATCGTTTTCGCATTATGGGCAATCATCTGCTCGTCAATCCTGTACCGGCCGCCGGGCATACCTGGACGTGGGAATGGTCGTCTAAACGGGCGATTCTCGATCCCGATGGCGCGACCGTGAAAGAGTTTTTCACCAATGACGACGACACTTTTGTCTTGCCAGATACCCTGCACTTGCTTGGCTTGCGCTGGCGATGGAAGAAAGAAAAGGGGCTGGATTACGCCGAAGATTTCAATACCTACGAATTTCAGGTAAAGGACGCCATGGGCCGTGACGGTGGAGCTGAGAGATTGTTTGCCGATGGTGAGCCGCGCAGAGCCAAGCCGGGCGTATTTGTTCCTCAAGGCAACTGGATGGCGCCGTAATGCGGCAATCGGTACGCAAAAAAGCCGTTACCCGGCAGCAGATCAGCAATTTTATCAATTATTTAACTTCTTTGATTCGCCGCATTAATTCATTAATTTTCTTCACGTTTTCGAGCGCCTTTTGCGCCAAAGATATGCCGCCTTTGATGGGATATGTGTGCATTACTGTTCGCGGCCGTTCTGGAATATTACGCTTGCCTCTTGGCACGTGGCTCAAGCATTTGATTCTCTCCACGGGTTCATATCGTTTTGATTGCAATGATTCGGTAAATAATTCAGTGAAGGTTTTCATAAATGCGTAGCCCTTCCCGCGTGAAGGCGGGTCAAAAACAACAGATTAGTAATTTTATCAGCTATCAGGCTCCGGTGGGCGGCTGGAACGCATATTCCGCATTGGCCGACATGAAGCCCACTGAGGCGGTTACGCTCGATAACTGGTACCCACAACCCGGTTACTGCGAGATTCGCGGCGGATCGGCATCGCACGCAACCGGCATGACCGGAAACGGCAAGACGCTGGCGGTTTACAACGGGATATCGGGTTCGTCGAAAATGTTTTGCGCGACGGCCAGCGGCGTTTATGACGTTTCAAGCGCTGGCGCGGTCGGTGCATCGGTAGCAGCTAGGACTAGCGGAAAGCACCAAACGTTAATGTTTGGCGACGGCACGAATAATTACCTGATCATGTGCAACGGCGCCGATAAGCCGCTGTACTACGATGGCGCGACATGGACGGCAGTTGACAACCTAACCAGCCCCGCATTAACCGGCATTACCACGACCAGTCTTATCGCTCCAATCATGCATAAGGGCAGGCTGATGTTCATCGAGAAAAGTAGCCTGTCATTCTGGTATCTGGCGGCGGGCGCGGCGGGCGGCGCATTGACTGAGTTCCCGCTAGACGGCGTGGCGCAGAAAGGCGGCTATCTGATGGCTGCCGAGTCATGGACTGTTGATTCGGGATCTGGCGCAGATGATCGAATGGTGTTTATAACGTCAGAGGGAGAGGTCATCGTTTACCAGGGCACCAACCCAAGCGCGGCGGCAACCTGGGCGCTGGTCGGCGTGTATGCCATTGGTGAGCCATTGGGGCGAAACTGCATACTGAAATACGGTGCAGAACTGATTTTCCTGACCAAGCAGGGCGCATACCCTCTTTCTACTGTTTGGCAGTCGTCTGGCCTGGATTTCAGCAAGGCCGCCACTCGTAAAATACAGGCCGCATTCAACGATTCTGCTAGGTTATACGGGAATATTTATGGCTGGAAAGCGCTGTTATACCCGGCGAAGTCGGCCATTATTGTCAATATTCCATTTGCCGAGGATGGAACTCATCATCAGTATGTGATGAACACCATTAACAATTCGTGGTGTAGGTTCATAGGATGGGATGCTGAGGATTTTGCCTTATTTAACGATGATCTTTACTACGTTGGCGGAACTTCAATTATTAAGGCATGGACAGGAACAAGCGACCAAGGCGGAAATATCAACGCCTATGGAAAAACAGCGTTCAATTATTTTGGCAGTAGAGGACAACTTAAAACCTGGAAGATGTTTCGGCCTAATCTTTCCGTAAATGGCACGATTGATTTCCTGATCGGCCTCGATGTTGATTTCGACGATAACTCAATTATTGGAGCGGCATCCGCCGTATCAACGGGGACAGCGACATGGGATGTTTCGACATGGGATGGCGCTCTGTGGGGCGGCGGCATGCAAATCGTCAAAAATTGGGCGACACCTAGCGCATGGCCTGGGTATTGTGCATCGGGGAAAATAAAAGTTTCGACCAACGTCCGCGAGGTTCGCTGGAATTCGATGGATTACATCTTCGAGATCGGCAATGGCCTTTAGAGTTATCGATAGGGATTTAGAGCGCTGCCAGGACTGGCTGGGAGACCGTACCGGAACAATTGGCTATGACATGGTTCAGGCCATCGGCCTTGAGCGCGACGGTGAGCTAGTGGCGGTCACCGGCTACAACAATTTCATCGACAAGTCATGCCACATTCATTTCGCGATTCAAGATGGCGTAGTGGTGCCGCGTAATTACCTGTGGTTTATTCACTATTACCCCTATATGCAAGCCGGCATAGATGTATTGATTGCCTTTATGCCAGTCGCTAACGAGCGGATTATCAGACTGGCTCAACATCTGGGTTATTCCCTGCGCTGCTGGATCGATGACGCTGGCTTAATGCTGTACACAATGAACAAATCCAATTGCAAATGGACAAGGATTAAACATGGGATCAAGTAAGGCGCCGCCGGCCCCCGATTATGTAGGAGCGGCCAACGCTCAAGGCGCAGCCAATCTGGAAGCCGCTAAGGCCACCGGGCGAATCAATAACCCCAACGTCAACAACCCATACGGCACGCAGCGCGTTACTTGGGACGGCGACACCCCCACGATCACGCAGGCGCTGACGCCAGAACAACAAGCTATTTTATCCAGGGAAACACAAGCGAAAACATCGCTTGGTGATGCCGGCGTTAATATTGCCAATCAGGTGCGAACAAGTGCCGGAAATCCGCTTGATTTCTCGAAATTGCCTGGAGCGCCACAATCGGCTGGCCAACGTCGAGACGACGTGGTAAAAGCCATGATGAGTCGGATCGATACCGACACAGCCGGACAGAGAGATGCCAAGAATTCAGAATTAATTGCCGCCGGCATTAGGCCTGGCACGAGGGCATATGACTCGGCCATGACGCAAATAGACCGCCAATATAATGACGCTCGCAGTAATGCCATCTTGGCCGGCGGCCAGGAGGCTACGCGTGATTTCGGCATGGATAACCAATCCAGGCAGCAGGCTATCGCCGAAATGCTTACGCAACGGCAAACGCCACTTAACGAGATTAACGCAATCATGTCAGGCGCTCAGGTTAGCAATCCATTTGCCAGCGGCTTGGGTTATCAGGGCGGCATGAATGTTGGCGCGGCGCCTATTGCCGGCGCTATCAGCAACCAGGGCCAAGCGCAGCAGAACATTTATAACCAGCAGCAAGCACAACAGAACGGCAACATCCAGGCCGGGGCTGGCTTGATCGGCTCGCTTGGTGGCGCATACCTGAGTAGACCAGGACAATAGGTTGAATCATGCCTGACTACAACGGACAAATAGACTGGGGCGACTGGCAGCAGATGCCGGACTATCGCGCCGGCTGGCGGGATAAACACAAGAGCGGCATCGCTGATCTAGGAAGGGCGCTTGATGTCACCACATACATCCCAGGCCTGAATACGGTATCCGATTTTGCACACGAAGGCACCGGGCAGGCGATGACGGCTGCTAATCAAGTGCTATCGCCAGTGGTAAAGGCCGTCCACAAATATACCCTGCCGGATTACCAGTTAAACAAAGGCAATGCTATTGGTGATATTCACCGGTTCAGCGAAGAAAAACCGGCTGATGCTTTGGCGATAGCCGCGGCAACTTATTTTACTGCCGGGGCTGCTAGCGGTTTAGCCAGTGGTGGCGGTGGTGGGGCAGCGGCTGGCGGCATGGCAGGAAGCACGGCGGCGGGGAGTGCTGCTATCACGCCGACTTTTGCCAGTGGCGCGGCCGGAGCAGGCGGAGCAGTAACCGCAGGTGCTGGTGCCAGCGCCATCACGCCGGCATTTACGGCGGCCGGTCTTTCTATTGCGCCGGAAGCGGCGGCAGCGGGAGGGCTAGGCGCAGCAGGAACCGCCGCGGCCAACTCGCTATTAACGCCAGCTTTTGCATCCTGGGGCGGAACGGGCGCTGGTGGCGGCCTGTTGAGTCAGGCAAAAAACGCCTATAACACGCTCAATAAATACGACGCTTATCGGTCAAATCTGCAAAGGTTCGCCGGCAACAACGGGCCAACTGAACGCGACCGAGCCAACGCACAATCGGCGGCGCTGGCCGACCGCATATTGAATGCCGGTAACACGCCTCAAACAGCACGACAACGGATAACGAATCGACTCATGATAAATAAATATGGGGTTCGCAAATGATGGATCAGGAACAAGCGGCGATTAACCGCAGACAACGCATTGCTGAAATGCTGATGCAGCAAGGACAAGAGCCGATGGAAACCAACCAGACGGCTGGCGGTTATGTGGTGCCGGTATCACCATTAGCCGGCGTAGCTAAGGTGGCGCAGCAATTGGCCGGGGCATACACGGCAAAAACTGCCGAAGATAAACAGGTTGCACTTGACGACAAGAAGAAGGCAATTGTTCAAGCGCTGTATTCAGGCCAAACTCCTCCAACTCTCGACAAGGTTGCGGCTACTGGAATCGCATCTCCAGAGATGATGCTGAAAATGGGTTCTGACTTGGCGTCGGCTCAGGCGGAACACACCAACAAAGTTGAAGATAGAAAATTGCAGGCCGAGCTCACAGCCTCACAGCGGGAAGAAGATCGGAAAGCAAGGGCGGAACAAGCGCAACTTGCAAGGGATCAGACTTTTGCCCAACAAGAGCAGATGGCTAGATTGGCCGCAAGCCTTAGACCGGCACCGCAGCCAAGACAAGACCCATTGGTTCAGGTTGTCGGTCCTGATGGTCAGCCGACCTATACGCCAAGCTCTCAGGCCGTTGGTCAAAAACCTTTTACTGCTCAAACCATAAAACAAGAGCAAGCAGACGCGGCCAAGGAGCAGCAGAAAACGCAGGCTTCCTTATCGTCCCAGCAGGTTTTGGATCAGGCGGCAATATTGGCCGCTCATCCTGGCAGAGAATCAGCAACGGGCGCATCGAGCTTTATGAGCAAGATACCCGGCACCAAAGCTAGAGACTTTCAAGCCAATCTCGATACCTTCAAGGCTCAGACGTTCGTTCCAATGGTTTCAGCCCTGAAAGGAATGGGTGCTTTATCAGATGCGGAAGGCAAGAAGATATCGGAGTCAGTAGGTGCGCTAGACCCGTCTATGTCAGAGGGTGAGTTCAACGATTCCCTGCAAAGAGTAACAAAGTACCTGTATGACAAGGCTAAGGCTTCCGGGCTGAATGTTTCGTTGCCTGATTTCGCTGTAGAAGAAAAAAAGCAGGTCAATACCGATGATTTGGTTAAGCATTACCTGGGGCAATAAATGGCGACTAGAGAAGAAATAGGCTTAGCCCTACAGAAAGCGCACGATGCCGGAGATATCGAAGTCGCAAAGCTTCTGGCTAAGGCTTATTCAGAAACACCAGAAACGACACAGCCAACCATTACTGACGAAGGAAACCCAATAATAAACGCCTTGCGCGGATTCTCGGCCCGAGGAAATCAGGCAATGAACGCCTTAAATCCGCTTGCATCCCCAGAGGATGACGCGAGGATAGCCGGAGAGCAGGAATGGGTAAAGCAAAACTCAGGCGCTGGAGTTGGATCGACGCTAGCCGATATGGCGATAACTGCTCCTGCTGGCGGCATAGGTGGTGCTATCCCGCGCATATTGGCCACAGGCTATGCCGAAGGATTGACTCATAACGGCAACTTCCAGGACAAAATGGAAGAAATGGCGGCAGGTTCGCTTGGTGCCGGCGTTGGCGAAGGTGCGGCAAAGGTTATCGGCTTTCTGGCTCAGCCATTCAAAAAGGCGGCCGGAAGCGCAATTGATACCGTCACCGACGGCTTACGAAACAAGGCTCGAGATATCGGCATCAATCTCAATGCGGCACAGGAAACCGGTAACAGGACCCTGCAAGCCGTAGACAAGCAATTAAGCGTATTGCCTTCATCCTCTGAATTCCAGGCGGCACAAAAAGAAGGCCAAAGGCTGGCATGGCAGGAGGCGCTATTCAAGCAAGGCGGAGAAAATGCCAACATGGCGACGCCTGATGTTATGGGCGGCATGAAATCGAGAATATCAGGCGTTTATGATGATGTTGCCGGGCGTAACAGTCTGATGGTTGACCCGCAATTTAAGGCTGATTTGTCCGATATTGAAAAAACGCTGATGGAGCGCATCCCGGTCAATCAGAAAAATATCGTGGCCAGCTATTTGCGCGACTTTGGTACAGCCCCGGAAGGAGCGGCCATTGCTGGCAAGCAGTATCAAGACATTCGATCGATGCTTGACAAGCAGTCAAAGGCATTCAGGAACAGCGACCCGGCGACGGCTGAAGCTTTGAAGCGAATACGCGGCTCAGCGGACTCAGCCATGGAGCGCAGCCTTATCGGGCAGAACAGTAACGCGTTGCCAAGCAAGACCGGTGCTGACGATCTCGAAGCATGGCGCAAAGCCAATAAGGATTGGTCTGTCATGCGAACCATTGAGACGGCGGTAGACCCGGAAACAGCCACAATACGCCCCAATATCCTGCTCAACAAAATGCGACAGCGCGACCCTAACCGGGTTATTTATGGCGCAGGAGATCAAGAGTTTACCGACATTGCCAAGGTAGGCAAGGCGTTCATTCCGGACAAAGCACCGGATTCTGGAACGGCCATCAACTCGGCAATCGTGAAAGCATTGACAGGCGGAAGCGTGTTAGGTGGCACTGCCGGCGCTGACTATGCGATATCACGAGACCCGGCAGAGGCGGCGGGTGTCGGTGCAGCTAGCCTAGCAGCATCAATACTAGGCCCAAAAGCAGCAGCTCGCGCAATGTGGAAGGACGGAGGCTATTTATCAAAAGGATTGGCAGACCTAACCAAAGAAGTAACTCCCGGACTGACACGGCAAAGGATAATAGCCGAGATTTTAAGGAATGCCGGTAATCAGGCTGCACAGGATTAGTCTTTTGTAATGTTATAATGTAACAACTAAAAAGGATTCTAAATTATGAGTCGAAATGGATCAGTAAATCAAAGCGTAATACTAGCATCGTTTTTACGAGAAGCTGTTCTTTGTCTTTCTTTTTCTCGATGGCATATTTTGCACCGTCTCCAGCCTTCTTTGCTTGCAATCAGGTTTTCTGGCTTATATTCATGCCCATTTGGGCAATGGGTTTTTGCTCTCTGTCTTGCCCCATTTGCTTTTCCGCCTAAAGACAAGCCGGTTCTGTCAATTTTTTTATGCGGCAAAAGTATTTCATCAATGCTAAGGCCTTTTTTAACTCGATTTGTGATGCTATCAGATTTTAGCCCTAGATCCTTTGCTAATAAAGCAGGAACTATCTCAACCCCGTCTATAAAAAAACGATTCACAACATCTCTATTTATCTGCTGCTCTTGTCTTGATGCCCATTTACAGTTTTCTGGAAAATATCCTTTTTGGTTATCAATCCGTTCTAGTGTAAACCCTTTAGGTCTTTCTCCCATGTCGGCCACAAAAGCATGAAAGTTATTAACCCACGAATCACATACAGTAATCCCACGACCACCATAGCGGTGAAAAGATTTATTTCTTTTGTTAAGGCATCTAGATTTCATGCTTTTCCAAACAGAATAAAGGGGATGCTGGTTTTTAAACGGCATATCAATTCCTTAATTTTGAAATTGATACATTATAACATAACATGCGTCGAAATGGCGAAGGAGGGCTAAAGTGTCCCGAAACGGAAGCGGTACGTACAACCCACCAGGCTCAAGTTTCCCGGCGGTCACCGGCACGACCATAGATTCCACCAAATACAACAACGTGGTCAATGACATGGCGGCAGCCGTTACCGCATCAATTGCTAATGATGGGCAAACGCCCATATTGGCAAACCTACCAATGAGCGGATTTAAGCACATCGGCGCCGGTCAGGCAAGCGCAAGTGGTCAGTATGTTGAGTATGCGCAATTTACAGCGGCGTTGGCGGCAAAACAGGATATTGCGACACTGCCAAATCCAATTCCGGCCGGAACTGTCATGCCGTTTTATCAAGTCAACCCGCCTGTCGGATGGGCTACAGTTGGCACAGTCGACGACTACATGATGCGAATAGTGCCATCTGGCAGTACCGGGGGTACAGGCGGAGGCAGTATGTCGCCAATTTTAAACAATGTTGTACCTTGGCATGATCATGCGCTAGGTTCTGCTGGCATTAACGCTGTAGGCGATCACGCACATATTTCAGGCGGCGGCGGCGGGTTTTGGGAAACAAGCGGCGGCGGCTCATGGTCGTTGACAAGTGGGATAGGAGCAGATCAAGCCGCATCTACAGCGTATTCTGGCGCTCATACGCATACGCTATATGGCAAAACTGATGGCAACAATGGATACAATAATTGGACGCCTAGATATGTGGATTTTTGCTTGGGAGTTAAATCGTGATCGAAACCATCTTAACCTGTCCACTTGGGCATCAATGGACGGATAACATGAAATACGCCGGAATTTACCGATTTCCTAACAATCTGGACAGGTGTTTGGTTGTGATTATGGAGGCTACAAATCCATGAGTATCGATGTTATTTTAGATTGTCCAGATGAAAAGCTGTGTGAACACGTTGATAGAAAAGGCAAGCTTCATAGGTGCAGGGCTTATATGGCAATTGAAGGAAGGCACCCAACGACAGGCGCAGAAACAAAAGATTGGAAGTGTGCAAAATATGAATGGCAACCTATTTTATTGCTGGAAATAGCAAGGACAAATCGAGGGACCAGCGATGCGGTCGTCTCAATGCGCGAAGAAACCATCAAACGGCAAGATCAGTTCATAGGGCTGGCATTTGAAGCTAGGCAAGAGAGGTTGTTAGGTGGCGATTAGTGCAGAACAGGCGGCCATTATCCTGCCTAAATTGGCCAATTATCTAGCAGCTCAACGCTGGATAAACATGAGGGCGAGCGACTTGGACGCAGAATATCAGAAATTAACCGATGCTGAAAAGCTGGTTATTGTCAATTCGCTGATCAATAACGATGACAAAGCAAAAGAGCTGATTAAGCAAAAGCTTGACCCGCCTGTTCAGGAATGGGCAAAGGCGCAAGCAAAAATATACATAGACGCCAACACCATTCCAATCGATGTAATCGCTAACATTTTCTGAGGCCATATACATGACTGAATATAGAGACATAGTCACTCCATCAACTAAAAAACTGGGAACGGATGTACAGCAATACCCCTCAAGCGCCTCATTCCCGCCCGCCGCCGATTTTGGGGTTGGCGTGGCGCAGGTAGGACTAGATACTTATGCTTCCGATGAAGTGAGGTGGTCAATACCAGGGCACCCATCGCTATCGCCATTCGACAAAACAAAATATACGCGGCTTACTAACGCCATTAGGAACACCATAGCTGGGGTTTCGAACACTCGCATTTTATTTGCCGGGGACTCAACTACTGCCGGTGTAACAACCGACTCGCTAAATTCAATTCCAAACTCATTTGCAACAAGGCTCAGTGAAATACTAACAAACAGCGTGGCACCAGCAGGTTGGCAATCACACTATGGCACAGCAAACGACAATACAAACGGATTGGCGCTACATGCGTCAGATAACAGGCTGCTTGATTTGCCGGCTGGATGGGCAACGTTCAGCCCTGGAACTGGAATTTGTGGCGCTAGTATTACTAATGCAAGTAATACAAATCCCATCACGTTCACACCTGCAACCAATACAGATACTCTTGACGTTTATTACATAGACGCAGGCGCAACGTATAACCAATTTGAAATCAAGGTTGGAGCTACGGTTATAGGCACTGCCACGCCTTCTGGCAGTAACTCAGTTAAAAAACTCACGGGATCAACAACGCTGGGAGCAAATACGTACACGATACAGCGTGGAGCTACTGGCGCAGGCGGGATGATTATCGTTGGGTTCGAGGCCTACGACTCCGCGAAAAAAGAGATTTCTCTAATCAATACCGGGATTGGTGGGAGCTTTTTAAAAACATGGCTAGCAAAAACTCCAACGCAGTTTTGGGATGCATTGAGGATTCTGACGGATGCCGGCAGTGCGGCAAAATTTGACGCTGTTGTGCTGGGTTATGGAATCAACCACTGGGCTAACTCGGCGACTAACAGTGCTGCCGATTTTGGTGTTCAACTTGATTTAGTTGCCAGCTATCTAGCAGCGGCGAACATTCCGCTAATAATCAAAACGCCGGCACCATCACCGACAAGCGTTGCGTCATACGCGCTGCAAAAAACGTATGTCGATGAAATTTATAAAACAGCGGCGACATACGGGCTGCTAGTAGTGGATACGTTTAACGTCTGGAATTCTGATTTTTCAGCGGCATATGCAAATGGGTGGATGACGGCAATCGGCGATGTTCATCCGTCGAAATTAGGCTATATGGTTGAGGCCGGATATTTAGCTGACGCTATTAAGTATATTTTGAGGTAGAAATTAATTTATAAACTTCGGAATAGACCAAAACCAATAATTAAACAGCATGTTGTAGAGTAAAAAATGACTACTGCACCCAGCAAGCCATGACCCACAAACTCAAAACAGCCCCGGCCGTCGAGCCGGTGACCAAATGACCGTTAGCCAGCACGCCGAAAATATAGGGAATTGCGGCTTCATCACCAGCGTCGGCGTTAGCGCGGCCCTGATATTCGATGGGATCGTTAAGGTTCTGGACGCTCACAGCTGGATTGTGGGCGCCGTGATCGGCTCCATATCGTTATTGATGCAATGGCATTTCAAGCGTAAGGCGATGAAAGTCATCATGGCCGGCGGCGATAGGCGATCAACACTTATGACAAGGGCTTTCGATGATTAGATTATCTTTGCAGAAAAAAATATGGCTGATTGCGGCGTTGATTGGTGCGCCAATGGCATGGATCGGCAAGGATGTTGGTCAGCTTTTGCTGTTGGCCGGCGCTGTGTCGGCAGGCGTGGCATACCGCGGTCGTAGCAAATAAAGGAGGCGTTATGATGTATTTGAAATGGGGGCTGTACCTGATTCCACATGCGCTGATTATGGCGAACCGCTACTGGTTGTCCTGGGTAGCGGTTAAATTTTTCAGCACGGAAGACAAGCTACAGCTTACGCATGGCTGGGGTTGGTTTATGACCCGCGATAATCCGCTGACGGGTGATGCTGGGCATCAAGCAAGAATAACTGGTAGCCCGTATGATTTTTGGAACAGGGTTAAATGGCTTCAACGCAATGGCGGAAATAGTTTCAACTACATGCAAATTGGCGTCGATTATGACAAGTGGTTCGCATTTAACAACTGGATGATTCAGGACACACAAAATTTCTGGAAAAGACCTGATGGGGCTTGGCAGTTTCGCGCCAAAGTCAAAATACCATTCATCAAGCGAGCCTGGACGCCTTATATCGGCTGGGGGTTGTTTGGCCCGGTAGATAATCGCTGCAAATTCACATGCACAATTCTGAGATTCAACAAGATCGCATAACATCGGAAGATGTCACGCCTGACTTTTACCGGTACGAATACCCAAAGGTTAGGCTTGTACGCGTGTATGAGCCAGGGATTGCCCCGCAAGAGCCTAACCCATATAAGTTCGCCGTGATTGCCGAAATCGCCGAATCAGGGCTTTGCGTCATCAAGGCGCTGTCAAAGCCGAAGAACCTCACCATTTCAGACATGAAAGCCGGATATAGGCATCTTCGGAAATTCGGCGCCGTTGAACTGCATTGGCGGCATGATGGGCAAGAGCAAGTTTTCAGCGGCTAAAAATTGCGGCGTGCGCCAGAATTGCACCAACTCACGCCGCAAGCCGCTATAAGCGCGGAATAACGTCCCTGTCGCTAGGAGGTGAGCTATAAAAGCACATAATTGCATATGGCGGAACATAGCCGACAAACCCAGCAAACACCAGCATTCTAAAATGTCAATATTGGCAAATAAGTGCAAATAGCGGAATATGCCTGCTTTTTGATTGCACCACATTTGCACCAATGGCAACTATCACAAAGCGCGGCAAACGCTGGCGCGCACAAGTCAGGCTTCTAGGGCATCCACCATTATCAGGAACATTCGCGACTAAAGGCGAGGCGCAAGCCTGGGCCACGCATACCGAGAGCGACATTCTCGCCGGCACGTTAACAGTCGGCACTAGGAAGACGCTACGGCAGGCCATACAGCGCTATTTGGAAGAGGTCACGCCAACGCATAGGGGCGCAGTGAAAGAGGCGCAGAACTTCGCAGCGTTGCTTAATCGTCTACCGTTTGTGGATGCGCCGGTTAGCAGCATCACAACACCTATGATAGCCGAGTGGCGCGACAGCCTAGCCAAAGAGGTTAAGCCGGGAACCGTGATTAAGTACCTCGGCCACGTTAACAGCGTCATGGAAGTCGCTCGACGGGAATGGCAATGGATCGATGTGAACCCTTGCAAGGATGTGAAGAGGCCGAGAAACAGCAAACACAGGGACGGGATTTTTACTCAGCAGCAGATAGACGACTTAGCCGCGGTATTGCCCGAAACCGCAAAGGCTGTTTTCCTGTTTGCAATTGAGACCGCAATGAGGCGGGGCGAGATATTGGGCCTAGAGTGGCGCGATGTTAACCTGGAAAGGCGGTTTTTAACGCTACAGACGACTAAAAACGGCGATAAGAGACAGGTGCCACTATCTAGTAGGGCTTGCGAGATATTGCGCGGCAGGATTGGCGAATCTAGGCCTTTTGATATTGCTGTTGAATGCCTCCGTCCACAGCTTGCGAAAGGGTTCAAAGCAGCGGGAATCGAGGGTATGCGGCTGCATGACGCGAGGCATACCGCATGTACTTTTATGGCTCAGAAAGTAGATGTATTGACGCTGGCGCGTATACTCGGTCATCGAGATTTACGGAGCCTCAGTATTTATTATAACAAGCCGGCTAGCGAAATAGCCGACTTGCTTGATTAGTCTGGTATTTTTGAGCATTTATTGCAATGCGAAGAAACCGGAAGTTTTACCGCATTTTTCGCATTTCTTTTTAATATCATTTCTAGTTTGTCCGGTATTGGCTAAATATTCTAAATAGTCGCTCACTGCTTATTACCCCCTTTGGCTATCCCGCCACTTAGCCAGTTCTTCCGGCTTGTAAAATATCATCTTCCGCGAAATCTTAATGGCTTTTGGAAAATCCCGTCTAGCCCGGTAGTTTGCCAAGGTGCGCTTGGTTACGCCTAAAAGCTCGGCGGATTCATCTAGGTTTAGTCGCTCTTTCACTTCTTTTGCTCCTTGTCTTTTAGTGCGCGGATTTCGTCAGCGATGAACCTTGCTGCAAATGATGACTTGTGTGGATCGGCTATCTTTATCGCATCCTCAATCGCCCGGTTATAGGCCATTTCCGCAATGTACTGCGCGAAATCAAACCACCCGGCAAAGTTGCCTTTGCCCCATTCTTCTACGATTTCTTCTCTGCTAAGCATTGTCTGATCCTATGCGGTGTTCGCGCTCTATCAGCCTGACAAACTCCAAAAATTCATGAGGTTCATTATGTTTGCATGCAACCAAATTAGAATTCCTTAATCTTATGTCTTCTATTTTGTCTTCGCTCAACGGCTCGCGCTTTGGTGCCTTTTTTGCCGATGCCATCCCAGCGATTTAAGCTGCTCGGCGGCTTTTTTCAGCGTGTCGGCTTCAACCTTATCGGCAACCGCTTTGGCAAAGTCGATCATCGCTGATCCGGCGTAATTCGCGTTTACCGGCATTGATTTGTAGCCGTAGTGTTGGCATAGCATGGTCTCGAGTTCGGATTTGTCCATCATCACTCCCCATGCGCCCAGTCTGAATAAACATGCACCACCTGGCGCGGCACCACTTTACCGATTCGCAGGCGCGTGAATTTTGATTGATTTTGCCGTGGTGAAAACAATGGCCGCGATTTACTCGGCTCATATTTGACGCTGTATTTCTCGCCGCCAACCTCCAGCCATTTTGCAATCTCTGCAATTGAGAAATAGGGTGATGACTTGCCGTTGCCGATAGATCGGCAAATGCCTTTTTGCTCTGGAAAACCTTTGGTTATCACCCAGCCGCGCACGGTCTTTTCGGTACGGCGAAATACTTTAGCCATGTTCTTTTGGATAACATGACCATCCGGTGCGCCTACCTGTTGTGAGTACATTTGTGATATTGCCTCTTTCACGTCGTCGATGGAATACAAGTGGCGACCGCCGCATTTTTCATAATCCAGGTCTTTGCATATTCGTCTGAGTGTAACGGACGAAATTTCAAACTCTTCGGCGAATTCTGGTAGGGTTTTGTGGTTCATGTTATTCATCGTTGTATTATTAAATTAACAGTCAGCATATGAACTGCCGGGCTGCCCAGGTTCGTTGCTGCCAGTGCAGGCGTTGCGGTGATTGTTCGCGTGTGGGCATCTTTTATTTCCGCATTTCTGACACAAAATCATGCGTGTAGACTCGACTGGAATAAACTCCCCAGGCTGAAATTCAATAACCTCACATCGGTCGCGGATGCATTGCCTGCACTCGCATTTGATTTTGACGGTCATTTGATAGACACCCGAAAGCCTGCTTGAAGTCTAATCCCTGGAAGGTCTAATCCTGATTTAATGGCATCAGCCAGGGCTTTTTTATCGACCGACGTTTCCACCTTGGTTTTCCAGAACTCTTTCGGCACCGAACTTTCATCGTCAATTTGTACCGATGCTGGCGTTTTAGCCAATGAAACGGCTATTTCGTTATCACTGAATTTGTTATGTCCAGTAGCCTCCATGTTGCGTTTCAGATAGTCACGTAGCCATGACGCTTTATTTTCAAGCAATTTTCGACGGGCTTGCTGGCGCTGCTCGACGGCCTTAATCGCTTCGGCTTCGGCTTCGTAATTAGCCAACGCCTTCGCTACGTTTAGAAGTTTGTCGTCAAGTTCCCCATCCAGTGATTCGATAGTATCAATGGCGGTTTTCTGGTCTACGTCATTCTCTGGATCGGTTAAAAAGTCCAGTGCTTGCAAATAATGCTCAGTGAGTTTGTAAAGTTGCAAGTTCATTTATGCGGCCTCTTTTTTTGGATTAAATTCGCGCCATTTTTCAGCATATGCCAACTTGTGAAGCTCTTTAACTTTTGGATCCAGCTTTGCCCAATAGTCTGTTAGCTCTTCAAGAGTTTTAGTCGCCTTGAGTGCTGCTGAATGGTTTTGCTCTGGTTGCTTTTCTTCTGGTTCTTCAACGTGCAAATCGCCCTTGTGCCACAGGTCGAGGGCTGCGCCAAATCGCATGGCGGCATTTCTTAACGCATCGCCAATACGCTCTTTCATGGCGTCGCCACCCGTTTTCCCCTGTGCGTCGCCGTAGCCGTAGCGGGTAACACCGCAGACGGTTAATTTGATCCACATGCCACCGTTTGCATCGATTGCCGGAAATCCTTTGTCATCGAACGATACTGGCTCCCAGTTCCACGATGGATCGGCGTCGAGCAAGCGATCAGTCAATGCTGCATGCCCGACATAATCTAAATGCACAACTTGAGGATGATGCCAAGTTCCGCAAATTTGGCAGCGTACGCCGGCCTTAAAATCGGCTTTTACAGCGTCGGTTTGTGCCTTGGTTGGCTTGGGTAGTTTGCTTATCTGGTTAGGCTTGAATGGCTCCCTGAGCAGATCAAGGCCGGTTTTTTGAGTTGCCATAAATCCTCCTAGAACGGGGCGTATACCCAATATGGTGTTTTTTTGTGACCGTGGAAAAACGCGCTTATCCAGCGTTTTTGGTGGCTGCGTTTGTGTTTATTCATGCTCATACGACAACGCCAGCAGCTCTTGTTTTTGCGCTTGAATTATTTCAATTTGAGACATGAGTTCGCCCAGAACTTTATCGAGTTGAGCGACTTTCTCGGCGGTAACTTCCGCCGGTTCCCTTTCATGAAATTCAACTTCGACAAATTCGGACACCCTTACATAGTCTTTATGTCCGTCTGCCCATTCTTCCATCGGGCTGATGGTGTTGTAAATTGATTGGTATAGTGCTAGTTTCATTTTCTTCTCTCCGGCTTAACTGCTGCGATATGCAGCACTTCACGCGCTTCTGATTGGCTGATCACACAGCCGCTATGGGCCGGCGTGGTCATGGCTTGTTGGTACCGGTGGTATTCGTAATAGCCCAGCGAAATTAGTCCGACTCCGAATAACACGCTGATGGTCATCAATGCGCCGATGTAGTTGTGTTTAACGCCATGGTGCTGGCGTCTAACGTATCTGCTCGCCTGCTGCCTGTTTTGTAATTCAAATGCCAAGCTCATTTCGCTGACTCCCATATTCGTTTTGCCGCTATTTTTAGCGCGCCTCTTCTTGTAAATGCCTCGAACTCTCTGCCACAAGCCTTCGCGACATATTTGCCGCTTGGCAATTTATTGATGCTCATAACCACTCCCATTGTTGGATTTATACGGCAGGCTCTTTGTTCAACGAAGCCTAATTTGTTAGTTGCCGGACTCTCACCGGCTTTGCAGTTCACTTTGTTTACTCGGCGCTTTGTGCTGCTAACTAATCCGCCAAGGCAGGACCAATTCGTCTCTCATGTTCTCCAAAAAATAGCCGCCGACGTTCGGTCCGCGCGGCTGAGTCAGGAGTAATCAAACTTTTAACTTATCTCTCAAAATCTTTAACGCTTCTTCAAATGCTTGTTTTGCAACATCTGTCTGAACTTGTTTTGCAAAATCTTTTTTAATTTCTGAAACTTGAGATTCAACAATTGAATCAACCGCAGCGGTAAAAGCATTTCGTTCAGATACATAGCTAACTTTTTTGTAAACCATTTGATCCTGAATGGTTTTTACGAGTTGCTTTCTAAAACTCGTAGGCTCTGACTTCGCACCATAATTTGTAACAGGGGTATATTCGGCGTTCAAAATGTCATCGAACAGCTCAGGGAGCCTATCTTTTATAGCTTGAGCTACTGTGTTGGCTATTTGCCTGTCTATCTCCTCTTGCACTTTATGAACCGAAGTTGAGAGAACTTGTTTTTTAACAGACTCAATTACTTGTCTTTGCACAGACTCCTGAAGTGTTTCCGGGCCGTAATCTTCATCAAATAGAAGGTTGTTTAAATCTATTTCCACTTTCATATTCATATCTAGTTCCGGTAAAAAAGCCCGTTATCGAAACCGGGCAGGCTTAGGAGGTTACGCACATCGCTTGCTGCTTTGTTGGGATATAAGATACCTCAAGGTATTTATAAATGCAATACCCGCGGGTAACTTTTTTTCATCAGGCACAAAAAAGCCGACTCAAGGCCGGCTGATGGTCGTAAAAAAAAGCCCGGTTAAGGGCTTTAGTTGCGCTGTGGATTACTTACCAGCGGTCGCTGTTATTGGGAGTTCTATCAAATGAGTTCGATTGCCCGTCGTTGTCATTGTCTCCGAAGCCATAACTGGAACTCCGTTGATTGTATGCGGGTGCGCTGCTGAATTCGTCACGCTGGCTGCCGCCATATGTTTGAGAGCCGTAATTATTATAGCGGCTGCTGTCCGGGCTGCTGCGCATGTGTGGCGCAACGTAGGTGCCGTCTCTGCGAGTGTATCCGCGCACGCTTTCTGCCTGGGCCGTAGCTGATGCGACAAATGCCAAGATGGTAATTAATATTTTCATTTTATTTCTCCTTTGTTTGATTCTTGCAGGGCCACAAGTCTTTAAGTGCATTGATAACAGAATATTTTCCTGGATCGCTCCATTTTTCTGGATGGACTTCCATATAGTTAAGCACAATTTTAGCAAGCTGCCCTTTAGTGGTTCCATGAGGCATGCAAATAATAACTTCATCAATTACGTCTATTACTCCGATGATATATCCGAAAGAATACGCCGATTTATATCCTGCTCTTTCCCTGTCTTGGTCTAGTAACCCTTCGTGTATTACCGATCCTGAGTCAAAATAAGCGCACGCCTGAAAGCTTAACAATAAGCCAATCAAAATTTTAAAAATCATTCTCCTTCCCATTTTCCTATGATTACGCCACATATCCTCATCTCATCAGTCATTTCAATTTTGTCAAACATGGCGTTGATTGGTACCAGCCAGTGCTTTCCATCAACAACATGGTATTCCTTAAATGTCGCCTCTTCGCAGTTTGGTATCTTGGCAATAACTCGACATCCGCTATGAGGAGCAACAGAAGGATCAACAAAAATAATCGTTCCTTCTGGGTATGTTTTTGCTCCAGGAATTGAGCTTGTCATCGAATTCCCTTTGACGCGGAGACAATAGGTATTTGGCCCAGATTTTTTGGGTCTTGGAATCCATTCTTCCGCATCGCCTGGATTAAATAAATCAATCGTTTCACAAAATGCACCGGCTTGGATAAAACTGATTAACGGCGAATCTCCACTGATGCTTGGTCCTGGCTCAGTGTTCCCTGCATTAAGTGTCTTATCCCATTGCGGAACATCCATCCAGCCTGGAGGCAAATCCTTATACCTGGCGTAAATTGCCTGCAAAATTTCATCGCCAATTTTTTTCTTTCCTGCCCGTCCATTTTCGTATGTGCAGCGTCGTACATATGAAGGGTCTTTTCCAATGCTAGTGCTAAAACTAGCCGCGTTACCTCCGCTTTTTTTCCGAATCAGGTGGATTAGGTTTAGTCGTCTTATTTCGTAAATATCCATGGCTCAATAATTACCTATAGAACACCACAAATAAATGGCCTTGAGGTATTGCAAAAAAAAGTACCCTCAGGTATTCTTTGCAGCATGGAAGAGCTGAAAAGATACCTGAATAGCCTGTCAAAGCCAGATCAAGTGGCATACGCAAAGGCGTGCTTAACGACTCTTGGATACTTGCGCAAGGCTGTGTATTCCGAGTCTAAGCCAACTTTTGACGCCGCACTTGCTCGCTTGCTTGATGAAAACTCAGGAGGTGTTGTTAAAAAACACGCCTTGCGTCCTGACGTTTGGCCTGAGCTGGTAGACGCCGCATGAACAACCACGCCAACCACCCCAGCACTTTCTCTAGCAACAATGGAACCCAGGTGCGCGGCGTGACCCTTTGCTACACCCTCCGTTGTTACTCGCCGGCAGTTATCGGGCCGGCTTTTTTTAGATTTCCACAATTTGAGACTAGCCATGGCACGCCCGAAAAAACACGATAGTGAAGTTCATGTAAACCGTCTGTCCGTATATCTGACAGATGACGATTTCACGCTTATTAGGCAGTTGGCATCCCGCAAAGGCATTCCAGCCGGCGTGCTGGGCAGAACATTCATTGCGTCGAAGCTGGATTCAATCTCAACTGTGTTGGCCGGCACTGTAATCGAACATAGCTCTCATTAAGAGGGCTTTTGAATGCAAAAAATACAGATTGAGCTGGACGATGTGGAGCTTGCCCAATTGCAAGCGTTTTCAAGGCTTAATAACTCAACAATCGAAGAGGCGGCGTCTATGTTGATTGCAAATAAACTGGCGGAAGCCGTTGATAAAGCGCTGGACGACATGCTGGCTGAGTCTGATGCGCCGAGGCGGTTGCAATGAAATCGATCCTATCCATGGCAATCGAGCTGTTTTTCGCCATCTGGCTATGTCTGACGCTGGATCCTGATATGCGATCGATTGATGAGGATGAGTTGTGATTAAAGCGCTAATTGGCCCGCCAAACAGCTTTTTCTGCTCGTCATGCACCAAACACCATCTGGTTCATAGGTATGCGGCAACCAAGCGCACCAGACAGGGCGCAAGACATGTCTGCAAGTCTTGCGAGACGAAGATGCTTCGATCGAGGAAGGCAGCGTAACGAATTTTTAGCCCGATGCTTCCAGGGCTTTAAAACTGGAGCACTTTGAAATAATGGATACACGCAACAAACCGGATGACCTGAAACAGGATTTGCCCCCGGCTGATAACCGGGACCAGCAATGAAGGCGATAGCCAGATAGGACGGCCAAGGAGGTCGCAGTAGTCCTTGACGGTAAACAAGACAGGTCTCAAGGCAGAAGGCAGGCGTGGGGGTTTGATGACTATCTCTCAAACCCCGAACGGTGACGGGAAACCCATATCAGGCCCGTAGTAAGGCTAAAACAGCAGAAGTCGGTAAACGGGCCTGCTGGAGTCACCACATAAAAAGCCAGGACGGCCCAAGTAGTTATTGAAATTATTGAAAAGTGAAGCACGCCTTCAAGAACTCGCCTTATTTGAAGGTAAACAGTAATAACCCCTTACAAGGTTGGATAAATGCGAATTGATTTGATTGTTCCATACGATGACAAGGAAAAAGCAAAAATCCTTGGAGCAAGATGGGATGGAATCCGCAAGTGTTGGTACATCGTGGATAAGGAGGATTTGCTCCCTTTCATGGCGTGGATGCCCAAGCATTTAGCACAACCCCATGCAAAGGGTAAAAAAGTTACAGGCAATAAAAAAGCCGGCCATTCCCGCAAAAGAAAGTAACCGGCTTAGTGTTCAACAGAACGGAGAAAATTATACATGCAATTACGAGATTACCAAACCAAGCTCATTTCCGACATACGCCAAGCGATCCGCGAAGGGCATACCCGCATAATCTGCCAGTTACACGTCGGCGGCGGCAAAACTATCATCGCCGGGGAAATTTCACGCTCAGCCCGAGAAAAGATGAAACGCTCGCTGTTTATCGCCCCGCGTCGTCAGTTGGTTTACCAGGCGGCAGACAAGTTTAACGGGCTTGGCGTTTCGACTGGCATCATCATGGCAGGGGAAAAACAGTTCTCACAGCCATTGGTTCAAGTCGGAAGCATCGACACGCTGACCAGCCGAATCAAAAGCGGAAAGATGCGGCATCCCGACGCGGCGATTGTCATGGCTGACGAAGCCCACGCCGTTTTCAGCCCTGAGCGTTTGGAGTTTCTGAAAAATTACCCGCTTGTTCTCGGCATCACCGCCACACCCGCATTAGCCAATGGCAAGGGCATGGGCGCTTTTTATACCAAGATCGTTGAAGGCCCGACGATGGCCGAAATGGTGGAAGCTGGCTATCTGGTGCCGATGCGCTACTACGGTGCCGACGCGCCGGATTTGGAGGCCGTGAAGCTGAACGCCGACGGTGATTATCAGGAAAGCGCACTTGCAGAAGCCAGCGACAAGCCGGAGCTGATCGGCAGCGTGTACCGCAACTATAAGCGGCTGGCCAGCGACCGAACCACGCTGATTTTCGCTGTCAACTGCAAACATGGCCGTCACATATACGAAGAGTTTTTGAGCCACGGCGAGGCGGTGGAGTACATCGACGCGCACACCAGCACCGAAGAGCGAGACGCAATGGAAAAGCGAGTTGCTGATGGTGTAACCAGGGTAATCGTGAACATAGGGGTGATGGCATTCGGCACCGACTGGCCGCGAATTTCGTGCGTGATTGTGGCCAGGGTTACTCGGAATATTGCCGCATGGATTCAGATGGTCGGCAGAGGCTCACGCCTTCACCCAGCCAAACAAGACTGCATCGTAATTTACCACGGCCACAACTTCGAGGAACTTGGCCCGATTGACGCGCCGATTGAGTGGAGCCTGGATGATAAAACCACGATCCGCGAACGCAAGGAACGCGCACAGCAGGATGCAAAAGAGCCGAAAGAAATCAAGTGCAAGAAATGCGGCTACATCTTCAAGTCCAGCCGGGTATGCCCTTCATGCCACACCGAAATGATAGCGCCAGGTGAGGCAATCCCATTCCATGAGGCCGAACTGGTCGAGCTGAAGGTTTCAGCGGCTGACAAAATCCAGTGGTATGCCGAGTTTCTTGGCTACTGCAAGCAGAACGGCAAGGGCACGAACTTTGCGCTGGCTATGTTTAAGGCAAAGTTCAACTCATGGCCATATAAGAAAAATTCAATACAGCCAGCCACCCCATCACAAGAGGTTTTGAACTACATCACATCTCGTCGAATTGCCTACGCAAGAGGTCGTGGAGCATGAGATACGCATTGCCACAAATCAAAGACCAGTGCGCCGGCCGGTGGGTTTCTGTGCTGACAAATTTGGGCATCGACGAAGCGTTTTTGAATGGCAAACATGGTGCTTGCCCACTGTGTGGCGGAAATGACCGCTTCCGGTTCGACCGCAAGCGCGAGATGGCATTTTGCAGCGGCTGCGGCCACAAATCACCGCTCGACTTGGCGATTGCTTACCTTGGTAGACCATTCCGAGAGACTGCGGCAGAGATTCGACAAATTTTAGGAGTAACCACGATGGAACCGATTAAACAGGTAGACGACTATGAGAAAAACAAGGCTCGGTTATTTGAAATTTACGGCGGAAGAAAGTCTATAAATGGACCTAATATTGTCGAATATTACTTGGCATCTCGTGGATTAACATCCAGGCCAGAGCAAGACGTTTTTTACCATCCGAACGTTACATACTACGAAGACGGGAAGCGGGTCGGCACATTCCCGGCAATGGTGTCAGTATTTCGGAATGTAGCTAGAGAAACAGCCACATATCACATCACCTACCTCACGACGGAAGGCCAGAAAGCCGCGGTTAGTAGTCCAAAAAAGATATTGCCGACCATACGGCAGCTTGCTGGGTGTTCTATCCAATTGTTCGCGCCGAAAAACGAAGTGTTGGCCATTGCCGAGGGTATCGAAACCGCGTTGGCTGTTCATCAACTGGAAGGGTTGCCCGTTTGGGCGGCTGGGAATGCTCAACTGATGGAGGCCATACAAATTCCGGTAAATATAAATGAGGTCTGGATTTATGCCGATAGAGACCCGAGTTTTACCGGCCAAAAATCAGCATACACTTTGGCTAGACGGCTGACGAATGAAGGCAAGAAAGTCATGGTGTGCAACCTGATCGACCAGACATGGATTACCGACCGGGGGGATAAGTACGATTTTTTGGATTTTCTCGCCCAAAAAGGACGGTCCGCGACTATTCCCCGGAGTTAGCCGACATGATTAATCAATTTAGAGACAAATTCGGGCCGTTAAAACAAATAACCGTCGAGATTGGCGGAGAGGCAGTTTTTAACGTGGACAAACGACTAGAACGGCCAGCGAATTGGTCCGGTAAATTGAGGGCGATTAGATGACCAAATCCGAAAAACTCCAAATGCTGGAAGCGTGGAAGGCTGCGCATGACGACATTGAGTCTAAGTTTGACGAACTAGGCAAGCTGTTCAACGACATCACGAGGCCGTTATTTGATGCGGCTTGGCGGACTTTCAGCAACTACACGAAATTGGTTTCTGCGCAGCTTGGCGATGAATTTGAATCGCTTGAATGGTACTGGATGGAAAACCAATTTGGCAAAAGAGAATTTGAAGCTGGAGCCGATGGGGAAAAGCGCTCAATTTGCGATTTTGAAGATCTTCTTTGGCTGATCGAGGTTTGCAAATGAGATTAGTAACCATGCTATCAGTAATCTTTATAGTTGACGCTTTCACTGATGCAAAAATTAGCGAAAAAGCAGCTTATTTTACTGCTTGGCTACTGATTATATTTTTCGTAATGGATGTTATCGATTTAATTGCATCGGTGCGTCGTTAATGACTAAGAAACCAAAAAAAACAGACTTCATGGTGTCCAATGCGTTTACCCGCGGCATGGCCTTGGCGGCGGTGGCTGCGCTGAATTTCAATACGGTTTGGCGCGTGGCTATCAAGCCCTGGAGCGAGGTTGAAGGCATAAGTGACGCGCAGCGGCGGCTTTACTGGATGGTTTTGACAGACTTGCAAAACACCGAAATTAACGAGTTAGCTGGCAGGACCAAAGACCAATGGCATCTAGCCATGAAGCGCCGGTTCCTGATGCCTATTTACGAACGAGAGTTTACAGACTACGCGGAAATGCTGACAACGGTTCGCAAGTGCGCCGATGACGAACGCAAGTTGCTGTTGAAGTGGATAGCCGCGGAAACCAGCATTACCCGCAAATGTGAGAACGATCCGACGACCGGCGAAAAGGCTGACAGAAAGATGATCAGGATCATGCGCGAATACCTCGATTGCGTTATGCAGTACGCCAGAAATCATGGGGTTCTGTTGCGCATAGACGCCAGGATATTCGCGGAGGCGATGGGGTATGAGTATCAGAATTACAGGATGGCGGCATGATTAAACAGGCAATGTTTTCTAAAGAGAGAGAGTCGTGAGCGATACAGTATGCAGTTTTGGAAAGAAAGGGATTAATTTTTTTGTAAATTCAAAAAAAGAAAGAAACAGAGGAAACAGATTATCTATATCGATGCTGCTAAAAAGTAAAACAGGCGCATTTCAAAAAAAAATAAGACTAGCTCGTGCAGATTTTGAAGAAATGCAAAGGAAAGGCGACTTGCAAGAAAAAATAGATTACGCAAAGTCACTTTTTGATGATTAAAGTTAAGTATGGCTAAACAGCCCACCAAATCCCAGCGCAAACGATGGGAGCTTATCCGCGGGTTAGGCTGCATTGTTTGCCGAGCGTGGTTGGCCGAGATTCATCATTGCGGCACTGGCGCCGGCGGCAGGAAAGACCACGACAAGGTTATTCCGTTATGCCCGGTACATCATACGGGCATTTATGGGATCCACAAGATAGGCCGGAAACGGTTTGCTGAAAATTACGGAACGGAGGAAGAATTGATGCAGCAAGTGGAAGAGAGGTTGGCGGCGTGATTGAGTTTCAATATCAACTCCCATATCCGCCCACGGTTAACCACATTTACCGCAGAACCAAGCGCGGCCAGGTGTTTTTAGACGACAGGGCCAGCAGCTACCGTGATGAGGTTATTTTGATGATTGGCAAAGGTCATACGACGCTGACGGGGCCGATACAGGTTCGAGTTGACGCTTATATGCCCGACAAGCGCAAACGTGACCTGGACAACATCTTCAAGAGCTTGAACGACGCACTAACCCATGCCGGTGTGTGGAGAGACGACAGCCAGATTGAGCGGATTGTTGCCAACAAACAGGGGGTTGAGTCGCCGGGCAGAGTGGTCGTTACCGTTTCGCAGATATTGGAGCAATAGAGCATGGATAACCCAGTTTACGAGTGTTGTTATCCTGGCTGCCGAAAACAGAGCGATAAACCAGGACGCTGCCAGCACGGCCGCGCCCAGGTAGAAATGCGGATAAAAGTGGCAGTACAGCACAGCAGAACCGATTCCTTTGCCGGTAAGGGTAAGGGGAAGAATTTTCACTCATATTCGGAATAAAAAATGATTTTGACAGGATTAGCAAGGCTTGGTCGCGATGCGGAAATTAGGTTCACCGGCCAAGGTGAGCCAGTGGCATCATTGGCGCTGGCGTTCAACTACGGACAAAAACAGCAAGACGGTAACAGGCCTGCGCAGTGGGTAGACGCCGCGTTATGGGGTAAACGTGCCGAGGCATTGGCTCCATATCTAAAAAAAGGCGGTCTAGTTAGCGTGACGCTCAGCGATCCGCATATCGAGACATACCAGACGCAAGGTGGAGAGCGGTCGAAAATAGTTGCTCGCGTGCTGGATATTGAACTGGCTGGCGGCGGACAGCGCAACGAACAGCAACCAAGGCCGGCGCCCACTGCACAAGCACAACCGCCAGCAAATTATAACGACTTCGACGACGACATACCGTTTGTTTCGCTCAACTGGCAGATTAGACGGCATTTGATATGACCACCCAAGGACCACTATTCACCGGGACGGCTCTTATTGCCGGCGCTATTTGTTTTGTGGTGATGGAATTGGCGTGGATCGTCGGAAAGTTTTTGCAAGGGTGCCGGGCGGTTGATTCGGCGATGGATGGATTGATTAGGGCATTAGACGGTGAGTAACACGCTCGAAAAATACGAACAGGACGAACAGTGGCTAGCAGTACGCCGGCCACTGGCGACCGAGTACGAAATTGACAAATTCTGCGAATCCGTAGCAAAGCGGATGCAGATCAACGGCATGACCGAGGAA
>Ga0265297_10002440_pt1 | contig 37850 bp, 35 predicted proteins | sample Munlanlwell13791_FD_192502 | JGI IMG/M metagenome (GOLD analysis project Ga0265297, IMG submission 192502) | Leachate microbial communities from a municipal landfill in Southern Ontario, Canada - Leachate well 137-91 | ecosystem: Engineered > Solid waste > Landfill > Unclassified | place...
AGGGTTGTCCATTGAACAAATTCTCATTAACTTTTGTTCGCATAAGCTATTGTTTAAATTAATACTGAATTCAAAACTTAATTTAATAAACTTTAGCTTATGCTTTATTTTTCAAACATAACACCTTAGTGATTTTGTGACTTAATGGCCTTCTTAATTTTTTTCATTTCGGAGTAGACTCATAATTCAAATTCACGAATCTTTTTGAATTTATTCAGATAAAATAGCCAATTTTGCGAAACGAAAATTGGGTTAAACCATTGACAGTATAATAACAGATTAGAAGTGCTTACAGCCCTTTCTGACATTCATTTTTAATCTTTAATCTTTAATTTTTAATTTGATTGACTATGGCTTACGATATTGAGATGATCAAAAAGGTCTATGCTGAGTTTCCTCAGAAAACTGAAAACCTTAGAAAACTGCTGGCCAGACCACTTACCCTGACCGAAAAAATTCTCTATGCGCACCTTTCAGAACATCTTCCATCTGTTCCTTTTGAGCGTGGAGCCTCCTATGTCAATTTCAACCCAGATCGTGTCGCCATGCAGGATGCTACGGCACAAATGGCTTTGTTGCAGTTCATGCAGGCAGGAAAAGATGAGGCAGCAGTTCCTTCGACCGTCCATTGCGATCACCTGATCCTTGCCAAAGAGGGGGCAGTCTCCGACCTCAAAAATGCCGAAAACACCAACAAAGAGGTATACAATTTCTTGTCAACAGTCTCAAAAAGATATGGTATCGGATTCTGGAAACCAGGGGCCGGAATTATCCACCAGGTCGTTTTGGAGAACTATGCATTCCCTGGCGGGATGATGGTTGGAACCGACTCTCACACTGTAAACGCCGGTGGTTTGGGCATGGTTGCCATTGGAGTCGGTGGCGCCGACGCTGTGGATGTCATGACAGGAATTCCATGGGAACTGAAATTCCCGAAACTGATTGGTATCAAACTTACCGGAAAACTGAACGGCTGGAGTTCGCCCAAAGATGTTATCCTGAAGGTTGCCGGACTCCTCACGGTCAAAGGCGGAACAGGGGCCATCGTCGAATATTTTGGCGAGGGTGCATCTACCATTTCCTGCACCGGGAAAGGGACCATTTGTAACATGGGGGCCGAGATTGGCGCGACTACTTCGATCTTCGGATACGATAATAATATGGCCAAATATCTGAGGGCTACAAGCCGTGCGGATATCGCCGAAATGGCCGATGGCATTGCCGATCATCTCAACGGTGATGCAGCCGTTTATCAAAATCCCGAAAATTATTTTGATCAGCTTATCGAAATCAACCTTTCTGAGCTGGAACCACATATCAATGGACCGTTTACCCCGGATTTGGCAACACCGCTTTCACAATTCAAGAAAGTAGCCAAAGAAAAAAACTGGCCAATGGTAATGGAGGTTGGTCTGATTGGTTCCTGCACCAACTCCTCTTATGAAGATATGAGCAGGGCTGCATCTGTTGCGCTTCAGGCAAAAGCCAAGAACCTGAAGGTAAAAGCGCAATTCACGGTTACTCCTGGCTCCGAACTGGTGAGGTATACCGTTGAGAGGGATCAGTTCCTGAAAGCATTCGAATCAATTGGAGGTGTCGTTCTTGCCAACGCCTGTGGACCATGTATCGGACAGTGGGCACGTGCCAATGCAGACCAATTGCCTGAAAACTCGATCATGACCTCCTTCAACCGGAATTTTGCCAAACGCACGGACGGAAATCCCAAGACCCACGGATTTGTGGCTTCTCCGGAGATTGTCACCGCCTTTGCGATTGCCGGAACGCTGGATTTCAATCCCATAACGGATTCGCTCGTCAATGAATCAGGGCAAAAAGTCATGCTGGATGTGCCTCACGGGGATGATCTTCCCGCCAAGGGATTCGCAGTGGAAGACGCCGGGCTTATCCCACCATCCAAAGAGTTCCGTGATCTCGTGGTAACTGTCGATCCAAACTCTGACAGGTTACAGTTGCTCGAGCCGTTTCAACCCTGGAACGGAAAAGACCTCACGCAACTGTCGCTCCTGATCAAAGCCCGCGGCAAATGTACCACCGACCATATCTCTATGGCAGGTCCGTGGCTGAAGTACCGTGGTCACCTCGACAATATCTCCAACAACATGCTGATTGGCGCTGTCAATGATTTCAACGGAAATACCAACTCGGTGCTGAACCAATTGACAGGCAGTTACGGCACCGTCCCGGATACGGCCAGGGCCTACAAAAAATCAGGGATCGGATCCATCGTGGTGGGAGATGAAAACTATGGAGAGGGATCATCCAGGGAACACGCGGCCATGGAGCCACGTCATCTGGGTGTAAGGGCAGTCCTGACACGCTCCTTCGCAAGGATACACGAAACGAACCTCAAGAAACAGGGGATGCTTGCCTTGACCTTTGCCAACCCCGATGATTACAACCTCATTCAAGAGCAAGACAGGATCGATATCATTGATCTTCAGCATTTCGCTCCCGGAAAGCCGCTGAAACTTATTCTTCATCACATGGACGGCTCTTCTCAGGAAATTTTGGCCAAACATACCTACAACGACCAGCAAATTGTCTGGTTTAAAAGTGGTTCATGCCTTAATTACATCAAGGAGGGTCATTGAAAATAGGGTAAATAAAAGAAAGGGCTGGTAAATACTACCGGCCCTATTCTTTTGTACAAAGTCTAATCACCTGATAGAATGATCCCCCCAAATATGTTTTGGAATTTAACATTTTTTAAGACAATTATTGAACATGTTATTTCATTGCGCAATAAATTTGACCGGCGTAAGGAGCAAATTTTAACGATGGTTAATCCCCTAAAAATGATCAACTATGAAGACGAGCTCAAATTCTTATGATAAGATGGCTTATAAAAGTAAGGCAGAATTAAAAATGAGAAATTTACAAAACGACACAGATCTGCTTTTGGACGAGAACACAGAAATGATGAGTGTACTCAACGATCTGGGTGAACTGGAAGACTTGACTGAACTTTACGGCGACAAGGACGACATCATCTGATGCCGGTTTAGGAAAGCCGATCACTTGCTGAAGACCAAAAATCTCACACAATTTTTTAGGGACAAAATTTCGAACTTTTACCAGTTCAATTCCGAACGTCCATTTATCTGAAATCCCTCTCCATTGAATAATAAAACCCAACCAACCCTGATCGTCCTACTCGGTCCAACCGGAGTCGGAAAAACAAACTTGAGTATCCAAATTGCCAACCATTTCCGAACAGAGATAATCTCCTGCGACTCGAGGCAGTTGTTTAAAGAGATGCAAATTGGAACTGCAGTTCCCGAAGAGAAGATATTGCAACAGGTTCCGCACCACTTTATACAATCCAACTCCATTTTCGAAAGTTACAATGTGGCTATGTTCGAGGCCGACGTACTTGAAAGACTAAAGAGACTCTTTGCCATTCATCCGGTTGTACTGATGACCGGTGGCTCCATGCTCTATATTGACGTGGTCTGTAAAGGGATAGACGACCTTCCCGACGTAGATTCCGAATTAAGGGCAACATTGATGGAGCGAATGAAAGTGGAAGGGATTGAGCGAATGCGGGCAGAACTCAAACTTCTGGATCCTGTCTATTACCATGAAGTTGATCTCCAGAACCCTGTACGGATCATTCATGCCCTGGAAATCTGTTACATAACAGGAAAACCGTTCTCCTCCCAACGAACAAGAACGGCAAAACAGAGGAACTTCAATATCCTTAAAATTGGGCTGAACCGCGATAGGACCGAATTGTACGACAGAATCAACAGCCGCGTCGATGAAATGATGGCCGCCGGACTGGAAACGGAGGCACGGAACCTTTATCCCTATCGGGAATTAAACACCCTCAACACGGTCGGCTACCGCGAATTGTTCGACTACTTTGATGGGAACTGCTCGCTGGGAGAGGCAATTGAAAAGATCAAGGCAAATTCGAGGAAATATGCCAGGAAGCAACTCACCTGGTTTCGCAAAGATCCGGATATTCATTGGTTTCATCCAGATCAGCAAGCTGAAATCCTTGAATTAATTACAGATTACAAATTACAAATTAAAGATTAAGAGAAAGTTACAGTCAATTTTTAATCTGTAATTTTTAATTTTTAATTTAAAAAAGCCGGTTGCCCGGCTTTTTCTAAATATCGTCATCATCATCATCGTCTTCCAAAGGTTCATCCGCTATGTCTTCAACATCATCCTCTTCATCGCCCCCTTCAAATCCCTGTAGGGCGAAATCATCCCTCAGGATTCCATCATCGCCAAAATCTTCATCGTTCTCAATAATGTCATAAGCCTCAGCCAATGTCATTCTGACAAGGTAATGAAAATCGTCCGTTTCATACGGCAATGCAGAGACCACTTTCCCTTTCGCATCAATGTATGTAATAAGACTTCCGGCAAAACCCTGGGGATAGTTCAGTTTAATTTGCCCCTGGATATCAAGCGGGAGCTTATCGTAATCTTTTACCAAACGAGGTTTGTTGCTTGGAGCCATGCGAAAAATGTTTTATTCTATTAATATTTAACCTGTTATACTTATCTTGGTATTTAATTGTTAAGGTCAGAAAAGTGATGCAAAATAGTAATTCATTAAATTCAAACAATATTTTAGTCAAAAATTATTTATTTTTTAATCTAATGGTGATCTTGGGCCAAAACAAATGCATTATTTACGCAATCCAAGCAAATTATCATAGCCTAGGAACAATTCAAACAGGAAGTTGTTCATTCCATTCATCTAATATTTTACATGTATTGGATATTACACAAGATCGTATAAATGAATTTGACTTTAGGGTATAAATGCCTAAATTTGCAGCGTTAAAAATTATCGAATGAACATTTCATATAAATGGCTGAAAGATTACCTAAATACCACGCTTAATCCGCACGAAATTGCCTCTGTCCTTACACAATTGGGTTTGGAAACCGGAAGTGTTGAGGAGGTTGAATCGGTTAAAGGCGGCCTGAAAGGGTTGGTTGTGGGTGAAGTTCTTACCTGTGAGAAACATCCCGGATCAGATCACCTGAGTATTACAACGGTTAACCTCGGCAATGGCGAGATTTCCCCGATTGTTTGCGGCGCACCAAATGTCGCAGCCGGGCAAAAAGTGATTGTAGCCACCGTGGGCACCACACTGTACAAAGGGGATGAATCTTTCACCATCCAAAAATCCAAGATCCGCGGGGAAGTGTCAGCCGGAATGATCTGTGCCGAGGATGAGATCGGACTTGGAACCGACCATAACGGCATCATGGTATTGGATCCTTCTGCGGTTCCCGGAACACCTGCTTCTGCCTGGTTTCAAATCGAAAGCGACTTTAGTCTGGAGGTAGACCTTACCCCAAACCGTATCGATAGCGCATCGCACATCGGGGTAGCCCGCGATTTGGCCGCATTTTTGAGTCAAACAGAAAAGATTAGCTACACCAAACCATCGGTCGATGGTTTCAAGGTTTCTTCGAATACCCATATCATCCCAGTTACCATCGAAAATCCTGAGGCTTGTGCCAGGTATGCCGGGGTTTCAATAAAAGGAATTACCATCAAAGAATCACCCGAATGGCTGAAAAACCGTCTACGGGTCATTGGCCTTAAACCGATCAACAATGTGGTCGACATCACCAATTATGTCCTGTTCGAAACCGGTCAACCCTTGCATGCCTTTGATCTGAAAGCCATAAAAGGAAATCAAATTATCGTGAAGACACTTCCTTCCGGCACCAAATTCCGTACCCTGGATGAGGTGGAACGCACTTTGGACGAGAAAGACCTGATGATATGCAACCAATCGGAAGGAATGTGTATCGGTGGCGTTTTCGGTGGAATAGACTCAGGCATAACAAACGGAACTACCGAGATGTTTCTGGAAAGTGCGCTGTTCAATCCTGTCTACATCCGTAAAACAGCTCGTCGCCATGGACTGAATACCGATGCCTCTTTCCGGTTCGAACGCGGAGTGGATCCCAATGGCACCATCTACGCGCTCAAACGCGCAGCCATCCTTATCTGTGAACTTGCAGGGGGAGAGATCGCTTCGGAGATCATCGATGTGGTAGCAGATCCGGCCATGCTGGAACCTTTTGCAGTGAGTGTGAACTACAAAAATATTACCAGACTGATTGGCAAAGAGATCCCTGTTGGACAAATAAAAAACATTCTCACATCACTCGAGATAAAAATCGTTTCGGAGAACCAGGAGGGGCTTGAACTTGCCGTACCACCCTACCGGGTAGACGTGCGCCGGGAAGCCGATGTGATCGAAGAACTTCTGCGAATATACGGATACAACAATGTTGAACCCGGAAAATCAGTAAAATCAACACTTCAGCACAGCAGCTATCCTGACAAACAGAAATTGCAAAATCTGGTTTCTGAGATTCTGACGGCCAACGGATTCAACGAGATCATGTGCAACTCACTCACCAAATCGACCTATTACGAACAACTAAGTTCGTTCAAGGTGGAAAATTGCGTGAAACTTTACAATCCGTTAAGCTCGGACCTGAATGTGATGCGCCAGACGCTGCTTTTTGGCGGAATGGAAACCGTCCTCAGAAATACAAATTTCAGAAATGCCGACTTGAAATTGTACGAATTTGGCAATGTTTACCACTATGATGGCACCAAAACCTATGCCAATCCTGTTAAGAATTATTCTGAAGATGAGCACATAGGTATTTGGATTTCAGGCAACAAAGAGAATGAGAACTGGGTATCCAAGGCGCTGCCCTCCAGCTTTTTTACCCTCAAAAGTTATGTTGAGAAGATACTGTCCAGGTTGGGCATATCACCGGATGCGTGCCAGATCAAATCATTTTCTTCGGAACTTTTCGCCGACGGACTGATTTATACTTTTAATAACCAGCAGATTGCGCAAATTGCCATTCTTGGCAAGAATATATTGAAACAAAATGGAATTGCAGCCGACCTTTTTTATGGCGACATTCACTGGACGCTGCTGCTCAACGCCATCAAGAAACAGAAAGTATCCTACACACCACTTCCAAAATTTCCGGAGGTGAAGAGAGACCTTGCATTGCTGGTCGACCAGGAGGTTTCTTTCAGCGCCATCAAAATGTGGGCTTTCAGGACCGAACGGGAACTACTTAAGTCGGTCACTATTTTCGACGTTTACGAAGGCGCGCATCTCCCGGAGGGAAAGAAATCGTACGCTGTCAGTTTCCTGCTAAGGGATGACTCCAAAACCCTGCATGACAAGCAGATTGAAAAAACAATGGAAAAATTGATGAACATCTTTCAAAGAGAGTTAGGAGCTCAGATCAGGTAAAATGGAAGTTCAGATTATTAAGGTTACCACTTCACCACAAGTTGATGTGGTAGCACGTTTGGCCAAAACCATATGGCCGGACCATTATTCACCCATCATCGGTAGGGACCAGGTTGATTATATGCTGGGAAAATACCAGACACCGAAAACGATTCTGGCACAGATGGATCAGGAAGGCAACTCCTATTTTTTGATCTATTCTGATTTTGTTCCAGTTGGCTATATCGGGATTATCGAGAAGCACAACGAACTATTTCTCAGCAAACTGTATATTCTTAGCACGGAACGCGGAAAGGGAATCGGACACGCTGCCATCGACTTTCTGAAAGCAAAATGCAGGGAGATCGGAGCCCCTTACATCACCCTGACGGTTAACAAACAGAACCTCAACTCGATTTGTGCTTACGAAAAATTGGGATTCGAAAACTACGGCGAGGTGGTTACCGACATCGGGAAAGGGTATGTGATGGATGATTATTTGATGCGGTTGAGGATTAGTCCGAGGTAGTAGAGACGTTGCATGCAACGTCTCTACTACCTCGGGATCATTCATAAAGCTGCCCAAGATTCCCAAAATAATCAACGTCCCAGCCTTCTACCATATTTTCGTAGGCGTTGTCGGGAATATTGGTTTGGTGCAGTTCCACGAGGGTTCCTTTTCTGTCGGGGTGAAGTTTGATAGTCACAATCGAATCGGATTCTTCTCCAAAGAACCATTTTTGCACAATCAGTTTGTCCTGGATAAATTCCAGGTTTTGGCCGGTAATGGCCCCATCCCAGATTTCAAATTCACTGCCCGGCTCGGTACTCATGACCACGGGTTCACCGGTCCAGATTTCGATCATCAGCGGATTGGTCATCGCATTGTAAACATCTTGCGGGGTGGCGTTGAGGGTGTAGCGTTTCTTGAAGTCTTTCATCTGCTAATAATTTGTTTTTTAAAGGTCAGATGGAATAGCCAGATTACGAGAATTTATTCCATTCCGTTTAGTGATTTCTGAATCATGGCTATTTCATGGTAATAAGTGCCTAAAGTATTTAAAGTGCCTAGAGTGACTAAAGTTATAAGATAACCAAAATTAGTTGAATTTTTATACAAATTAACACCAGTGTTACCACAACTTACGAACATGTCGTAACTTTAGGCACTTTAAATACTTTAGGCACTCTAGGCACTTCCTTATGAACAAAATCCTCCTCTACTCCCGTCTCGTTAAATTCGAACACACGATATTCGCGATGCCTTTCGCGCTGATTGGTTTTTTTATGGCTACGTTGGTCACAGACCAGGTTCATTTCTGGCGGCTTTTGGGTACTGTTGTCCTTTCGATGGTTTTTGCCCGCAACGCGGCCATGGGATTTAACCGCTACCTCGACCGGCAATTTGATGCGGCCAATCCCCGCACGGCCAAGAGGGAGATCCCCGCAGGGTTGGTTTCAGCGCCCAAGGCATTGGCTTTTGTCATTGTCAATGCATTGTTGTTTGTGGCCGTCACCTACCTGATCAATCCCCTGTGTTTTGCCCTCTCCCCTGTTGCATTGTTTATCATTCTGGGGTACAGTTTTACCAAACGGATCACGCCGCTTTGCCATTTTGTACTTAGCTTTGGATTGTCGCTTGCCCCCATCGGGGCATGGCTTGCAGTGACCGGTTCGTTTGCCGTGGCGCCATTGCTCTTTTCGGGGGTGGTCTTTTTCTGGGTAAGCGGGTTCGATGTTATTTATGCTTGCCAGGATGTCGAGTTTGACCGGCAATACCGATTGCAAAGCATACCTGTATTGACAGGTATAAAAAACGCGCTTAGAATCTCGGTTTTGCTGCATGTAGCCACCTTTCTTCTTGTGATTGCGGCAGGATTGGTCATGGAAGCCAACTTCATTTACTGGATTGGCGCCGGCATTTTCGGGGTTCTGATGGTGTACCAGCACCTGATCGTAAAGGCCGATGACCTGAGCCGGGTCAATCTGGCATTCGGCACCATGAACGGGATTGCGGGGGTTGTTTTTGCGGTGTTTGTGATTGGGTCGCTGTATTATTAAAAGTTGAAACTAAATGCAGTAGCGGAGTTGCGGGCGTTAAACCTTCTAGCGCGAAAAATATTCCTGTGGATTTTGCTGCCCGTTGACCACGAAACAGCTATTGACATTTTTGATTTTGTTGAAGCCGGAGGATAGTCATCCCAGAAGATTTCCAATCTCAGTTTTCAAAGCAGGCAAATGTCTTACAATTATTCCCCAAACAATTTCATTGTCAATTTTGTCATAACCATGAATCACGCGATTGCGCATGCTGATAATTTGCCGTTTACTTGCTATTTCAATAGTCGAATCTAATTTTTCAATCCGGCTCATTGCTTCTCCAATTATTTCGAACTCGCGCTCCACAGCTCTCCTCATCATCTTATCAGCCAGATAAACATTAAAATCATGTTTGTCTCCAAGATATTTCTGAATGGAATCAATTGATTCTTGAATATCAAACAGATATTTTTTAATCTCATTATCCATATAATAAGGTCTTTGTTTGGTTAACCGAATGAATAAAATAGGGGTTTGATAAAGATTTGTCCGTTACTAAATCAACAGGGCGTTGAAATAGATTTTCAAACTTATCTGCCAAATCAAAATAGGTGTCTGCATAATCTCCATAATCCATAGGTTTAAAGGAGATTAGTAAGTCAATATCACTTTTGTCATTGAAACTGTCTGTGCAGACCGAGCCAAAAGCAAACAATGACTCCACATTATGAGCCATACATAAGCTTTTGATTCTTTCAATATTATCGGATATTAATCTTTGCATATCAATGTTTTGTACAAATCTATTATTAATGAGGAACATTTACAAGTCGAGTATTCCAATTCACCGGTTAGTATAAGAATAGTAGGCGATTGTGGGCTTCATTTCTTTCAAGTTACAAGAAAGTTGAAGCGGACTACAACCCATTAATTTGCTACTGAGCCGGCTATTATTTTTATACATTGTTAGCGTTTCGTGCTTTATCAATTCCGAAAGTTCTTTAACGAATTTCATTCTACTATCCCTAAATTTTGCATCATATCTTTTACATTAAAACCCTCGGAATAAATTGTACGTGTTTTTTCACTTACTATTGCATATTTTGCGGGTTCACTATATGCTAAAACACCTCTATTTTCTTGATTTGATAATAGCTTTAAGTCGTTGTTTTTGCAATTATTTACAAAATACGTAAAGGATTTTAGTTCATTAAGTATATTCTCTTTCCTATTACTTGGTATGTTCTTCACTCTAATAATTCTTTCTGCAAGAAAATTAAAATCTTCATCACTTAAATTCTTGGGTCTAATTATTTCTGTTATCTCACTTGAGATACTATCAATAACAGAATTGAACTGATTAAAAAATTCATACTCACTGAAACTCTGAATTTGTTTTTTTAACTCTTCAATTAAACAGATATTAGTAAGACTTTTCCCAATCCATTCTTCAGAAAGACGATAAATATCATAAGCAAGAGTTATAGCAAAATATGCGTATTGATACACTTTTATTTCAAGAAACAGATTATATGCTGAGATAGTATTACTTATTGACGATTCTAAAATAACCTGGATGTCTTTGTTTATTGGAGATTTCTTGTTTATAAATAGACTAAAGTTTATCGAGAAAAAAGATACTGCCAATTTATGGAGAGCATGCGCTTTCATAAGTTTATTATTATTAGAAATTGCATATTCTAAGGATTCATTAATCATATTGACCACTTTCTCAAAAGAACCCAATATTTCTTTTAATTCTACTTTCCTATATTTTAATGTATCAAATTCTTCTGAATTATGAAGTAAGCGATTATCGGTTATAAAGTCAGAATATATTCTTGTTATAGCACTGATTAAATTTTCTGAATGGAAAATTCTTTGAAAGTGTTTTTGTTCTTCATTTTGAGTTACGTTCTCAATTCTATTGAATATTTCTTCAATTTCCAATAAAATGTTCTTGTCAAATGCTAAATTTCCAATCTTTTGGTAAAGTTCAAGCATATTGATGTTTATATCAATATCTATTACATTATCACTATTTAACGCTCTCTTTCTAATTTGTTTTAATTGTTCAAGTAATTCATTTTTGTTATAAATTCCATAAGCGAAATCCACTTTAAATTTTTGCATTTCTAAAGCAAGAAACTCTTTGTCTGAATAATTTGCTTTTTTTGAATAACACATTTTCAGAAAGTAATCCGCATCCAATAATTCTCCTGTTTCAGCATAAGTAAGTGCTGCTATATAAGATATCTTAGGGCGATTAAAATCTCTCTTTGTTAATATTTCTAAAAGACCAATGATTTTGGAATATTCTCTTTCATTAAATAGATGTGGTCCAATTGTTTCTAAAAAGCTAATAGCTTTAGATACTCTATCTCTTTCTGTGGAAATTTCAGCTTGTTTTGTTTGACTAAATGATGGAATGTCGAAATCTCTTCCGTATGCTTCAATTAGGACATTAGTATTAACGAACCTATTTATAAAAGTCTTATGGATTATTCTTAGGTCACGTTCAACAATATTTTCTTCTGGAATATGAATAGTTACTGTATTTTTCCCCTTCCATGATTCATCTTTCTTTTCTAATCGAATTCTATTATAGATTTCCCATAAATAATCATAGTATAATGTATCATCAGTCTCATTGTAAAAAACAATAATTCCGTAACTTGGAGTATGGCGACATAAGTAACCAAGCCTACTGGTAAGAAAAGGTAATGTAAAATGTTTAATGGAGTTCTTAATAATATACCGAGCTTTACCAGTGCTTTTTATTTGAATTGGGAAAAGATTTCCAGTTGCCCCATTGAAGTCAATTAGTTCACAATAAATATCAACACCATAATCCTTAGAACCATCTACGATATGAGAATTAAATCCATTCTTGAGGGAAAACAATAACTGTGACTTTGTTACAGAATCCTCTGACCTTTCGGAATTTCTATCAACTATTGGTTTATCCCAAAATCCCATAATGCTTTAATTTGCTATTTTTCTTACATCCTACTTCTATACGCATTCGCATGAATGCTAACTCGATTTTATGTAAAGAGAAGCATTACAAAGCCTACATACTTATCCTGGCTATCCACAAATTCTATCAACCCATATCTGTAAAAGTAACAAATAGATATGTTAAAAATCAATGATCCGGGGAACAATCATGCAGAATCTTGTGGGTAGTTTTCTTTGCTTTTTATAAGTTGACCTGAACACCGTTGAGCGAATAAGATAATCCGCCATTAGCGCCCCTTTCATCCTTCGTTCCTTCCGTCCGAAACGATCAATATCATTTCTCGTCATGCTAACGCGGACGGTGGTCGTTGGGAATTCATTTACCCGGGGTTCCGCTTCGCTTCACCCCGGGCTACCAATATTTCGCCACTACGCGGCTGAACCCCAAGATATTCGCATACAATACCGCACTTGCCGGATATAACACCACAGGATCAATCCCTTAAATAATTCTCGATGCTGAATTCGGTCCCTGAGCGGAACCGAAGGGTTGGAATAACACTTTTGCCAACAGTGAATCAGAATAAACTTAACTGGTCTTCCTTCCTAGGATGGAAAGTGCCAATAATAATAAACGGATTGGGTGCGATGAAGTGAAAGTTACGGGTAGTGCCTAAATAAAAGTACAAATCCTTGGTTTTGGCAAAGTCGTCGAAATATTTCTTTTTAACATCCGCACAAGCTTTTTGCTCGTTCCCGTCGTGATGTTTCAAACAGTTCCAAAATAGCTGTCCAGTTTCCCAATCTTCTATCATTAAGGTACTTTTGTGGCCATCATCGTCTAAAAATACGAAAGAAAATTCATAGGGAACCTTGTTTACAACCTCAAACGGGTTATCGGAATTGGCAAATAAATTGAGCTGTAATGCCTTCGCTTTTAAATTGTCAAGTTTGGTTTTGTCCCACTTCCTTTCAACGGGTACAGAAATAAAATTGAGTATTTGGGTCGGCTTAAAGACCGCCAGAGAAGTTCGTTTTGAATCGTCTTTAGCATCGGCAATCAATGTGTCGAGGTTGGTATAAACGTTCTTTAAAACTATTTCTTTGCGAAGTTGCCAATTGTTTGTGGTATCAATATGACCTACAATATCAATGGCATTCTCAATGGAATAGGGGCGATAGCTTTCAGGTCGAAAATCCTTAAAGTTGCGGACTAAATCTATTTCAACCCAATCGTATTTTTTATATTGTTTGTCGTAATCGAGTTTACGGAACGGAATGGGATAAATGCGAACCCAGGTACCATCTTCCCGAAAACCGGCTGTACATACAAGCTCATCGTATTTCGAAGCTAAAGTTGGATACGTTTTAACGGCAATGAGGACTTTTGTTTTTGCCATATTACAAGTGTATCAATTCGAAGGCAAATAAGGGATGTTTTACAATTGCATCGGCAAGATGTGTGCGGTGGCATTGACAAATATTTGCCTCGAAACAGGTTAGGGCAATCCGTTTATGTTTGGTTAAGAGATCCAATAATTTATCCTGATAAGTCTGCGTTTGCGTTAATACACCGGCACGATACTGTGAAAAAAGTTTATCGTAATCTGCCTGGGTATTCAATTCCTGCCGTTTATCTGAATCGATTCCCAGTTGCGGAATATGTACAAATTCGATTCCGACCCCATTACAAGCGGCCTGTAATTGCGATTTACTAAACCCGAACTTCATACTGTAGGAGTTCTTGCGAACATCGCACAACACTTTTACATCGTTTGCAATTAGTTTGTTGATATATTCTTCGAGGCTTACGCCTTCGTAACCGATTGTAAAAAGTATTGTTCGGTTCGATTGTGGTCTGGTTTCACATACTTTCCGGTACTCTTCGGGGGTAAGCAGCTCTTGTGCCACAACGCTGTTAATGGCTAACTGAGGGTATTTCAGATAGGTTGCGCAAATGAGCTCTTTGCTTGTCTTGTTACCATACATCTGTTTGACGTAGCGTATTGCCTGACGGTCGTGCTCTTTAAGAGTTGCCAAATAATGTTCTGCATCTGTTTTTACCCAATCATTGCTTTCCCGTGCAACCTGATTGTATTTGGTCATGGTTTGCAAGTCTGCAGTCGCCTGAAACGAATAACAACCGTATTTATAGGGTACAAAATGGAAATCAGGCTTCAACTGCTGTTTACTGACCAGCATTAACAGCTTTTGAAGGCTTATTCTATCGAGTTTGTTATCAAAAGCCTCCAACAGGGCCAGCAATATTTTGCGACGATAATACATATTGCAAATTTAACCTTTTTGCAGCAATTTAATTGCCTTCCACAATCTTTATCTCCTCGTCGGTTAAACCGTAAAGCTGGTAAACGAGACGGTCGATTTCGGATTCGAGGGCGGTGGTGTCGGCTAAAGTATTGTCTCTTTTTTGCTCAATAACTTGAGATACCAATGAAACAATTTGATTGTCAACTTTAGGCTCAAAAGGAAAATCTCTTAAATTTTGTAATAACACTTTTGGAAAAGCATCTTTTTGAGAATTACTGGATGAACTTAGATGGTAATAAGCAGCAAATTTTGAGTTTAGTACACCAAGTAATTGTAGCAATTGATTTATATTATTTGTCTTCGAACGGATGCCATCAACTGAGTTTGAAAAAACGGACTCCTCCTCTATAAATGCCGCATAAATTCGTCCTTTTGCTGTGATTTCCCTTACAACAATTCGAGGAATAGCCTTGAACCATTCAGGATTTCTAGGTTCAGCTATCCAAGGGCCATAATTAATATAAGAGTCAGACCAATTTATTAAATATGGAGATATATCGCTACCACCAATAAAAGGTTTGTAATTCTGGTCAACCTTGATCTTTGAATGATATATTTTATCCAAAGATTCAGATCCATTTTGAGGAGGATAACCTTTCCCTTTTTGGTAGACTTTTATGCCCCAAACAATATCAAAACTATCATTGACATTACTAAATTCAGAACTAATGCGTGACCGAAAAGTCTGTTCTGCAGAATTTGCAAATACATAAAAGCAATAGTCTTTATCAGAACGTATATTGCATTTATCAATTTGATTGACAACCTCTTTGTCCAAATTGTAGATATTCAAAATATTATCATCGATCATCTTGGATATATGAATAATACTGGTTTCAACAACAGCATCTTCAAATGTAGCTTTTGGACATTTCGTTATTGCTTTAATTAATTCATTATCGATGAGATATTTTCGAAATTTAATGTCATAGGTAGAAGCAAACCAGGCGCTTGGCGTAATAAAAATAAGATTTCCATTTTGATGTAATAAATTATTGCCAAGTTCAGTAAATACGGTATAAGTATCAATCTGATAGTTTGATACTTTATAATTGTTCCTCAAAACATTATCCTCCGCTTTACTTAATGTCACCCCATACGGCGGATTCCCGATCACCACATCAAACCCCACAAAATCCCCCTCCTCGTTCAATACTTCCGGAAACTCGAACCGCCATTCGAAGGCGTTTTCGTAGATTTTGTTGCTGCGGATCCCTTCCAGCTCGGTTTCGAGGCTGAGAATGGTGTCGGTGAGGCTTTTAACCTGCTTGTCCCAAATGGCTTTCTCGACTTTGGTGCGGTCGAACAGGGTGGTTTGGGTGGTGAGGGCAAACAACTCGCCTTTGGCCTTGTTGAGCTTCAAAACCCTTTTGTCGTTGGCGGCCACATCGCTCTCGAAATCGTTTTTTATTTGGGCTATGAGTTTTTCCATGGCCCGCTTCTCCTCCTTGCTTTGGGCATTCCGGTAGGTCATTATGGCCAAACGGTAACTGTCGATCGTCCATTTGCTGTTTTTGAGCGCCTTTTTGATGTCGGCATCGAGGGCGTAGCGGCTGATGAGGGAGTTGCCGCATTTGATGTTGATGTCGATGTTGGGGAGCGTCTCCAGATTCGGATTTGGATTCGTTGGATTGATCGGATTATTGGATTGGGGATTTTGTGTGTAGTAGGCATTCTTAAGCAGTTCGATCCAGAGGCGGAGGCGGCATATTTTGACGGAATTGGGGTTGATGTCTACGCCAAACAAGCAGTTTTCGATAATGGTTTGCTTCTCGTGGAAGAGGGTTTCCTGGATGCGCTGGCTCTCACGGCTTTGTGGATTGTACCCGAACAGTCCGCCATCGTCGTCGGTCACAATTAATTCGTCGTTTTCGACGGTCACATGGTAATCGCGAAGCGTTTTCCCTTCCCTGTCGCGCAATATTTTGAGTTCGCTTTTGATGGCGATCATTTCGTTGAGCGCTGATACGAGGAAGTGGCCCGAACCAACGGCAGGGTCGCAAATTTTCAGGCTGTTGATCAGGTCGTTGGCCTGATCTTTGGTGAAATGCTGTCCGATAGAATTATATACATCATCGATCGTTTGATAATTTGTTTGGCTAAAGCCGGGATCAATTTTGATTCCATTATCCGCCGGCTGAAGCCGACGGCTATTCAAGGCTTCGTTGAATTTTTGCACCACGGCACGGCGGATGGTTTCGCGGCACATGTACATGGTGATAAATCCGGGGGTAAAGAACGAACCGTCTTTGTAGCCGTTAATTTTTTCGAAGATAAGCCCCAGCACAGAGGCATTAATGAGGCGTTTGTTCTCTTCCTGGATCTCTTCACTACCCTCGCTGGCAAAATCGTAGGCATTGAGGAACTCGAAAATGTATTCGATGGTGAGCAGTTCACCGGTCCGCTTTTGTCCGCTGTTGTTTTTGATAACGGTCGACGAAAGAAGGGGCAGCTTCATGTCTTTCAACTGACTGATAAACAGACAAGCATGTTCAATCCCGGTAGGCTCGAACAACGAACTGTTGAGATAGGGAACGTTGGCAAACTGTTTCTTTACCTCCTCGTTGCGATCGGCCTCTTGTCGGGCCAGCACAGAGAAGAAAAGGTTGTTTAAATCATCAAAATTTTGAACCTTTCCGATGTTGAGAAAAGCGAACGACTGATCGCCTTTGTGGTATTTTATCAGTTGTGCTTCGAGAAGTTTGAGAAAAAGGATTCGGTTAATCCAGGTAATTGACAACTCCAAAGCTACATTAAACAGTCGTTCGGTGTTGGTTTCACCAAACTGCGAAGGTCTGTCGAGGCGAGAGATCTTGTCGAGGTTATCCAGCTGAAATATAGCGCTTTCTATGAGAGAAGCGGAATTTCGTTCGCCCTCCTTTTTGCGTTGAATGAGCTTTTTGCTTCCCTCTTTGGTTTCGGTAAGACCGATAATGTGCAAAAGCTCGGTGTAAAAAGTTTTGTCGAGGCTGTTGCTGTCGTTGACAAACGGAAGCTTTAAAAGATGCTCCGGCGACAGGAGTTTGTAGAGGGCAATTAAAATGTTATCGTCCTTTTTATCAGCGTTGCGCAATGGTTTATCGTAATCACGAATGTCGAACCAGGTAAAGGTTATCTCGTGTTTGATGGCTTCGATTGCTGGTTCGGCAATCTGTTTGTAAAAGAAATCGGTTGTTTTGCCCGAAAGACGGCCCTCTTCGAAATCGGTAAATTGTTTAACCAGGTTTTTGTTTTGTGCAAACTCCTTTTCAAAAAGGTTGGCATCGAAAATAAACCATTCGTAAATATTGGTGGCAACAAGGTATTTAATTTCGAGGTTTTTAGTAGTAATTCGTTCCCGCAAATAGTATAAAACAAGTTCCTGAAAGGCTTTGGTGTTGATGCTGTTTGTTCTAAGCATCTCAACCTTGTTGGTGGGTTTCTTCGCTTCTACAACAACTCCAACGGTACTCCCGGCATTGAGCGCGTTGTGTATGACAAGATCGTTGCGGCCTTTGGTATTGATAAAATGGGTGGCGCCGTACCAGGTGTTTTTAAGAAAATCAGAAACGAGGTTCTTGTGAAATTCTTCCGATTCGGTTTCATCAATTTGATCCAGCAAACCAATCAAATTTGCTTTGAACAGCTCTATCTCGTTTCTGTTGGTTTTCACTTTCAGAAACGCTTTGTTTAAAGCTTTACGGGGCTTTAGAATGTTTAATTCCATTTTTTTTCAGCCGTGGGTTTGGGTTCGCTAAATGTACAAAGAAAGATGGAAATTTTCGATTTTCGATTGCCGATTTTCGATTGCCGGTCCCATTTTCTCCGTTTCTTTGTTTCACAGTTTCGTTCCTTCCGTCCGAAACGATCTATTATCATTTCTCTGCATGCTACCGCGGACGGCGGTTGGCGGGGTTTCATTTACCCGGGGTTCCACTTCGCTCCACCCCGGGCTACCAATATTTCGCCACTACGTGGCTGAACCCCGGAGTTGCATACCTCTCTTCACCGTTTCTCTGTTTCAATGTTTCCCCGTTTCAATGTTTCCCCGTTTCAAATACCCGGAGTCCACTTCCCTCCGTCTCTCCGTCTTTCCGTCTTTCTTCCTTTCTTCAGAACTTGTAATTAAACCCCACCGTAAACAGCTCCTTGAACTGCCACTTGGCCTTTTGGGCGACCTCCACGCCATTTGCATCTTTGATTGGGAATTTGACATTGTAGTCATAGACCAACTGGGTGTTGATCCTGGTACTGATGCGCCGGGAAACTTGCAGTACGAGGGTCTGCTCCCAATCAACATTGAATTTTTGAAAGGGGTATCTGTAGTTGTTGAAAATTTCGGCCCGCGTATCGTAAATGACATCCTCAATGAGGACATGGTGCCAGTTCAGTTTCACGATGGCGCCGGGTTCCCACAGGCGTCTCTTTCCGGGATCCAGTCCGTAGTGGGTCGGATCAATCAATGCCGTATCGTTCACGAAGGTTATTTTTGAGGTGAACGGGGAAAGAAAAACCGAGAAATTCTTATTGGGTTTGTAATCCATACCCAACGAGGTCGTTAGGTAAGCCGGGGCCATAAACATCGAGATTGGATTGTCCTTGTCCGGATATTTGTATCCTTTGGCGATCTGGGTCCGGAAGTTGGTTTCACCCGAATAATACCAATTTTTGGATGCAGCATAGCCAACCCTCGACTGAAACTCAAACTTATCATCATTCTTCTCCAATCCACGCGTTTGGGATTTAAAGATTCCTAACCGGAACTCTGCCATACTCTCCCACTTGAGTTTTTTCTTGCTGTAATTGGCAATATACTTCTCGATCAACAGCATCGAGAAGGAGCTTTCACCTCCCTTGGCCCAATTGGAGAGTGATGTCTGGGTGAAACCTACGGTACCGGTACCAAAAAGCTTCCATGGAAGCGGATCGACATGTTTTAGGTTTATCTGCTGCAAATTTGAATCCGGTTTTTTTGTTTTGAAGGTGATCTCCTTTTTCTGCGTCTCGGTAAAACGCATGAACTTTACCCCATCGTCGATCACCATTCGTATCCCGCCTTTTCCGTTGTTGGATAACACCACACCCACTGAATCGTTTTGCTCATTTTTCAGAAAGAATCGTATTGGTTTCCTGGGCTGATTGGCTGTCCACATTTTTGTCTGCAAGCCGCTTAGGTTGGTAATTGTTACCAAGGATGAGTCGCCGGCTGCACGCTCGGTCAGAAACCGCAATGCTACCCTTATACTGTCATTGACTTTTGAGACCTCTGCTTCGTTGAAGGTGTTCAGCAACTCCCTGTTTTTGTTCAGAAGATAATCCTTCCGACGAGAGGCTGCATCATTCGAATTCTGACTGATGATATTTTCGCGGTAGCTTTGCATCAGGGAATCCCTATGACTAAACAAGATCGAATCATTGTAAGATTGGCGGATCGAGATGAAAAGTTTCATTCTCATCGTATCTATCTCTGCAGCAGTTGCATTTGCCGGTAACTTCACCATCTCCCAACTTTGGTTGAATTTGCTGATAAATCTTTCGGGCAATCTCTTTTCCATTCCCGACATCATTTGAGTTGGATTTTCATCCGAAATAACCGGAACCCTTGACAAACCCTCCGATAAATAACTTTCAGGGACAACTATCAGGCTCCTTCTCAGACTATCAGCCACCGCCTTACGTCTTCCCTCCACCAACCGGTCGAGCTCCTCTGAAAAAAGGTACCCTGGAACAACCCGTTTGTCCGGAATATTTTCTGCTTTACGATAAAAAATACGTGGAATAGAATCAGATTTCAAGTACTGGTTCATCTTCACGATCACTGTATCGATCGGATCATTTTCGGCGTAATTTACAACTCCCTTTATGCCTTTTTGAAACGATGGGTTGGTCATGTACCACTCACCCGATCCACTGAATACCCTTTTCATCAAAGATAGGCTCCATGAAAGTGAATCCTTAATTGCGCCGGGACTTCTGGATTTCCGGTTACCGGATGTTGAGAAATCAGAGGCGCTGAGCGGGTAAAGACCGATGCAAAACAGGCTGATTATCAGCAGATAAATATATTTTTTGAATACCATAATACTGTTAATAGTTGATAGAATCCGAGGCCGTAAATATAGAAAAAATCAATACTGCCTCCATCTTAAAAGCTCATTATTAAACAGTTTTCCGGTAGCGCCAGACAGCCAGCGAAAACATGGTCAAACCGTAAAGCGAGAGGGAAATCAACTCCCTTGTCATGTCGAATAACCCCGAGCCCTTCAGAACAACATTCCGGATGATCCTGATGAGGTAATAAACCGGATTGATCTTGTCGAGGTTCTGGGCCCAAACCGGCATACTCTCGACCGGGGTAAAGAGACCGCTCATGATGATGAAGACAATCATGAAGAAGAAGCTCACAAACAAGACCTGCTGCTGGGTATCAGAAATGGCCGAGACAAAAAGGCCCAGGCTCATGACCAGGAAGAGATAGAGCGAGGTGAAGATATACAGGGTGAGGATGTTGCCCCTGAACGGCAACCCAAATACCAGTTTCGCCACCAGCAAACCGAAAGTCAGGTCCAGCAGTGCGATGATGAGGAAAGGCATCATCTTGCCGATGATAAAATGGTATTTCTTGATGGGCGTGACATTGAGCTGTTCGATTGTGCCCATCTCCTTCTCCCTGACCAGATTGAGCGATGAGAGAAACAACCCGATGATGGTTACCAGGATCACCAATACGCCGGGCGCCATGTAATATTTGAAATTCAGCTCAGGATTGTACCAATAGGATGGGATCACTGAAACCTGTTGTGGTGGCGTAAATTTTGGAACACCCATCATCTCGGCCCTGATCTTCATGTTATAACTTCCTATAACCGTCTGAAGATATGCATTGGAGAGCTCTGCTGCCGAACCGTTGATCGCATCAACCAATATCTGAACGGAGGCCTCATCATTCCGTTTTAGGTCCTGTTCAAATCCATGCGGAAAGGTAACGACGACATCGGCCGTTCCCTTCAACAAAAGTTGATCAGTTTCGGCTGGAGACAGTTGTGCCCTGGTTAGATGAAAAAAGCTACTGGCTTCCAATTTCGATGTCAGGCGGGTAGAGGTCTCGCTCAAATCCAGATCGACTACCGTGATGTCCACCTTTTTAAGCTCCATCGTAGCGGCAAAAACCAATACCAGCATCTGAACCAGCGGCATGATGAAGATGATTGGCAACATCGCCTTGTTGCGAAAAACCTGGATAAATTCCTTTTGAAGAAGGTATAAGATCGTTCTCATTGGCTGTTATTCTAACCTTAATCTAAATTTTTTCACACTTAACCCAAGGAAAAACAGGGTCATCGCACACAATATCAATACATTCGGCCATATATAAGCGAATCCGTTCCCTTTGAGCATCACCTGCTTGAGGGCATCGATAAACCACCTGGGAGGCATAAAATTACTCAGGATCTGTAACGGTACCGGCATATTCTCAATAGGAAAGATGAAGCCCGATAACAGAATGGTGGGCAGCATCAGCGCAAATCCGGATATGAACAACGCTACCTGCTGACTGTTTGCCACCGTCGAAATCAGAATGCCCAGCGATAAGGCCATGGTAATGTAGAGGATGACCAAAAATGCCAGTACAAAGAGGCTTCCCCTGATGGGTACCCCAAACACTACATTTCCCAGAAAGACAACGACAAATGCGTCGATAAGGGAAAGCAACAGGTAGGGCGCCACCTTCCCGAGGATGATGTGCGAAGCTTTCAATGGGGATACGAGCAGAATCTCCATAGTACCCATCTCCTTCTCCCGTGCAATGGTAATGGAGGTCATCATCGCCGAGATCAGCATCAGGATCAGCGCCATGGTACCGGGAACATACATGAAGGCGCCCACCATGTTTTCGTTGTAGAGCATCCGCACCTCGCTTTTTATCTGAAGAGGAATGGTAAAACCGGCAAACTTCTTTTTGGTGTAATCCTGCACAATTCCGTTTGTGTAATTGAAAAGCATCTGTGCCGTATTGGGATCGGAGGCATCGGCAATAACCTGAATATTGGCCTTTCCTTCGCGTTCCAAATTTTCTGCAAAGCCTTTTTCAAAGACGATCACCTCTTTGACATCACCCTTCCTGAAAATCGGATCTATCTCATTATCCTGAATAAGATTGGCCTCCAGACGGAAATATCCTGACGATAGGATCTTGTTCTTGATCTCTCTTGTCACGTTGTCGTTTGAATGATCGAGGATGGCAATCCGGGCATCCTTGATCTCCGTCGTGATGACATACCCGAATAACATCAATTGGATGATGGGTATCCCAAACAGGATGACCATGGTGCGCGAGTCCCTGAATATATGGGTGAATTCCTTTTTGACAAATCCTAGTAATTGATCCATGCTGGTATATTTATACTTTTTATTAAGTGACTAAAGTGAACTAAAGTGACTAGAGTGACTAAAGTACTTTGCCATTTTCATCATCTGTTCGGAGTCCCCAACTTTATTAACTTTAGTTCACTTTAGTCACTTTAGTCACTCTTTATTTCTGGCAATCTTCAAAAACACCCCATCCATGCTATCGGCATGATATTGCTCTTTCAGCGCTAAAGGTGTGTCCAGCGCAACGATCTTTCCTTCCGACATGATCGCGACCCTGTTGCAATATTCCGCCTCATCCATGTAGTGGGTGGTGACAAATATGGTAATTCCCTGATGGGCAACCTCGTAAATCAAGTCCCAAAAAGTCCGGCGCGTCAACGGATCCACTCCCCCGGATGGTTCATCCAGAAAAACGACCGCCGGCTGGTGAAACAATGCCAAAGAGAAAGCCAGCTTCTGTTTCCATCCCAATGGCAATCCGGCAACCAACTTGTTGCGGCTCTCCTCCAGGTTTAACTTCTTCAATAGTTCATCAGTTTTTTTGATTCTCTCCTTCCGGGGAATGCCATAAATGCCGGCATAGAGCCTGAAGTTTTCGTATACGGTCAGATCCTCATACAACGAAAATTTCTGCGACATGTACCCAATGTTTCTCTTGATGGCTTCACGCTGGTGGTACCCATCAAAACCGGCAACTTTCAATGCTCCAGATGTTGGTTCAAGCAATCCGCAAAGCATCCTGATGGCGGTTGTCTTTCCCGCGCCGTTTGCACCCAGAAATCCAAAAATTTCTCCCTTGTTCACCTCAAAAGAGATATGATCAACGGCAGTGAAAGAGCCAAATTTCTTGACCAGCTCCTTAACTTGAATAATCGGCTTATTATCTGAAGTTATGACATCCATAGATTCAAGTTTAATTGACAATTGAAAGTTGACAATTGACAATGATGGGTTTCGGACATTTTATTTTTTTGAACCATAAAGATCTTTTGATGTTTTAACTATGCTTACCAACATGCGAACCAACTCTTTACATTCCTCCAATAAAGATGCATAGTTGACATCGGAGCCGTATTCGCTTTCCTTAATTAACATGAGCCAATATTCTGTTTCATGCGTATAAAATTTGATTTTTAAAGGTCGCATGGAATAGCCAAATTTTCATTTCCGGTTGTTGTGAAAATTCTCTCATGTCTATTTCATTAGCCTCTTTGAGCGCAATATTCATTTTATTGATAAAATCTGCTTTCGACTGAGCATGTTCTGCCTCTTTAATCAGTGCACCGATTGAGGTACCACTTCGTACCAATTGTTTTGAAAGGATAAATTCATGCTTCTCATGGATTAAGAAACTACCAACCTTAATCACATTCAATGCGAATTTAAACGACTTATCCATCACCACATTTTCTTTCATCTTACCAATCTTTATTTAATTTTCATTGTCAATTGTCCATTGTCAATTGTCCATTGCTTTGCATCAATTCCATAAATACATCTTCAATACTTGCATCTATTTTTTCGACCGAAATTCCCTGGTGCCCTTTATTGTTCAGGTATTCCTTCACACTTACCTCGTTGATATCTTTCTGGTTGGTGGTGATATGAATGGATTCCCCAAAAGAAAAAACCGAATCAATTCCATCCATATCTTTCAGCATTCCAACACATTCAAACCTTTGTGCAGTAGTCGCCACCTTCACCCCAAACAGCTTTTTGACGAAGCTTTTGGTGATATTTTTTGGTGTATCAATGGAGAGTATGGCGCCATTTTGCATCAGGGCAACCCTGTCGCACAAGTTGGCCTCATCCATGTAAGGGGTTGATACCAGGATGGTGATTCCCTGGTGGCGCAGGTTGTTAAGCATCTCCCAAAACTCCTTGCGGGATACGGCGTCCACTCCGGTAGTAGGTTCATCCAGAATAAGCACTTTGGGCGCGTGGATCAGGGAGCAGGAGAGCGCCAGCTTCTGTTTCATGCCACCGGATAGTTTTCCGGCAGGCCTGTTCTTGAAAGGCTCAATCTGGACATAAATATCTTTGATCAGGTGGTAATTGGCCGCGATGGTCCCTCCGAATACGGTGGCAAAAAACTGCAGGTTCTCTTCCACCGTCAGATCCTGGTAAAGGGAGAACCTTCCGGGCATGTAACCAACCATCTTCCTGATCTGGCGGAAATCGCGCACAACATCCAATCCATCCATGGTGGCAGAGCCTCTGTCCGGCAACAACAAAGTAACCAGGATGCGCATCAATGTCGTTTTTCCCGCGCCATCCGGTCCGATCAGGCCGAAGAGCTCTCCCTTTTCAACCTCCAGAGAGATTCCTTTCAGGGCTTTCAGCTCACCGTAACTCTTTTCTAAATTTGAAATTTTTATCATGGATTAATCAATCAAGAAACTTGATTTCGCCCGGCATTCCGATTTTCAGGGCGCCATCGTTGGCTACCTTTATTTTTACGGCATAAACCAGTTTGACCCTTTCAACTTTTGTCTGGATGATCTTGGGTGTAAATTCGGCTTCGGAAGAGATCCAGGAAACTGTGCCCTCAAGAGTTTTGTTTGTGGTCGCAGTGTCATCGATCAACACTTTTACTTTTTGTCCGATTTTCAGGTGCGGCAGTTGGTCTCCGCTCACGAATACCCTCAGGTTCAGGCTCGATACATCCGCGATACGGCAAAGGGATTGACCTTGTCCAACAAGTTCACCCGCCTTTTTGTAACGTTCCAACACCAATCCGTTGATGGGCGAAACAATCCGGCACCGGTTTAATTTGTCCTGCAACTGAGCCAACTGGGTATCCACTACCTCAGATTCGCCAGTAAGAACCGTTTCCTGTGACCGGGTGCTCTCCTTTTGTTTGGCGAGCAACTCCAGGTTACCTGTGATGTCATCCTTCTGTTTTTGAGTTGCGGCGCCATCTTTCAGCATGTTGTCAATACGGGCTTTGTCCACTTCAAAGTTTTTCTTTTGCTGCTCGACAACTGCCAGTTGCGATTTTACGCTCTGTTTCCTTGCCTGAATGGTTAGCTGTTGTGATTTCAGTTGAGAAATCTGAAGTAGTATAGGAACAGTATCAACCACAGCAATCTCTGCCCCTTTCGACAATGTCATTCCCTCTTCAAAGTTGCAGCTAAGCAATTTTCCGGCAATTTCGGAGGAGACGAGCTGATCATCCGCCTCAAAATTTCCAAAGGCATCTGAACCATTTTTCTGGTTGTTGCAGGAGATAATGGCCAGACCGATGATTAGGCCTATCAGAATTTGTAATTTATTGGTTCTCATTGTTTGTTTTTTAAACGATCTATTTCTTATTTCAATTTATTTCCTTTTACAATAATCATTTAGCAATTAGCTTATCTTTTCATCATTCGCACCTTCCGTCCGAATGGAGCCTATCTCTCTTTCGAAAATACTACCGCGGACGGTGTTTGTGCGACATTTATTTTCCCGGGGTTCCGCTGCGCTCCACCCCGGGCTACCAACATTACGCCGCTATGCGGCTAAACCCCGGATTTGCGAACCTTTTACCGTTTTTCCGTTTCATTTCTGCCACTGTTAGGAGTTCAGGTCACCCCTTCTCCCCTTCGACAAGCTCAGGGACCGGTTCTTTCATCTCATCTTCTCCTAGTCCCCAAGTCTTCTTCCGTCTTCTTCCGTCATCTCCGTCATCCTAGTCATCCCAGTCATCCTAGTCGTCCTAGTCGTCCCAGTCATCTCCGTCCTTCCCTCACGGCTTCCCCGCCAGGGTATTGTAATTGGCTATTGCCTGATACAACTGTACTTTATGGCTTCTTTTGTTGATCCGTGCTTGTGTCACAGCATTCAAATCGACAATGTAATCGGCCGAAGTAATGGTTCCGTTACCAAGTTGTGAAGCCGACTGTTTTGCAATATTTTCCCTCAGAACCACCAAATCTTCATCAATCTTCAGTAGTTGCTCGGCTTTTTTTATGGCCTCGTTGGCCCTGAAAAGTGCAATGGAGATGCTTTGGTCAAAAAGTGCACGCTGGCTCCCAATCATCTGTTTCTGGACTTCCAGAATTTCGCGGCTTCGGCCGGTCTGCTTCCAGTCGAGAATGTTCCACGAAACGCCCAATCCAACGAGGTAATAGGGGTCAAAGGTATTTTTCAGCATATTCAGGCCCGGACGGCCATAACCGGCCTGACCGAATCCAAAGACTTTGGGATTTCTGGCCCTTTGCAGCAATTGTGAATTTTGATCGATCTTATTTCCAAGCAGATCGAAGTATTTCAACTCCGGGCGGGTGATCAAATCACTTTTCTTGTTGACAACAGGCTCGGTTAGGGTCGTATTTTCGTTCAATATCTGATTGGTAATTATGCCCAATGCCCCCAATCCTGATAACCTTTCCGATCGAATTTCGCCAATTTGCTGGTCTGTCAACAATCTTTCAGCTTTCAGCAGATCCAGGTCCCGGGAGGTGACCATACCGTTTTTAAATGCCGATTCAAGTAGCTTGATCCGCTCGTCCAGCACCGAAAGTTTTAGCTTCATCACCGATTCATTCTCCGTCATCAGCAAAACGGCAAAATAGAGCTGATTGACCTTGTCGTTCAGGGCATACAACTCCACCTCCAGGTTCTGCCGGTCGGCCGCCAGACCGGACTTTTCGGCCAGGCTATTTGCAGTAGTTGCTCCACCATCATAAATAGTCTGTTTCAGGTCGAGATAGACTTTGTACTGATCTTTGGAGGGAGATGGGATGTTTATCCCAGGAATAGGGACACTCACCTTGGTCACCTCACTCTGGTATGTACCCTGACCATTCAAATTTATTTGGGGATTCCAGACCGTTCCGAAATTTTTCAGTTTAAGATCTGTAATTTGCTGTTGCCTTAGCGTATCTGAAAGCTTTGGATAATTCTCCCTGGCCAACCGGTAACACATTTCCAGATTAATGGAATTCACCTGGCCATATCCGATGACTGCGGAGAATAGCAATAGAATAATCAATGTTTTCTTCATTCTAATCTAAATATTGAGTAATTTTTTAACTCGTATTTCCCTATTAAGTAATCGTAACAATATAATATCATGCCATTCCCCCAAAAATTTCGACCTCCCCCAACCACTCCAAGGGAGGTGAGCAGTGCTCTGGCGTTGATTTGAACACAAATCTGAAGTCTCCCCTTGGGGGAGATTTAGAGGGGTCAAATCTTAAAAAATGAAGCATTATATTTCCTTTAACCTACTATTTATGCTTGTTACTAACGTTCAACTTTCAACGATTGCTTGACAAATGAAGTTATTACCGCCTTCCGCTCTTGCAGAAACTGATCATATTTTACCGGATCATTCCTGAACAGTTTCCTTTGAAACAAGGGTCTGCCAATGTACGGCATCACAATCATGCCAATCAAATTTGCAAAAAGATGCGGAAAAGAAATCGGCCGGATGTTTCCTTTGTTTACCTCAATTTCAATCATTGCTTCGATATGACTGAAGTCGAGCCCCTGGTCTGACATGAACCTGGAGAGCTGATCCGGATCACGGTTGATCTCCCTGATCACAAACTGGGGTAAAAAGGGATTTTTTGACATATAGGTATCATACTCCGCTACAATGGCTTCAATTTTCTCCAGAAATGGCTCATTCCCTTTAAAGATTTCAATCAAACCGGGTATCAGCTGACTCAATACCCCATAAAAGACATCATTGAAAAGTTGCTCCTTGGAATGAAAATAGTAATGCAGCAAGGCTTTGTTGATCCCCGCTTCATCTGCAATCTCCTGCATTCTCGCACCATCCATTCCTTTGCGGATAAAAACCTGCTGAGCAGCCTGAATAATCTTCTCTTTGGTGCTGTCCGGACACATATTCAAACTATTTTTTACAAATTTAACCATTTAGTTTAACCAAATGGTTAAATCTAAAAAATATTTTCATGCGGATTGCATTTTTTTTTATTGGTGTATCTTTGAGGTCAAGACTCCGGTATTAGGAAGTAATAAATATCGTATGCATTTTTCTTTAAGTCATACAAATTCAACACTTTCCTAATTTGTAATCTTTAATTTGTAATTTGTAATTTTCTATAACTGGAATGGAACCTAAAAAACAATTAACCGGGCTAACCGATGCTCAGATTGCAGAAAGCCGGAGAATTCATGGGGCAAACCTGCTAACTCCTCCCAAGAGGGATTCGGTATGGAAGCTGTTTATTGAGAAATTTGAAGATCCAATCATCCGGATATTGTTGATTGCCGCATTCTTATCGCTGGGTATTTCCTTTGTTCACCAGCAATTTGCTGAGACAATTGGTATTTTTTTCGCCATATTCCTGGCAACCGGTGTGGCTTTTTGGTTCGAACTTGATGCCAACAAGAAATTTGACCTGCTCAACAAAATCAATGACGAGACGCTCGTGAAGGTGATCCGTAACGGGAATATTTGCGAAGTGCCCAAATCGGCCATTGTTGTGGGGGACCTTGTTCTCCTCAACACCGGTGATGAGGTGCCTGCAGATGGCAGGTTGTTGGAAGCAGTCTCGCTTCAAATCAATGAATCATCCCTAACGGGGGAACCGGTGATCAACAAAACCACTCACGAAGCGGATTTTGACGAAGAGGCAACCTATCCGTCCAACATGGTTTACCGTGGCACGACAGTGGTAGATGGTCATGCCACGATTGAAATTACCGACGTTGGCGACCAAACAGAATATGGCAAAGTTGCCCGCGAGTCGACCAAAATGAGTGGAGAAGAGACTCCCCTGAACAAACAACTCGACAGTCTTGCCAAATTGATCGGGGTAATCGGGTTTTTGTTGGCCATTATGACCTTCCTGGCTTTGTTCATCAAAGGAATGCATACCGGAGATACCCATTTTACAACCATTCAGAAATTTTCTACAACCCTGGTGATTCTCTCAATGATGGTGGCCTTGGTCAAAGTCTGGATACCGATCGTTTACGATGGCATCGCCTTGTTCAAAACAGGTCCCAAAATCCCAAAATCGATCGATGAGGGTGGTTGGATCAGATGGATCCTGACAGGATTTGCGATCTTTTTGTTGTTGGCAGGAATATCCTATCCCTTTGGCATCAATCTCATCTCACCCGAAGCCTGGGTCGACCTGCCTACTGCCGGCAAGATTCTCTCCTATTTTATGGTTTCCGTCACCCTGATTGTAGTGGCAGTCCCCGAAGGATTGCCCATGAGTGTGACCCTCAGCCTGGCATTGAGCATGCGGCGCATGCTACAGTCGAACAACCTGGTCAGGAAGATGCACGCCTGTGAAACCATGGGGGCCACCACTGTTATATGCACAGACAAGACCGGCACACTTACGCAGAACAAGATGAAGGTTTTCCGGACCAACTTCTTTGCGCTCGAAGATCAGACCTTGTCCAATAATGAAATAAGCAACCAAATACGGATTGCCATTGCGGTGAATTCTACCGCTTATCTCGATTTTACCGATCCGGTAAACGTAAGTTCAATTGGTAACCCGACGGAGGCCGCACTTCTATTCTGGTTGCACGACCAGGGCACCAATTACCTTGAAGTCCGTAATGAGGCGACCATGATTGAGCAGCTCACCTTCTCGACAGAACGGAAATACATGGGTACCATTATCGAATCCCCGGAAGGGAAAAAGGTTCTCTTCGTCAAAGGCGCACCGGAGATTGTATTGAATCTCTGTCAATCTATCCGGCTAAAAGACAAAAATGTACCGGTTGCCAACTACAAAAATGAAATAGAAAGCCTGCTGACCGGCTACCAGGGTCAGGCCATGCGAACACTTGGGTTTGCCTACGAGGTCATTGAGGATGATCGTGAACGAATCGTCAACGGGAAGGTTGAAGCCTCCAATCTTCAATTTATTGGCATTGCAGCCATTTCCGATCCTGTCAGGGAGGATGTCCCGGGGGCAGTGGCCGAATGTTTGAATGCCGGTATTGATGTCAAGATTGTTACAGGCGATACACCGGGGACAGCCCGTGAAATTGGCCGTCAGATCGGGATATGGAAAGAGGAGGTTGGTGAAGAACAACTGATCACAGGCGTAGAATTTGCCTCCTTGTCAGATGAGGCGGCAGCCCTCCGTATCCGGAAGCTAACGATCATGTGCCGCGCCCGCCCCACCGACAAACAGCGGCTTGTTCAACTGTTGCAGCGGTCCGGATCTGTCGTGGCTGTAACAGGCGACGGCACCAACGACGCCCCGGCCCTGAATTTCGCCCATGTCGGACTGTCGATGGGATCAGGGACTTCAGTTGCCAAAGAGGCCAGTGATATCACCCTGCTCGACGACTCCTTCAAAAGCATTGCTACAGCCGTGATGTGGGGACGGTCTTTGTACCAAAACATTCAGCGGTTTATCCTCTTTCAGCTCACGATTAATGTAACGGCGCTGGTGATTGTCTTGCTGGGATCCATCTTTGGCCGGGAAATGCCACTGACAGTGACCCAAATGCTTTGGGTGAACCTCATCATGGACACCTTTGCCGCAGCTGCCCTTGCCTCCCTCCCCCCCAATAAAAAGGTGATGCAGCACAAACCAAGGAGAAATGAAGATTTCATTATCACCCGCCCGATGAGAATCTTTATTCTTGCCGTTGCCGCCATATTTGTTGTGTTTCTACTCTGGTTACTTTACTATTTAACCGATCCAGCGGTAGGCATTTCCCGTGAGAACCTTTCCAAATTCTTCACCCTGTTTGTCATGCTGCAATTCTGGAATCTCTTCAACGCCAAGGCATTCGCTTCAGGTCATTCGGCATTTTACCAACTGAACAAAAGTATCGGCTTTATCATCACGGTAGTTCTTATTCTTACCGGGCAGGTGCTTATTGTTACCTTCGGAGGTGATGTATTCCGGACGGTTCCAATATCGTTAAAAGATTGGATAATCATCGTTGGGGCTACATCCAGCGTTCTTTGGATCGGAGAAACAGTAAGACTATTTACCAAACTGACAGAAAGGAAAGGCTAAAGGAAGAACAAATTTAATTTGGGGTATGTGAATTTTGTAAAACATATCATTAATTGTGTAATACGCTCTTAATACAGTGGAACTATTTTTACATCGAAGAAACGTAAACAATAAAGTATTGCACAATGAAAAAAACAGATAACGGTAGAAAGGCTTTTCTATATTTCCTTTTATTTTTTATGCTTTTAAGCGTGGCTGGTTGCAGAAAAGAGATCGTTGTCGTGGTGGCAACTGGAGATCTTGTCGTGAATGCAAGAGATGGCGCCGGGACATCGTTGGTAGGACACACTGTTTACCTGTACAACAATCAGGCGGACTTTAACAACAATATCTATTCCCAATCAGCAACCACCGACAATAGTGGACAAGTCGTATTTCTAAACTTATATCCTGGTGTTTATTACGCTGACTGCGATTTTACAGGCATGTTGGGTCAAACAATCATAATTTCCGGAAGTGGATCTGTCTCCGCCGGATATGAAACGACCATTACCATAAGGCCTTAAATTTACGTTCGACTCCCAGACCTTGGTAGAGGGAATGTGAAAATTGGGAAATGAGTGGGGAATGGACTAGGACGACTGGGATGACTGGGATGACTGGGATGACTGAAAGAAGCTCCCTGAGCCTGTCGAAGGGTTCAGTAATCATGCACAATTTCCGGTCCCTGAGCTTGTCGAAGGGGCGAAGGGGCGACCTGAACTCCGAACTGTGGCAGCGATGAAACGGCGAAACAGGGAAACGGAGAAGATTATGGCGGTCTCTGAGCGGAGCCACAGGGGAAACAATGAAACGGTGAAAGGGGGAATGCTAATCCAGGGGTTTTACCGCGAAGCGGTTAAATGTGATAGCCCGGGGTGAAGCGAAGCGGAACCCTGGGTAGATGAATGTCGTATGACTGCCGTCCGCGGTGGCATGTAGTGAAATGAGATTGGATCGGTTCGGACGGAAAGCGAAACCGATGATTAGAGAAAAACGTCGAAGGGCTCAGAGCGTCTCTCCCGACAAGTCGGACAAGTAGTGCTCCTCCGTGTATCTCTGTGGAATAAAATTATGAAAAGAGTCTAGACGGTTGTATCCGAAATTCCATTGTCCGACATTCGCTGTTCCTGCCGAAATGTCTATATTTGCCGCATGAATTTTTTGCTAAAATTTATTTTTGTATCACTGATGTTGCTTGGAGGGCTGATCTCAAGCGGCCAGCAGATGGGCGGCATGAACCGGAATATGGGAGGTCAGCGTTCTTCCTCCTCCGGCCAGAAAATGCAAAAAGGATCAAAAGTTGCCAAAGGGTCCAAAGATTCAATTGTATTCAAGATGCATGAATACCTCCTGATTGAAGATCTTACCAGGATCAAAGAGGTGAAAGTTGATACCTCTATCATCGATTTCCATATTTACAATCCCATATACAAAAATTCACTGTCGGTCCAAAATCTCGGAAACATTGGGGCATCTTACCAATCCACTGATTTTTTTCAAAGAAAGACTCCTGAAAAAGATTTCCTTTTCCAGCGTAACTATTTAGATTACGGTTCATGGCCAGAAGGCATCAAATTCTACAATGTCACGAAACCTTATACTTTGCTTACCTATGGTCAGTGGTTTGCCAATAAGCCGAAAGGGGAAACAATCCTTAAAGTGCTGCACACGCAAAACATCAACAAATACATCAATTTTGGAATCTATTACAACTCCATCGGATCGCAGGGCAAATACCTGAACCAGGAGGCCAAAGACCGCAGCGTTGGACTCTTCACCAGTGGTAATTTCGATCGGTACGATTATTGGTTTTCTTTAGGGAAGAACAGATTTGAAAATCAGGAGAATGGTGGCCTACCGAATCCAAAAGACATTGAAAACCCTGATATCAAGCCCGAAAACATCTCCGTCTGGCTCACGGATGTAAAGTCCATCAACAACAATATTTTTGGAACACTGACCCATCAGTTCAAAATCGGTACCTGGAAAGAGGTAAAAGATGAGAAGAAAAAGGAGGTCTATAGCGTGTTCATCCCAAGGGTTGCCCTTACCCATGTACTGGATATTCAAAAATCTACCCGTCTTTACACTGAAGCGGAACCCAATCCATCCTACACCTACACGACAGATCAGGGCACGGTCTATTTTTATGGCAAAGACAATGTGCCCTATATCAACAAAGTAACGGGAACGGCTACGGCTCCAGGTACAATTGACAGAGCTGGTCAGACGGTCATTTCGAACCGCTTTGTGCTCAAATTCATGGAGGCGCCCGATCGAAAATATACTTTTGGCAAACAGGTTTTTATCTCAAACGACCTGGTTAATCTCTATCTTCCACAACAAGATCTTGTGGCCGACAGTGTTGGGGTGATGCATCCCCCATTGGGATTAACCCAATCGCGCAACTATTCAAATACTTACATCGGCGGATCAGCTTTCCGTACCGATGGTCGGTTCTGGAGTTGGACCGTAGCCGGAAAGTCCTATATCCAGGGTCGCAATGCCCTGGATTACGACCTCTCTGGTTCCATCGAAAAGCCGCTGAGGGCCAAAAAGGACACCTCCTTTATCAGGATTTTTGCCAACATGGCAAACCGTACCCCCAATTATTTTTTGGAACACTATTACTCCAATCATTACAAATGGGAGAATTCTTTCGACAAGACCTACACCTTAAGGATCGGGGCTAATTTGGACAAACCGGGATGGCGCCTCAAGGCCGCAGTAAATTACAGCATCATCAACAAATACATCTTCTTCAACGAAAAAGCCTTGCCGGAGCAGGCAAAATCTGAATTCTCAGTGGTCTCGGCCATGGTGAACAAGGATTTTAAGTTCGGCGGACTGAACATTCGGAACTGGGTGGTTCTTCAGCATACTACGACAGATCTGTACCTTGCCTTACCTAAAGTCTCTGTTCGAAATTCTACCTATTACGAAGGCATGTATGCAAAAGTCCTGCACTTTCAATTTGGATTGGACACCCGATACGAAACCTCCTATTATGCTGATCAATACGCACCGGCAACGGGCATGTTTTACCGTCAGACCAAAGATAAAATTGGCGATTATGCCTGGGTCGACCTGTTTATCAACCTCAAAATCAAACGAACAGCCTTCTACCTGAAATACACCAACCTAGCTACACAGTATGTTAAGGGAGGCTTTTACACTTCACCCGGTTACCCTGCCCCCGTAGCCACAATGTTGTTCGGATTATCCTGGTCATTTTACAACTGATTTTCATCAAAGAAAATATCCATAAACTCGGCAAGCATCATGGCCGTTGCACCCCATATAAAGTTGCCATTGATCTCGTATCCCGGAACTTTGATCCGACCAGTTCGGGTATCCATCTCCCTTTCACACTTGTTCTTTGAATCAGCCAAATCTTCGAGGGAGACAAAAATAATCTCGTCCACTTCAGAGGAGTCGATCCCTGTTTCAGCAAATTCATTCAACCAACCCACGACCGGGGAGATCAGAAAATCGCTGATCTGCACATAAACGGGGCTAAGTTGACCCAAAACTTCAACGTTATTGGCATCAATACCAATCTCCTCCTGAGTTTCCCGCAAGGCTGTCTGTATAAGATCGGCATCCTCCTTTTCCCTTTTACCGCCTGGAAACGCAATCTGACCTGCATGATTTTTCATGGTGGATGGTCTTCTGATCAGACACATGTGGATCTTGCCTTTTACCGGAAAGAGAAGAATCATGACAGCGCTATCATGGTAATTGATCTGTTCGGAAGGAAACATCAGCGCTCTCCCGGGAGGGAGCATTTTGACATGCGAGACATGCCCAGGCAACAGATTTTCCAACTGCTTCTTAAACTTTTTGATCCGGATGTCGTGCGACAGGTTCAAGGCCATCAATCGATTTAATATTCTAAATTTTGTGTTGCGTCTTTGTAATTGACAATGGAAAATTGAAAATTGAAAATTAGAAACCAATGTCGATTAGCTGCCTAACATTTCGAGTATCCTTTATGCATTGTCAATTGTCCATTGTCAACTTTCAATTGTTCAATAATCCATCCTGGAACGGATATCCCTCACATTTAACTGAAGATACGTCTTGTCGCGGTACTGGTTCTCGGTTACTGAATAGCAAATATCGAAAGGAAGGGACTGCTTGATCATGTCGAAATGGTTGGACAACGAAAAACCGATCCCGGAAAACCGCGACGATGAACGGTTGGCCTCCATTAGGTCCAGTTTCACATGGTCGTTATTTTTCCCCACCAACTTACTGGTTCCATAATCCATCACATCCTCGGTTAGGAAAACCGGGGTCATGTTGTGCGGTCCAAAGGGTTCAAACTGTTTCAACAGCCTGATAAATTTTGGGGTAAGGTCTGACAATGAAATCTTGGCATCCAGGTCAATGGTCTGCTGCATCTGATCAAATGAGATAGAGTCCCTTACCACCTGTTCAAACCTTCTGGAGAACTCGGCTACGTTTTCGAGTTTCATCGAGAGACCGGCTGCATACATGTGCCCGCCATACGACTCCAGCAAATCGGCACATTGACCAATGGCTTCATACAAATCGAACTCTCCGACAGACCGAGCCGATCCGGTCGCTATGCCGTTGGATTCGGTCAACACAACGGTTGGTCGGTAGTAATGTTCTGTCAGTCTGGATGCTACAATACCAACAACTCCTTTGTGCCAGTCGCGGTTGTAGATAACCGTCGATTTACGTCCTTCATAAAATTGACTTTGCGAGATCATCTCAAGAGCCTCCTGGGTGATGTCACGATCGAGGGTCTTGCGTATTTCATTGTAGGCATTTATCTCAATACCAAGCTCTTCCAGTTCAGAACTATCTTCGGCCAATAGAATCCGCACAGATTTTTTCCCATGTTCGATCCGTCCCGAAGCGTTCAAGCGCGGGCCAATTTTGAATACAATATCCTGCACCTTTATCTCGCCGACAATTCCTGAGTAGGTAATCAAAGTTTTAAGTCCGGTGGATGGATTGGAATTTAGTTTAATAAGCCCAAAATAGGCGAGAACGCGATTCTCCCCCGTCAACGGAACGATATCTGAAGCTATGCTGACAACGACCAGGTCAAGCAGGTCGTAGGCAATATCCTGTGGCAGGTCGTGCTTCATGCAATAGGCCTGAATGAGTTTAAACCCCACTCCACATCCCGACAACTCTTTGTAGGGATAATTGCATCCGGGTTGCTTGGGATCAAGAACGGCAACTGCATCAGGAACCTTTTCGTCAGGATTATGGTGGTCGCAAATGATGAAGTCAATGCCAAGGTCTTTGGCGTATGCAATTTTTTCGACTGCCTTGATACCACAGTCAAGGACTACAATCAAAGAGATATTTCTGGATGCGGCGTAATCAATCCCGATAAAGGATATTCCATACCCTTCCATGTAGCGGTCGGGCACATAATATTCGATTTCACTGATCCGCTTGGACAAAAAGGTGTACATCAAGGCCACTGAGGTTGTGCCGTCTACATCGTAATCCCCGTAAACCATCACTTTTTCTTTGTTCTCGATAGCCCTCTCCAGTCTTTCAACGGCCTTGTCCATGTCCTTCATTAAAAACGGATCGTGAAGGTCGCTAAGTTTGGGACGGAAAAAAGTTTTGGCCGCGGCAAAAGTCTTTATTCCACGCTGAACGAGCAGATTGGCAATAGCCATGTCTACGTTCAGCGCAGCCGAAAGCTGCTTTATATCGTTACTATCAGCTTGTTCCTTCAGTTTCCAGATTTTTTGCATCGCCCTCTCTTCTCCCGGCAGGTTTTATGAATTATTTCCCAAATATACCTTTTTGACGCTTAGCGACCAAGACAAAAAAAAAAGCATATCTTTTCTTATCTTTGCAGCTGATTTTTTTCATAAAAAATAGGATCATTCATTAAAGATGAGCAATTTAGATTTAAGTGAGCAGGAGTTAATCCGACGAAATTCCTTGC
>Ga0265297_10002441_pt1 | contig 37831 bp, 48 predicted proteins | sample Munlanlwell13791_FD_192502 | JGI IMG/M metagenome (GOLD analysis project Ga0265297, IMG submission 192502) | Leachate microbial communities from a municipal landfill in Southern Ontario, Canada - Leachate well 137-91 | ecosystem: Engineered > Solid waste > Landfill > Unclassified | place...
CTGTTCTTATTCCTGGTCAACCCAACGCGGAAATTATCGGCAATTTGTCGGCTGATCATTATGTAGAAACGTTTCTAAAAACACTAAGCCTACCCGAATAATATGATTACCACATTCATGCCCGGAATCAGTCTGATTAAAAATAGACTGATTGAAAAGGCTGTCGCTTTTACCACGATAGACGCATTTGAAAATGTGGTCATTGGTGGAGATATTGAGGCTGATTTATTGCCTGCTTGTTTGATCGGTGATGCCGGTAGCTTGTTAAACGAGTCGTCAAAATGGAGCAACGAATATGCTAAAACTGGTGATTATTTCATTATGGTTTTGGTAGAAAACGGTGCAAACAGCCATGCTACATCAAATACATTAATTACCGACAGCATCAATGCATTGCTGTACGACGATACAGATCCATTTAACCCGCAATGGATACCGGATGGCTACACCATGCCGTTAGAACTTTCAGCGCAGCAGCCTCCGCCAATTCGCGACGTCACGCGAACGGCCAGGACAATTATTTTTACCATGCTGGAGGCTATTTCTTGATTAACAGCAGAAAACTAGAGGATTTACATCCGGTAGTAGAGCGCATGTGCCGTGAATTTATTGCCGAATGTCGTAAACAGGATATTGATATTCTGATTACTAGCACCTACCGCGACAATGAGTCGCAAAACGCCATCTATGCACAAGGCCGTACTAAGGCCGGGCCAAGAGTCACCAATGCTAAGGGTGGTCAATCATTTCATAATTACCGATGCGCCTTTGATTTTGTGCCGATAGTTAACGGCAAAGCGGATTGGACCAACACGATGACATTTAGAAAATGCGGAGATATTGCCAAGCAGCTTGGTCTTGAATGGGCGGGGGATTGGGTCCATTTTAAAGAATTGGCGCATTGCCAATATACCGGCGGGCTTAAATTGGCTGATCTTCAATCCGGCAAACAAATAGCCTGATTAACAAAACGAGACAGAGAAATGAAACTAAAGATTCCTTCCGGACATGCCGGCAATGTAGAAATCAAGGGGCAATTGTTTACCCCTGACAAAAACGGCCAAATTGACGTACCCGATAAATTAATCAGTACAGCAATCTGGCAGAAAGGGTTTACGGTTGCGCCGCCAGAGGCTCAACCTGAACAAATCACTAAACCGGCTGAAAAGCCATTCATGAAAAAAGAGGCTGAGTAATGGTTACACGTACAGTTTTCGGCGCTGGCCGAAGCATTTTAATTCCTACCTATGATGCTGCAGGTGATGCGATTGCCGTCCCTACGCCAATCAACATGGAGGATTTAATTGACTATAGTATCGATCCAAAAAAAGAACTAAAAATGCACCAGGGCCAGCGTGAGTTCAGTTTTGCTGCGGCTAGTGGCAGTGCATCTGTTGAGGTAAGTTTTACGCACAAAAAAGCGACCGCGCTTACATTGTCAATTTTGACTGGTGAAACAGTAGAAGCCGGCCGTGAAGATATTGCTGAGGTTTCATCAACTGTTCCAGCAACGCCTTTTGAAGTAACGCCTACTGTCCCGTCATCCGGCACGTATGCTAAAAATCTGGGGGTTCGCTTTGGCGACACTGGCGGAGCTGATGCATTTACCGATCTGGTGAGAGTGGCGTCATCCCCGACAACCGGGCAATATTCAGTCAATGAATCCACCGGCGTCTATACCTATGCGGCCGCAGATACCGGCAAACCAGTTGTGCAGCGGTTTTTGTATACTGTCGCTACCGGCGCTTCATTTGTGCTGAATAACCGCGATATGGGTGCTACGCCAGAATATCATTTGATACTTTCAAGCGCTAAGTATCAAGGCAACAGCCTTCTGACCAATATCCCGCGCTTTGTGCTGGAAAGCCAATCTCTACCATTCAAGGTAGATGACTTTTTGGCGATTAAATATACGGGCAAGGCATTGGCCAACGAAAATACGCATATTGTTTATAAGCAGTCGCTCGCAGAATAAACCCAGATGTCAGGCGGTAAAATCAAACTTAGCGGTAAAACCTATTCTATTGTCGAGCCTTGTTTTTGCCGCCTTAAGCGCATTATTTCTCTATTTAATTCCCTGTCCTATCAAGGTTCGGATACTGAATTTACCAGGAATCTGAACCTTCTTTTTATAGAATTGCTGGGTAGAAAAAACGCATTACTTTTACGCTGGCCGTGGAATCGTCCAACTGTTGAAGAAGTCGAGCAATTCATTCTTGAAGTCCCTGCCATTTGCGGATTGACGCAAAAAAAATCAAACGTCATCGACGACGAATCATTTACCAGTGATTCAATTAATGAATGGGACGCTCTCTACGCGTTGATTATTGATCGCACAGGATGGGACTGGGACGCAATCGATCAGCGCATGACGCTCAGCCGTTTAGAGGCGCTCAAGTCGCACTGGAAAAAATCACCTCCGGTTAATGAATTGGTGGCGGCCTATCTGGATTATAAGCCGCCTGCGGATGGCGATGAAATGACTATCGAGCAACGCATCAGGCAATTGCAGCAATTTAATGCGACGATGCATTAGTAGAGACGCAAAATATTGCATCTCTACTAGGTAGCTTGATTATGATCTTTCCGCATTGTACCAATGCGGTTGTAATGATGCGCCAGCGGGTGTCCAGTAAGCTATTTGCCCGTCTGTGCTTCGACTCCAGCGGATTGCGCAGACAACACACGACTCTTTGGCCATTTGCTCAATAGCGTCAAAGTCTTTATCGCTATTAATAAAAATATCATCGTCGCTGATTATCTGATTATCAGTATTAATTAATACGGCGCTCATGTTCATTTTTTTTGACTCCCTATGTTTTTTAATCCGGCATTTACCGGAGCAGGTTTCGGCATTTGAATAGCCGGTAAATTCCTGCCCGCAAACCGGGCAGTTTTTGGTTTGCTTAACGCGGAGTTTTTGCAACTCCGCGCCGAAATTAAGAGCTGCCATTGTTTAACAGAAAATATAGTTAAATCCCGCTTCTCTGGCCGTTTTGGCCATTATTGCATAAGCATCTTGATCGGCTAAAAAATAATCCAGGGCGCTTATTCCGTCGATGGCTTGCACTTCGGCCTTTTGAGCGTCATAAGACACTCCGGAAGGATGTGTTGAATGAAATTCCCATGCCTTAATTTCGGCATGGTGCTGGTTGTTATTGTTGTCTTTAAAGATAATTGAAAATGTTGTCATGGCTGCTCTCCGGTTGGGTTTGGTTATTTGCTTTGTTGGATATAATTATAAACCATAGTAACAATTACGTAAACGTTACAAGATAAATATTTTAAAACTGCGTCACATTTTTTAATAAATCTCGCTATGACTGATAAAAAAATCAAAATCAAAATTGAGGGAGATCCTGAGTCGCTGATTAAAGCGGTTGGTGATTCGTCCAGCACGATTGATAAGCTAAAAGCAAAAGTTTCTTCAATTAAAGATTCTTTTTCTGCAGCAAAAAATTCTGTTGTTGATTTTGGCGAAAAATTTAACGAATCCATCAATAATAATATTGAGATTTCTGTTGAATTGGCTGCAAAACTTGGCGGCGTTAAGGGCGGTTTGCTGGCGCTGGCTAATCTTAAAAATCTCAGCTTTGCTGATCTATTCGGTAAATTCGGCGCCCATGCGGCGGCACTGGGCCTGCAGGTTAACCAGGCCAAAAAATTTGAAAGCTCGTTCGCGGATGTTAAAAAAGTCGTCTCCGGAACAGATGAGGAGTTGCAATCGGTTGAGCAGACCATTAAGCGGCTGGCGTCGAGCAAAATCCCGCTTGGTCTTGGCGAGTTAAACGAAATTGCAAAATCAGGCGGGCAATTGGGTATCCCCATTGCCGAACTGGAGCGCTACATTAAAACCACGGCACAGGCGGCGGTGGCGTTCGATATGCTGTCTGGCGAAGCTGGGCAAGCTATCGGCGGACTAACCAATATTTATCAAGCGCCGATTGAAGAAATTGAGTTGCTGCTTGACCAGATAAACGTCCTGGGCGATACCACGGCGGCAACTGAACGGGATATTTTAGAAGTCTTAAAATTTGTTGGTGGCGAGGGTAAGCGTTTTGGTCTGCTGAAGGGAGAAATGGCGGCGGTTACGGCTACATTGCTGTCTATGCAAAAACCGCCTGAAGTAGTCCGTACTTCATTAGCCAGCCTTTTTTCTGTATTGACGACCGGTGAAGGTCGCGGCGACAAATTCAATGAAACCCTGCAGTCCATGGGACTGTCTGCCGACAAATTGGCGCTGGATATTAACGCCAACCCCAAAGCGGCGCTGCTCAATTTTCTGGAGGTGCTGGGCAGGTTTGACAAATTATCTCAAACCCGGCTGTTATACGGGCTTTTTGGTGCCGGAACTGACGCCGGAAGTATTGGTGATTTGGCCGGGGCGGTAGAGGTTTTAAAGTCAAATCTGGATAAGGTCAAAAATCCGGCGGATGTGGCCGGCAGCGCTCTAAAAACGTTTGAGGCCAGAGCTGACACGTTAGATAATAAATTAAAACTAGCGACTAATTCGCTGTCAATTTTTGCGATCGAGGCGGGCAATCCGTTTTTAGCGCCGGTTAAAGCCATTGTCGATGGCATTCACGGTATGACTGACGCGCTGGCCAGTTTTGCCGCCAATAATCCGGCTATAACGGCGCTTGTGCGCATCATCTCTTTGGTTGGTTCGCTCAGTTTGCTGCTGTCTACAGTCCGCTCATTGATCCCTTTGGTTGGAGCGGCATTAACTCGTATTCCTGCGGCACTGGCGTTTTTGCAAACTTTTACCCTGGGACGTTTTGCGGTTCAGTTCGCGGGTGCTGGCGTTGCCATTGCTGCGCTGACCGGCTTGATCGGCGGGCTAACCTCGCTGTCATTTGCGGCGGCAATTGCAGTCGGCATGATCGGTTATCAATCGGTGATTGCATTCAGAGCGGCTGGCGGTGCGATTACTGTTTTCCAGGCGCTAATGGTCGGCCTGCGAACGACGGCATTAGCCGTGTTCGCTACGTTCGGCGGCGGCTGGATTGCGGCAGCACTGATCGGAATATCATCACTGTTTGTTGCCTATACCAATTTTAAAGATAATTTGGTTAGTTTGGGCGGCGTTCAGGCAAAAGTATCTGAATTTATCGGCGCTGGATGGGCTATTTTATCCCGCAAAGTCGGCCAGGCGATTGATATCATTATTGCCGCGTTCAGTGTTTTTGGCGATTGGTTGTCTGAGCTGACCGGTATTAATGCTGATACCTGGAACGGTATAGTCAGCGCAGTTCGCGGCGCGGCCAGTCAAACCGGAATAATGCTGAAAGGCATGGTCAATGTTTTTTACGGCGCATTTACCTTTATCGGTCAATTCGTCGGTATCAAAATGGCCGAATTTGTCGAAATAATGCGTGCCAGATTGCATGGCGCTGTAGCGATTGCTCAGGCAGCAGGGCGTGATATTCGGGCGGCGCTGACCGGTGATTTTTCAGCATCTGAATCCAAAGCGGCAATTAGTCAGCAGGTCGACAAGGTGGCTGATCTGCGCAAAGTATCCGGCGAAATGACCAAGGATGCTTTCAGTAAGGCATTTACAACGGATCATGTCGGTAATGCTATTTGGGCAGTTACTCAGGCGGTAGCGGACGAAGTCAAGTCGCAACGTGCCAAATCGCGCGGCTCTGTTGCTTCGATAAATGAAAGTCGTGCAACGGGTGGCAGTGTCAGTTTACCTCCATCTGCAATTTCAGGCGGTGGCGGTTTAGGTAGGTCAAAAGGATTTGGCGGCGGATCGGTAGGAGGACCGTCTATCGATTTGAAAGAATCCGAAATGCCCGGATTTGAGGATGGCTTAACCGCTCGAAAGCTGGCTTACGAGCGAGAAAACGAACTGCGTGAATTTTCCAAGGAACAGGAGCTGGCCTACTGGCAGGAAATTATTGCCCTGTATTCCGGCAATCAGAAAACCCGCTCCGATATTCAGAAAAAAATAGGTGAGCTGGAAGTTCAGATCATCCGCGAGAATGCACAGCAAAAGCTGGCATTAACTAAAGAAAGTCTGGATGGTGCAGAAGCGGTAGACAATGACGCGCTTGAGATAAAGCGCGTATCGGCTCAGCAGGAGCTGGATCTTGGGAAAATCACTCAGGCCGAATTACTGCAACGGCAAGAGCAATTTGAAAACGAGCGCTATCAAACCCAACTTAAATATGCGCAGGCCAGGCAGGCATTGATTGTGAATGATGCGCTGGCGTCGGCGCAATCACTGAACGATCAGGCGGACGCGGCCCGCGAACATGCCGCTAAAATTGCAGAGATTCACAACCAGCAGGCACTGGAGAACCAGGCTTCTATTAAAAAATGGTTTGATCCTATTCAATCGGCGGTATCCGGAACGGTAGACGGATTGCTGGCCGGAACGATGACGCGCGGCGAAGCGTTGCGGAATATCTTCCAGAATATAGCTGTGTCGTATGCGCAAAGCTTGCTGCAAATGCAGATCGACCGGGCGGCGGACTGGGCGGCGGAATTGCTGGGCTTTGGCGCGAAAGAAACGACTAAAACCGGCATCAAGGCCACGTCTGAAGCGACCCAGGCCAGCGCCACCGTGGCCGGTCAAGCGGTGCAGGCGGGTGCGGTCGCGGCGGGCGAATCCACCAAAACCGGCGCGACATTGGCCGGTTTAGCGATTCGCGGCGCGGCTGAAGCGGGCGCGGCGGTTAAGTCAGTTGCCATGACCGCCTGGGCGACTCTGAAGAAGATAGCTTCATTTGCTGCTGAAGCGGCGGCGGCAACCTATGCATCGGTATCGGCCATTCCCTTTATAGGCTGGGCATTAGCCCCGATCGCGGCGGCGGTCGCTTTTGCCGGTGTCATGATGCTGGGCGGCTCGGTCATGTCAGCTAAAGACGGCGAATGGGATGTGCAAAAAGACGGGCAGATGTACAAGCTGCACGAGCAGGAGATGGTATTGCCGGCGCAATATGCCGCGCCGCTGCGTAAAGTCATTCAAGGGATGGCCAATGGCGGACAATTTGGCGTCCCATCTGAAAAAATGGATTTATCGATTAATAAAAACAGCGCCATGACCGCCATGCAAACCCTGCTGGAAGCGAACAAACAGCGCGACGCGGCGCAACCTTCCGGCGGGTCGGTCAACGCGACCTTTAATGTGCAGGCGATGGACAGCCAGAGCGTCAAGCGCTTCTTTGATACTCACGGCGGGCATATCGTCGACTCGCTCAGCAAGCAAAAGCGCGCGTTTAATTTCGGAGCTAAATAAATGAGCGACGCCGTATTTCCTACATTGCCCGGCCTGACCTGGGATATTTCCAGGAATCCGCGCTTTCATACGATCCGGCATGATCCGGTCGACGGCAAGCAAGCCCGCGCCGCCTTTATGGCTTATCCGTTGTGGGATTTTGAATTGGCGTATGAATTGATCCGCGATACCGCCGGCGGCGAACTGCAAAGCCTGCTCGGCTTTTATTTATCGCGTCAGGGCGGCTTTGACAGCTGGCTGTATGATTGCCCCGAAGATAATGCCGTAACCGCGCAGAATTTCGGTACCGGCGACGGCGCAACGCTGGCTTTTCAGCTCAAGCGCACCTGGGGCGGTTTTGACGAGCCGATCAACAACCCTAAAGCTTCGCCCTCTATATATATAGACGGCGTGTTAAAAACCGTGACGACTGATTACACGATCAGCTCCACCGGGCTAGTGACCTTTGTAACCGCTCCAGTAGCCAGCAAGGCCATCACCTGGACCGGCGGCTTTTATTACCGCTGCGTGTTTGAAGAGGACAAAAGCAACTTTGTGCAATTTGCAAATAATTTGTACAACCTGCAAAGCCTGACCTTTATTGGCAGCCCGGTCAATAAAGTATGAAGACCGCTAGCGGTACCTTGACCGCATTGCTCGCTACCCGGCAGTTTTTTATTGCTGATCTGTTCACGATCACTTTGGCCGATGGCACAGTGTTGAGGCATTGCTCCGGCGATATGAATTTAAGCGACGGCACCAACACCTTTTATGCCAATACGCTCAAACTGGAACGCGGCAGGATTACAACTGCTGTCGGGCTGACGGTCGACTCGGTGGATTTAACCATCTATGCGGGATCCAGCGATACGATCCAGGGCTTGCCGATTCCGCACTTTACCCGCAATGGCGGTTTTGATGGGGCACGGATATTAATCCAGCGTGCATTTATGCCGACTTTTGGCGATACAGCGGCGGGACTTGTTTATCTGTTCGAGGGGCGGGTAGCTTCTCCAGAAGCCTCGCGGACGCAAGTGAGTATGAAGATCAATTCAGAACTGGAATTGCTCAATGTCAGTATGCCGCGTAATGTCATTACGCCCGGCTGTCAATACACCGTTTATGATAGCGGTTGCGGGCTGACCAAAGCGACCTTTACCGTCACCGACGCCGTGGCATCCGGCAGTACCGCGCTGACTATCAATTCCACCTTGGCGCAGGCCAACGGCTATTTCGACTCAGGCACGCTGGAAATGACCAGCGGCGCGAATAACGGCATTGTCCGTACCATTAAAAGCTACACCGTAGGAGTGGTGGTATTGTCGCATCCGTTGCCGTCTGTTCCTGCGGTGGCAGATACGTTCAGCATTGCGCCCGGCTGCAACAAAACCGCTTCAGTCTGCAATACCCGCTTCAGCAATTTGGCACGACGCCGGGCATTTCCGTATGTACCGGTACCGGAGACTTCTTTATGATCGAGCAACGCAAAGCGGTAATTGAAGAAGCCATGACCTGGCTGCGCACGCCGTGGCGGCACGAAGCGGCAGTCAAGGGCGCCGGTGTAGACTGCGGCAAGATTATTGTTGAGGTTTATGTGGCTTGCGGATTGATCGAGCGGCCCACTATTGCCAGCTATCCGCATGATTGGGCGCTACACAAGGATGATGAGCGCTATCTTGAAGTCGTCGAGCAATACGCGCGCCGCGTCAATTATCCGATGATGGGCGATATCGTCGTTTACAAATACGGCCGGACCTTCTCTCACGGCGGCATCGTGCGTGCCTGGCCGGATATTATCCACGCCAAACGGCCCGAAGGCGTGATCCTCGCCAACGGATTGGGCGGCCAACTGGCAAACCGCGAACATCGCTTTTATTCGATCTGGGAGCGCGGCTGATGGGTTTTTTGTTTGGCGGTCAAAGCACGTCAACTACAGCGCCCAAGCTTGGCGGGCTGAATGTTCAGAACCAGGGCTACGGCGTCACGATACCCATCGTGATCGGCACCAATCGCGTGCCGACTACCTTGATCGATTACATTGATTTTGTCGCCACGCCGCACACGACCACCACCAGTTCCGGCAAGGGCGGCGGTACCAGTTCAAGCAATACCACCTATACCTATTCGGCAGCGGTAATTCTGCTGGCAAGCGAAGGGCCGATCTTGGGCTTTGGGCAGCTGTGGGTTGATAAAAACATCTATACCACGCCAACCGAATTGGGGCTTGAGGAATTTATCGGAACGCTACCGCAAACACCATGGGGCTACATGACCACCAACCATCCGGCGCGGGATGAGAGCTATCAAGGCTTGGCTTATTTGGCCTCCGGCAGTTATGCGCTCTCCGATAATGCCTCGCTGGGGAATCACTCGGTTGAAATTAAGGGCGTGCTGGCCACCTCCGTTCAGCCTGACGTCAACGCGATTACCTGCATTGAAGAATTTTTAACCAATGCGGATTGGTCGGGTTTATTTGCTGCCAGCAAAATCGGTGATTGGACGCTGGCCAGGACGTATTGCACGGTACATGATTTGCGCATCAGCCCGGCGCTGACTGAGCAAAAGCCGGCGCATGAACCGATTGAAGAATGGTTGAGGATTGCTAATTGCGGGGCGGTCTGGTCTGACGGGGTGTTGAAGGTGTTGCCGTATAGTCGAGAGACGCTGGCGACTACGCAAATTTTGCCGCCTGAAGCGGACGATCTGGCTTGGTCTGGTGCTACTAACCCAGACAATACAACCTTATATAGCGATATAGCATTTAGCCCGACATTACAAATGTTTGTTGCCGTATCATTTAATGATAATGGAATAACGCGGTCAACTGACGGCGGGCAAACCTGGTCGAGTGTAGATACCGCATCATTTAATCAAGATATCGGTAATTCACTAAGAGCGATTTCCTGGGTAGCAGCAGGGGATACCTACCCAGGGCATTTTATAGCGGCTGGTGTAATGGGGTTCGACCTTTGGTATGTATCCACTGATGGGGTGTCGTGGACCGAATTTACCGGGGGGTTTAATGCGTTTGAGCTGGATGGATTATACGGTATCTATTCTACCGGTAAGTTTTTGAAGCATAGCATTAACAGCGACGTAACAGTGGGAACATTTGAGGTGCTGAGCGACGCTTTATATGATGGAAGTGATTTTGCATTTATCAGGATGATTAACGGAGATGTAGAAATCAGCCGCGTCTTGTTTGTTGGCACTAATACTGCTGAGGGTTTTTGGTATGCTGAAAGTGCTGATACATTTGCAACGTGGGATGAAATAAGCCGCCCAAATTTAGAGGTTCGTTGGTATATTTGCAACAGCGGCGTCTTTCTTGCATTTGATGGTGGCAGCAAGCACAGCGAGCAATTCATAGCCTGCTCTGAGACAAAAATCTATAAGTCAAACAATTACGGCGGTACGACATTTGAGCAGGTCTACGCAGCGCCTGCAGGGTATTTGTTTACTGGAATTGAATATTGCCGCTACGGCGTTGCGCCGTTTACCGACGCAGTTGATTTTACCGATGTCGTACCTTGCCACATTGCCGTAGGGTACTATATTGATGGATCGAGCAATGAGGTTAGTTTTTCGGTCATCTCAACTGATTCCGGAGACACCTGGTCGCTGTTGCCTGGAACAGATAGTGATTATCCGGAAACTGTTTTTTATTCAGAGGGCGGTTTTTGTTCAGGATTTTATTACGATGCCGGGTCATCATTATATATCCCTACGATAGTTGCCGTTCCAAGGGCAAACGCAGTTGATTTTCAAAGACTGGAGCTGGCTGGTAGTGCTCAATACATTACCTATGCTCCACCTACCGAAACCGGCATCAGCTTGACCGATGAAGATTTTATCATCGAGGGCGACGAAGACCCGGTGCGCTGCATTCCCTTTAAAGATATAGCCGACGCCTGGAATCGCGTGCAGGTGGAGTTTAAAAACCGCGACAACGATTACAATATCGAAGTCGGCGAAGGTTCCAGCGATCAGGCCAACATAGAAGCGTTCGGCTTGCGGCCCATGTCGGTGGTCAAGATGCATTCGATCTGCCGAAAAACCGTTGCACAATTTGTTGAATCCACCATCCTTCAGCGTGAGCTCTATATCAGAAAGCATTACGAGTTTAAGTTGAGCTGGGAGCATTCGCTCCTTGAACCGATGGATATTGTCTATATAAATGATACGGCGCTGGGTCTGGTTGATACTCCTGTGCGTATTATTAAAGTAGTCGATGATGAAGTGCTGACTATTACCGCCGAAGAAATGCCGGACGGCTCGTCGGTCGGTACGGTTTACACGGTATCAACCGCCGACAGTTATACGCCAAACTACACTGTAGCGGTCGGCAACGTCAACACGCCTGATATATTTCTGGCCCCGCCTGATCTGACCGACTCAGGCTATGAAGTCTGGATGGCTATCTCAAACACTGACGCCAACTACGGAGGCTGTGAAGTTTGGGCGTCGTTTGACAATGCCAGCTATCAGCGTATCGGAACGCATACCCGGCAATCGATACATGGCGATGTAATAACTGCCAATTTGGCATCTTCTGCGGCCGACCCGGACATAACCAATGTACTACATGTTGATTTAACGCAATGTTTGGGCGAACTGCTGACCGTTAGCCAACTGGCGGCGGATTCCTTTGCTACCCTGTGCTTAGTCGATAACGAATATTTGTCATTTCGTGATTCAGCGCTGACGGCGGCCTATAAATACGACCTGGATCATCTGCACCGAGGCATCTACAATACGACGCAAGGTGCATCGATCGGCGACCGCTTTGTGCGTTGCGACAACAATCTATTTCGCTATGCCTATGATCCTTCCTTGGCGGGCGAAACGATGTATTTAAAATTTATCGCGTTTAATGCTTTTGGCGGCGGCTTACAGGACATAGCGACCGTTACAGCGGTACCATTCGTCCTGTCCGGTCAGTTGGCCATTGCTGATCCGGAGCTACTAACCGGTGCATTTGCTGTGACTCAGCAGGCCACGCCGAATATGACCGCGCATATCTTGGCGGGGTCGATATTCGATGGCACTGATAGTATCTCGATTGCTGCGCAAAATACCGGCACGATTACCGCTCCGACAACCAATCCGCGCATTGACCGCGTAGTCATCAGTCAAACCGATGCAACATTTTTAGTCATTGCTGGGACTGAAGCGGCTACTCCGGCGGCACCAGCTATCACCGCAGGGTATTTCCCCTGTGCGCAAATCCTTTTGAGCGTGGGCGATACGGCCATTACCACGGCGATGATTACCGACGAGCGCAGCGGTTTTACTTTGACGCCTGTCGTGATTCCTTCGCCAGCAGCGGCTACAGCGTTAACTTACTCAGCATCTATTACGGCTGATTATTCCGTAGACAACAGTTTTACGCTGACGCTCACAGGCAACACTACCATCACATTTTCAAATGGCGTGGACGGCCGGCCTATTCATTTGCGCATCAAACAGGGCGGGGCTGGTAGCTACACGGTTACCTGGGCTAATGTGACATTCGGCAGTGATATCACCGCCGCAACGTTGTCAACTGCTGTCGGCGATACCGATTTGATCGTCGTCACGTACAACGCAGCGCTGAGCACCTATATGTTCGCTTCAATTATCAGAGGATTTAACTAATGCCTACGCGGGTGATATTCAGTACGGATTATGGCGCACCGGCGCTGACGGGCGAAGTCGGCAAACTGATCGCGGTTCTGGATGCGTGCCTGAAGGACGGCACAACGGCACTATCGATCACCAGTCTAACTCAAACCGGCGGACTGGCTACGGCGGTCTGTAGCGCAGCGCTCGGCATGGCATTAACGTCAACCAGTGGCATGACACGCAAGCTGACGATCAGCGGTGCTACACAGGCCGGTTATAATATCGAGGCTGATTGCACGATTACCGCTACCGATACATTTACCTTCGCCGTCGATTCCGGCACGGTTTCCCCGGCTACGGGTTCGCCAATGATGAACATTGCCGGCAGCGGCTGGACCAAACCCTATACGGGCACCAACAAAGCGGCGTACAAAATGCCGACCGGCAGTAATGAGCATTATCTGCGTGTTGATGATAATACCGTCGCTAATATTGCCCGGTTGCGCGGCTATGAGACGATGAGCGATGTGGATACCGGAACAGGGCTGCTTCCAACTGATGCGCAGCTATCCGGTGGCGATTATTTTATGAAAAGCTCCGCTGCCAGCGCTACAGCTAGAGCGTGGATATTTGTTTGTTATGGGGATTTTTTCTATTTTATTTCAGATAAATCCGGGGATTCGTTTGTTTCTGCCTACCCGTTCGCATTTGGCGGTGGTTGCTCACTGGTATCAGGTGATGTTTATGATACGATTTTAAAAGCTTACGCGTCTAATTCGGCATCACTAACCAACTGGGCGACATTGGTTACCGCATACACAACAGCAACTCCGGGGATGTATATGGCTAGAGCATATACCCAAACCGGCACGTCTGTAGAATTATCTCAGGGGGTCAGCGCACATACAAATGGCGGAGCTAACTCGATGGCGGCGAGCGCAGGTCAGCCATACCCAGCCCCGCTGGGTATGATAACGTCGCCGTTATATATTCACGAGACTGCCAACGGGTTGAGAGGGGTTATGCGTGGATTGGCAGTACCTATGCACAACAAGCCACTAAATCACGGGGATGTTTGGAAACCGACTACGGGCGATCTGGCTGGTAAAACGTTTATAGCGATTAAATGCTATAACGTGTCAGAATTTTTTATTGAGATATAAGTGGCATTAGTAACGACTGCATCAAAACAGGTAGTCATAAATGCGACTGTAGTTGCATTTTGGCGGCGAGACTTGGGCGGTATTGGCGAGACCCAAACCGGCATGCTGGTTTTGGATATGTCCGGGGTAGTGTCCGGGCAGGTGCGGATTAATACCGGAACTGTTGAATCGCCGGTCTACGAAGCTGTTCCGTACGCGATTGTCAGTTGTTACGATAATGTTACTGATGTATTTATCACGCGCGCTAAAGCGGATATTAATGGCTATTATGAGCTATCTGGCCTTGATCGCAGTTCTCAGGATTATAAATTTACCGTGTCCGCGGACGGGTATAAATCTCAGATATTCAACGGAGTGACGTGGGTATGAGTTACGTCCCGCCCGATTCTGATGTTTATACGTTTACGTTTATCGACGATCCCTACACGCCGCCGGATTCAGATGCGTATCATTTTGATATGGCGCTGGATGATACGCCGCACGATCCGGCCGGATTCGACCTGATTTTTTCATCATTTTTTCAATTCGGTTTATAGCCTATGTTAAGCGGGTTGTTTTTATTAGGATCATCAGGCGCAGCAGTGCCGCTTACGCAGCTTAATAAAGCTTATATCAAAGGTATTTGCATCCGCACGACCTGGACGGCTATTGAAACTGCTCAAGGGGTGTTTGACTGGAGTTATCTGGATACCGCCGTTGCAGCGGTGCCGGAAGGCAAAGAAATCGCGTTGTTGATTGCGATGGGCGGTTCAATCGGTTCTCCCGCCTGGCTGGCTGGCGCTGGCGTCGTTTATTTCAGCTACACGGTAGCCGGTGTCGTTTATAGCGTTCCGGTGCCTTGGGATACCGTATTTATGGCGAAGCGGGACGCTTTTATTCAAGCGGTCGGCGCTCGTTACGCTGGCAACGCTAAAGTCACTTGCATGGACGTGTCGGCTTTTACCGCTCAGGCCGGGGATTTTAACTTGCCGTCTGATTCAGCGGTGGTGCAGGATTTAAAAAATAAAGGCTTTACTTCGGCGGTTGCCATTGCCGCTTGTACCAGCGCGATAGATGTTGCGGCAGCGGCATTCCCCGGCAAGGATATTCAATTATCGATCGGGCGCTTATCTTCTGCTTATGATGCGGTCAACGGGCCTGATTATGTCTGTCAGCAGATTGTCAGCTATGGGCAAACGACTTACCCTGGCCGTTTTATCCCGCAAAAATCGTCATTGATGACGACTACACCAGCTTCGACTGATACAAAATTATTCGCCTGGCAGACGCTTAAAAATGGATTGCCTTATACCTCTGCGCAGTTTTTATGGCCGGCTGCTGATGTTAGTAGTGCTCAATACGCTTACCGGCTCAATAATTATGTGCCGATGTCCTCTGCTGATATGCTGCAAGCGACTATCAACAAGGCGCTGAGCTATCCCATTTTAAAGCTCGAAGTCTACCCAAGTGATATAGATCAAGCTTGGTCTGATGCAATCCTGCAAGCGGCGGCGGATGATATTGCCGCGCTGGCCGCGTTGGTTGAAGATGTGCCGATTGATCCGGTTACGCCGGTTGTCCCTGCGCCGCCGGTAGTCGTAGCTCAAATAAACGTCGATTACCCGGAATCAAAACCGTTCGCCATGCCTATCCGAGGGCGTGCATTTAAAATACCAGTGAGATAAAAATGAAATATATTGATGAAGAAACCGGGCTTTTATCTAGAGAAATGCGTCCCGGAGAAGATATACAGTTTCATTTTGATCTGTCTGCGCACAATTTAACTATCGATACAGTTGAGTCTGTGCAATCGACGGCAAAAGGCGCTGTAGCAGAGGTTGACGCGCTGTCTATATCCCTGGTTGAACTTGGCATTAATGATAAAATATACTTCTGGGCTGCAGGCGGTACGGATAACGAGGATTATCAAGTTATCGCTCGTTTTACGACAACATCAGGTGAGCAGCTGGCCGAATCAGTTATCATAAAGTGCCGTCTGCATGGTTTTTAATGACTGTAAAACTATCAAAACACGGATACATTAATTTGTTATCTATTTGATATTTAACAACTAAAAATATCAAAAAAGATACAAATAATTGATGCAACATTTTGAATTATAAGCAATGTATCTATAATTGTGATTCCTGTTGTCGCGGGTTCGAGCCCCGTCGTTCACCCCAATAAAATCAAATAGTTGCACCGTTTGTAACTTCGTATAAATGTAAAAAGATACAATTGTGGATACAATTAATCTTTTTTTACCGGCTTTACAATATTTGGCTTGACATCATAAACGTTCATCATTGCCGCTGATCGATGGCCTGAAAAGTCCTGCTTATTGCCTGTCGCATCGCTTACACTTTTCCTTTTTATGTCGTGAAAAGTGAAGTCAATAAATTCCCTGCCTGTTTTTTCTGCTTCTTTTCTTGCTGTTGCTTTTATTCTGCTCATTGCCGTTTTCAGGCTGTTTTCAGCTATTTTATTTCCGGTTCGCGCACTGATAAATAGATAGCGTTTATCGGCGTGTATCGGATGTGGCTGTTTGCTATCTGCTAAAATAGCGTTTCGCGTTTTTTTGAGCGTGTTCCATGTTTCAGCAAGTCTGGGTTGCCATTCTACAATGGTCGTTTTGCTGCCTTTTCTGCGCTTGATTACCAGACCGGCTTCGGTTTCGTTGGCGTCTGTCATGTCCAATACCTCGGAAAGTCTCATGCCGCACAGGTAGGCAAGTTCCATTGCATCGGGTGCGTACCAGTATCCGGATTGTTTGGCTATATTCAGCAGAAAATAATAGTCTTTATCTTCTGCGTAGTGTTGGCGTGCCGGTAGGCTGGGTTTTTTGACGCCTGCTGCCGGGTTGAATGTTATTTTTTCGTATTCATAAGCCCAATTGAATACGCGCATCAGGTAAGCCATTTCTTTTATTGCCCGGCTTTTCGATTCTTCCGCGCGTTTGTCTCGGTATTTACGCACAGTGCCAACTGTCCAGCTATTGATTGGTATATCTCCTAGTAGTGTGCCTGTTGATGTTTTTCGCTGTGTGATAGCCTGGTGGCAGAAAAGGTAGTCTTTTTGAGTCAGGCTGCTCAATGCTCTCCAAGCGGGTGATGATTGAAATTCAATCGATAGCGTAATAAATGTCGTCGCTTTTTTTTGTTTTTTTGCTTCAAAAGCTTGCCATATTTCGCTGATGCTTGCTTCTGGTCCGCAAAGGCGTTGATGTTTGCGCTTTCCGTTTTCGTCGTAATAGCTGAGCATCCATGAGCCATTGCCTTCAGCTTTAAACCACACGCGATCAGGCAATTTATCGGCGTTGATGTCCGCCGGTATATTTTTGCTGTTACGTGGTCGGCCTAGTTTTTTCATTAATTAATATTTAATGATAGGTTATTTTTTGTTAATCTATTGATTTGTTGTTGTTTTTAACTAAATGACGCAATGTTTTGCATCATTTAGGATGTCTAATTAGCGTTATGCGCCAAGCAGGCGTTCCCTGTTCGCCGCACGCAGCAGGTCCATGGCCTCCATGATCTTGCGGCAGGCGTACTGTGCCGGGACCGCTTCGGCCTCTTCTTCCTCGTCCTCAAAATGATCAATGTCGCTATCGTTGGTTGCCTCCAGCGCGTCGAAGGCTTGCTGCAACAGGAGCAACGGCTTGGCGTTGTGGGTGTCAGTATTCATGTTCTTCCTTTCAAAATTGCCGTATAACCCGGCGCTCAACCGGACCCGCAACAGCGGGCGAGTTTTGTTCAATTGTCATAAATCTTGTCCTCGCTGTTGCGGTCCGGTTAGCTTTGCGTTATACATCTTCTGAATTGGCGTCTTTTACAACTGCCATTACGAAAGGCGCGTTTTCAGTTCGCTCAAGCGTCAGCACGGCTTTGTTAATGCCGTTGGCCTCACGTAGAGCGGTCAATTCGTCCGGTTGCTCTATTACATCGTCGGGACCGATAATATGTACCACCCATTTTTCATTCATAAATTAAAATCCTCTAGTAAAAATGTATAACCCGGCGCTTAACTCGGACTCCGCTTCGCTACGCCGGTTAGCTCTGCGTTAGGCATACAATCGTAAACAATAAACTGATCTGCCATTTTAATAATGTCGAGAAGATACAGACCTTTAGAATATCCATCCTTATTGTCCATAAGTGCAGCAAAAATTCCACCTACAGGGATAATAACGGTGCAATCACTGGGCTGATGCACAACTAATTTCCCATCAATCAAAGCGCATATTACTTTTTTTGCCAATTCATTCATAATTTTATCCATCCAAGCCTAACATTGCGCTCAACCGGAGCGCGGTTATAATATATGTTCATTGTTCATCCTTCTGGCCGCGCCCGGTTAGCTCTGCGTTTATCCACTTAATTCATCAGAGCTTTGTCTGTTTTGGTGGTGTGTCTGGCATAAAATCAGATAGTCTGTGTTTTCCGCATCTTGGGCACAGAAAATTTAAGCGGGCCGAGTCTATCGATTCTTGATCTTTAATGAATCCGCATCCTGGGCACTTCCTGAGCTCAAGTGCTATTGGTAGTTTTGTTTCTTTATGCTTCATGTTTTTGTGAATGCTTAGTGCTTTCAGCCAGCTATTTTTAGTGCAGTCGTAGCAGTATTTTGTTGTCCGATCGGTGTTGTTTGCAGGGTGGCTTACCATCCAGCCGACACATATTCCTTTCCCGCATTGGTCACAGCTTCCAGAATGCACTTTGGTAATTTCGTGCAGTATGTCATTTATATATCTGTAAGCCATTTGTTTACCCGCTACATAATATCAAAATCATCATGATTTGTTGTTGCTGTGTTTTTATCAGCTGATAGTCCCATAGCGCTATTGACTGCATCAACGGTAGTAAATATGCCTTTTTTTCCATACAAAAAACGGACGCCGTTATTTTTCAAGCATTGCTCAAGATCGCTCATCCGTGAGCATCCTGTGATGGATTTTAAATCTTGAGTAGTTAGCAGTTGGCTCATTTAGTCGATGCCGCTGGAATTATTTTGGTTTAACGGCATCGTTTTTACGCCTGCTGCCAGTATGGCTATAAATGCAACCAGTATCGCTAAGGTGTTTAGCCATTCGATTAAAGTTTTCATACGCTTTATCCTTGTTTGGTTTTATAAAAAAAGCCTTGTGATTTCATGCGCTGCCCCAGTTTGTAGGCGCTCAAGACTGATTGGCCGATGGTTTGTCCTTCAGCGTGCAGTTGTTGGGCATAGATTGCTCCAGATTGTTGGGCGGCGCTATCTCCGCCCAGTAAGGCGATAAATCCGGTAGCGAGTTGGGTAATAGTCATGTTGTTTGCTCCGCTGGGTGGTTGTTGTTAATGCTTTAGTCGTTCGCTCTGAGCGCCTGGTATTGCTGTTGTCTGCGCTTTTTAAGCAGTCTGCGCCGGTCGTGGTATTCGGCGGCTTTGGCTAGGCTTTCCAGTATGGCTGCTCTGACTTTTCTTTTACGCTTGCCTTTGTTCATGTGTGTGTTTCCTGGTTTGTTGATAAATGGCTGTTTCCAGCTGTGAGATGGCCAATATGGCCGGTTTTAATTCTTTTGGTTGTTGCTTGTAGTTATTCTTATTTATTTGCAGTAGCTCAGCACGGCTTACCGCTTTTAAGTTGTCGATCAGGATGTTATTGCTATCCGAGTCTAAAAAGATCACTACGCTGTTTTTGGGTAGTGGGCCGTGGTGTTGCTCGTACAGCAATCGGTGTTTTTGTACCCAGCCGATCGGTTCTGGCATTTTGATATACCAAGTACTCATGCCGTTTTCGTCTCTATAGACTTCTGTGCCGATCGGTTGCGTTCTAGCCGGCTGGTGGCCTTTTTTAAATTGCGTTGATGGCGAATAACAGACGCCTTTGATGCCTTTGTTGTGCGGCGTATTACCGGTAATAAATCGGGCACTTCGGCCTGAGCTGATCCGGTGTCTGTACAATGCAGACTTCATTTTTTGCATCGTTATTTCAACGCCAAACCGCTTATTAAAAGCGGCGGTCAGTTTTCTTGAATTCATGCGCTTATACTGTTTGCGCATGAATTCGAGATGCTCTTCCGTGAATTTGTGTTGCTTAAAGGCCATTATTTAATAGCCGCTATGTTGGGTATTTTGTTTTTTTCGTTCAGTCCAAACAGCTTTGGCTCTTCTTTAATGCCGTATTCGGCTATAGCGATCTGTGCATCCAGTGCTAAGCGGTAGTTTGATGTGATGTCTTTGGCTATGCCGGATATGGCTTTTGCCTTCTCAATCTCTACCTTCATGGCATCCGGGTTTATTTCTTCGCTGTTCAGGCGTTCCAGGGTGGCAAACAGGTGGTTGTTTAGATCGGTAATGGTGTTTTTCATAGTGCCCAGCCAAAAAAAGATAGAACTATCACTAAAGCAACGGTGCAGTTCAGCAAAATAAGGCCGATGGTTTCATCGGTGTGTGTTTGTCTTCTGTTTATTTTCATTTTCTTGTCTCCGGTTAGGGCATTGGCAAGCCGTGATTCACGGTCATGGCGTGCCGGTAAGTGGCGGCTATGTCTTGCAATTGGTTTTTAGCACCGATAATGAGCAATGCTCCTAATGCTAAAACAATGATCCATGTAATAATGTGGCCTGTATTAGTTTCCATGTCAGTCTCCTTGCGGGATCAGATGATCGGTGCTGGTGGTAGCGCGAGTGATGATGTGGTCAGGCGTGCCGTTTTTCATTGGATCGATGCTGATGCGTATGTTTACGCGTGTTGGCGTGCGTAGTTGTGCGCCGGTGTCCAGGGCGTGTGAAAATGCTTTGTCCAGTTCTCTGAGTGCGTCTGAGTTATGTCTCAGATAGTTTATTAGTATGCTCATATCTTCCTCGTAGAAAAAATGCCCGGCGGTTAACCGGGCTAGGTAGGGAGGTAACAGGCTGTTGAGCTGTTGTGATAAAATATAACCAAAGTAATAAATAAATACAATACCAAAGTAATAACTTTAACAAAAAAAATAATAAAATATATTCAAATCTTTGATTATACTTAGTTTATTTTTTTATTATAGAAGGTTATGTATGCTTAAAAAATGCAAAGAATGCGGAGATATGATCAGCGATAAAGCTACATCTTGTTCTAAGTGTGGCTATAAAACTGTAAGAGTTGGTAACCGTAAAAGTGGTTGTTTATGGGTGTTGGTATTGATTACTGGATTTTTGGTTTTTTCGGTTTTTTCTGACAGGCGAAATGAAGAAGAAAAAATATTGCAGGCAAAAATTAATAGCCACGTAGTTAATAAAGATATAGAAAAAAAGTTTGCTGGACTTATTCAAGATTTCATTAAAACTGGTGTTTTTTATAAAGTTGAAAAGTTCGGCGATGTTCCTCATGTTTATATAGGAAAAATATTTAAACAAGTTGGAATTGATGAAAAAAGCAACGCTTTAAAAGTTGCTTTTATTTATTTTAAAAATCTTGATCCACGCGTAAAGGTAATGTCCATCTACGATGGTTACTCGGGGGAGCATATTGGTCGATTTAGCGAGTCAGGTTTTGATGTGGATTGAAATAAATTTATTTTATCCAATGCGGGCTTTTTACGATGGCTGCTACCGTATGTAGGATGATGATATCCTTTTTTTCTACCGCAATTGAAGGATGTGCTTCATTGACAGATTGGAGTTGCACTCTGTCATCTCTGATATAAAGCAAGGTTTTAACCATAACTCTGCCATCCGTAGATTTAACCAATACCTCATCGCCTGGTATGGGTGATGTGTTGGGTTCTACAATGACAAACTCGCCATTTTTAATTCGTGGTTTCATAGAATCGCCTACGCATCTGATTGCATAGGCATTATTATCTTTGGTTGGGTAATTGATATAGCCGTCTCCGTGCCCGGTCGGGTAGTCGATTTCAGTCCAATGGCCGTTATCGCCTAGCTGTGCGTTTCCTACGATGGGAACTAGGCGGCTTGGTGCTAAAGTCGGGCCATATTCGGCATTTGATTCGTTTATTTTATTTGGATGTTTAGCGCCTTTCCCTAGTGCTAACCAATCTGTATTAACTCCTAAAGCATCAGCAATTTTTGATATTTTTCGGCTTTCGCGTGCCTTACCTGATGTTAGTTTGTGAATGGTAGCTTGTGATACGCCACTCTTCATGGCTAGCTCGTCCTGTTTTATCCCCTGTAAGTCCATTTCTGATTGAAGTCTCTTTGATAATTCTGTCATGTAAATATCTTATTACTTGAGTAATATTTAGTAAAATGACTTTAGTTATTGACAAAATAAAACCAAAGTAATAAATTAACGTCCATGAATAATCCAATCATAGAAAAAGCAATTGAAATAGCCGGTGGAACTCAGCAAAAACTTGCTGAGTGCTCCGGTGTGTCACAAGCGACTATCCATAAATTATTAACGGGTAAAAGTAGTGATATGAGAGGCAGTACAGCAACTAGGATTTCATCTGTTACAGGTATTCCTGTTGTTGATTTGTTAAATAAACATGCAAACAAAAAAGCCGGAGTTATTGAGTAATCCGGCTTTTTTTTTTTGCAGCAATACCAATCCTGCGCCAACAGGATGATAGTTAAAAGCATCAAGCGGTTTCTATTTTAAAAAATTTATCAACAAAAATAATCGGGTAAATTCCCGATAAGGTATTTAGATGGATATTAAAGTTATAGACGCTGGTGATCTGACGGCCAGAGAAGCTGATGTTTTACGCTGTTTGGCAAGCGGGTTGGATGATAAGCGGATTGCCAGGGCGCTGGCGATTTCGATCAAGACGGTATCGACGCATTGTGAAGGTATTTATAGAAAGATGGAGGTGGACCGGCAACAAGGCAATACACGCATTTTGGCAGTGACCAGGGCTATAGCAAACGGGGTTATAGCGGTATCAAGAAGCAGTTAGCGGGTGATATTTTGGAAAGAATGATGAAGTTGTTGGTTGTTTTGGCGTTAGTTTCAGTGATTGGCTGTTCGTTTATGGTGGTGTATTTGCTGCATTTGCCGTTGCAGTTTGCCAAAGATCAGTTAATGGCGGCTATGGAGTGGTTGATGAAAGATCCGTTTAACCCAGTGAATGATTTGCTGGATGGTGATTAAAGTCCGTTGCTGCGATTGTGTCCGGTTTGTTCCGGATACGGTCGGGGATGGCGGCGGGATAGGACGGTGCCGGATCAGGGATGAATTTATGGCAGGTAGGCATAGCCGGTTGGATCAGATTAGTTTTTTAAATCAACTGGGTATGTCGCTGGATAATCAATTAGTGTGGGGCGGAGTGCTGTATGACAGGCTCTGCAATCATTATGAAGCGGTATAAGGGGAGTTGAATATGAATATGGGTGAGGTTCGTAACCGTTTTTTAGAGCGTGAGGCTGTTAAGGCTGGCAGTGTTCGCTTGTCCAGGGAAGAAGCGTTAGCCAGTTTTAAGCGTGAGGCTTGGAACAAGGCGCAGGAGTTCAAGAAGGATATGGCCAAGCAGTCCAGAGAAAATTTTAAAAATTGTGAGACAGCGCTTTTGCAGTATGCTGTCAGTAAAGATAAGAAGCTGACTCCGCTTGTTTCCGGAGAAAGTGCTCGTGAGGCGCAGGAAAGGCGCAACCGTGGCGATTTTACCGCGCAGGAGCTGGCTTGTTTGCAGGTGTTGCCGCCTCAGCGTAGTTTCCTTATAAATCCGCTGGTGTTGCACGGTTCTGATGCGGGTGTGGCGTTATGATTGTCGGTTTTGCCGGCAAGAAGCAATCAGGCAAGAGCACGGCGGCTCAGGCGTTGGTTGGCATTGGCTATGTGCCGATGTCGTTTGCTTCGACTTTAAGAAAGATGGCTCATGCGGTATTGACTGACTTGGGTATGTCTACCGCTGATATTGAGCTGGCTGAAAATAATAAGGAAGCGATTATTTTAAAGCTGGGGGTTTCTTACCGCTGGATTCTGCAATCACTCGGAACGGATTGGGGGCGCTGGTGCATTCATCCTGATTTGTGGGTAATGATTGTACGCGAAAAAATCAGGCAGTCGACAGTGAGTAAAATTGTTTTTGATGATGTGCGCTTCGACAATGAGGCAGCGCTGATCAGGTCGGAAGGCGGCATTATTATTCATGTGCGCCGTGATCCGGGGCGTAAGTCAGGCAAGCGTGATACGCACGCCAGCGAGTCTGGTATTGCCGTTTTGGATGATGATTTAGTGATTGATAATCACGGCGACCTGAATGAGTTTATTGGTGAGATGTTGGCAATGGTGGATTATGCCCTGGCGGATATAGCCGATGCATGAGCAAAGTGCCGTTGCGGTTCCACCTAATAATCTGATGGCTGAACAGTCGGTGCTTGGCGGTCTGCTGATTGATAATTCGGCCTGGCCTAAAGTGCAAGGGCTACTGCAGCATCAGGATTTTTATACCCGTCCTAATCAGATTTTGTTTAAAGCAATCGCGGTGATGCTGTCACGCGGTGATGCGGTCGATATTCTGACTATCATGGATTTTCTGGAGGCTAAAGGCCATCACGAGACGGTCGGCGGCTTGGGTTATGTCGGTCAGATTGCTGCTGATACGCCCAGCGTTGCCAATATTGTCGCTTATGCGCAGATCGTGCGGGATAAGTCGGTGGCTCGGCAGATGATTCAGTTATCGCGCGAACTGGCGGAAAAGGCTTTTTCAGGGGATACCGACGGGCGCGGGCTCCTGCAATTTGCTGAGTCCGGTGTATTCGCTATGGGGCAAAAGCTGCTGCGCGGTAAGCGCGGTTTTATCCGGTCAAGGGATATGATGCGGGATGTGATTGAGCGCATTGAGCAAAACTATGATAAGCCTGCATCCGGTGTGTTGGGTGTTTCTTCCGGCTATCAATCATTAGATGCAGTGACATCAGGCTTTATGGGCGGTGATCTGGTGGTGATTGCCGCTCGGCCTGCGATGGGGAAAACAGCGTTTGCTATGAATCTGGCCGCTGCTTCCGCTGAGTCTGGTCGGGTAGTTGCGGTATTCAGCATGGAAATGCAAGCTTACCAGCTCGGGCAGCGGTTATTGTCGGCGGCTTCTGGTGTGGGTTTAAAGCGTATTCGGGAGTCCTGGCATTTGTATGATACCGATTGGCCTTGTCTTACTGCCGGTATGTCTCGTGTGGCTGATGTGCCGCTGTTTGTTGATGATTCGCCCGGTTTGTCGGTTTCTGATATTCGCTCACGGGCGATGATGCTGAGCTCGGAAGTTAGAGACGAATGCGCGGCGGGTGTGGGGTTGATCGTGATCGATTATTTGCAGTTGATGGGCAATGATAACGTTAAGGCGGGTAATCGAAACGATGAGATAGGGGAGATTACCCGGGCTTTAAAGGTGATGGCTAAGGATTTTAATATTCCGATCCTGCTGCTTTCACAGCTTAACCGGGATCTGGAGCGCAGGCCCAATAAAAGGCCGCTGCCGTCTGATTTGCGTGATTCGGGCAGTATTGAGCAGGATGCTGATCTGATTGTGTTTTTGTACCGTGACGAGGTTTATAACCCTGATTCTGTTGATACCGGCATTGCTGAGGTGATCCTTGGCAAGCAACGCATGGGGGCTCTTGCTACGGTCAGGCTTGGTTTTGATGCTGACTGCGTGCGGTTCCGTGAGCTGGGTAATGAGGTGCATTGATGCTGGTGGTGTTGCCTGATGAGCTGGAGATTTTAAGGGATATGCAGCGATTGGATAGGGATGTTTTTTACTACTTAGCTCATAGAACTGATTTTGATACCGGAGTGATCGGTAGTGTAACAAAGATTTCATATGGCGGAATGGCGTTGGATTTATCTGAGCGTGATCAACCAGGGAGGGATAAGAGCAACCTTCATAAAGTAACGTCAAAGCAGATCGAAAATTGTGTCTCTCGGTTAGTTGCTTCCGGTTTGTTGGTTAGGGAGAGTCGATCAGGTTTTCATTCACCTTTACTGCTTAAGCGCTTTTTTTGGGAGTCTGTTTGGGGTTTGGGGAGTTGCGACCAAAAACAGGTTGGGAGTAGGTTGGGAGTACAGTTGGGAGCTTTCTCAAGATTTTTATTCAATAGAATCAAAAGCTTTAACGTTAATTTGGATTCAGGTAGGGAGTCATACAGCTTAGAGGTTGGGACAACTTCTAATAATATTATTATTAATAATAAAGGCGATGAATATTCGATGTTTTTAGATTGGCAGCCTATGTCTGAACTGGAAACGATATTGACTATGAGCGGTTATCAGATAGCGAAAGTTGATCCTGCCTGGATACCTTCATTCAAAGCGTATTGGTGGCAACGCCAAGAGCGAAAATATACCGATAGGGGTTGGACTCAGAAGCTGGCGCTTTGGCTCGTTGGTGAGTTCAGGAATTCAACGGCTAAAGCGCAGCCAGTTAAGAAAAACACGGGGCATTTGCCGGGTTATGGGCCTTTGCCTGAGCGTTTCAAGATACCTAGAGAGGATGATCATCTGGTTAGCTGGATGCGTAAATGGGGTTATGGTGAGCCTCAGCAAGGTATTAGTTATCAGCAACTGCGTAATCAGTTAAGAGCGGTTATTACAAACAAGATTGAAGATTGGAAACGGAGTCTGTCATGAGTGGTTCAAATAGTTCGGTGGTTGAGATTTCTCGATCAAGAAGGCGGTTTGTTGAGCGTGATGCGTTGTTAGCCGGTTATGTGGGTAATGACTGGTGCACAGCAAAAGAGGTTGCTGTGGATGTTTTGGGTTGGGTGAGAGAGCCTTATGCTAATTGTCCCAAGCGTGCGCATGATTTGTTCTTGCTGGATTATTTGCAGCAGGGTGTAGCGCGTAAGTGCCGTGAGACTGGCAAGCTGGCTCATACTTACAGTATTACTGATAAAGGGCGTGTTTATTTGCGCAAGCGTGGCGTTGCTGTGGTTGATCAGGTAGTGAGTGCGCCGCCAGCGAATATGGTCAATGCGCGGGATTTGTTGAGTGATCTTAAGAATCGGTTAGGGGGTTAATGTGGCGGGTGTCGAGGTGATTGGTTTGTTGTGTGCCGGTTCGGTTAAGTATCACGCTGTTTCAGGCGGTTCGTCTGGCGATTGTTTATCACGATCTGAGTTGTCAGGGTTGCTTTCCGGTTTGGGTGAGCAGGCTATGAATATGGCGCTGGCTAAGTATGCCGGCGATGAGCAGTCTGAGCGTAAGTTGATTGCTCATGTTCGGGTGTATGCGGCGGGTATTGCTGTTAATGAGCGTTGGGAGATTGTCAAAGGTAGGCCGATTGTGGCTAATATGGCGGCTGTTGCGGTGTTTGAGGTGGTGCGTCCTAATCGTTGCGGGGCTTGTGGTGGGACTTCTTTTGTGGGTCGGCAGGTTTGCAAGCGGTGCAGTGGGTTGGGATATAGGTCATGTTCTTCGGCAACGATTGCCGAGGCGATGGGGATTGATAAGAGTAATTATTCAAGGCTGTGGAAGGCTAGATATAATAATATTTATCAATACGTTAATGATTTAGACGTGGCTGTTAAGCGGGTGTTGCGTCATGCGGATGGCGGCAATGATTTGATGGTTGCTTGATAACAATTTGTTATCGCAACGTTTTTATGTTCTAATTTACCACAATAGCATCTAAGCCCGTTCAGCAATGACCGGGCTTTTTTTATGCTTAAAAAAAGGTACTCCCTGAAATAAACCACGCAACACGAAACGAAGGCGTGGCGCATTGGGAGATTCCTGGCGTCTATGATCTCAACTAATATGCTATAAGCATATGTTTTTTAATAATAAATAGCGTTATATATGTCATTTTTTTATGGCTGCAAACAATGTATCTACGCTGGACAGTTGGCGGTATTACTCGCTTAATAAATTATCGATAGTTTTTGGAATAGCAAGGGAGACAGTCGGTAAGCGGTTGGTAGAGGCATCTGTCCAGCCGGCTGGTTATCGTGACGAACACGCGGTTTACGAAATAGGTCAGGCAGCCAGGGCTATACTGATTCAACAGCGTATCCAATACGATGCGAGCATAGACCCGGATAAAATGCCGCCAAAGGAACGGCGTGATTGGTACGAAGGCAATCTGGCGAAAAAGAAAGACGCGCTGGCCGAGGGTGCGCTAGTTGATGCTGAGGATTGCCGACAGAGAATGGCCGATCTGATCAAGCCAGGTATCCAGTTGCTGGATTCGTTACCTGACATCCTGGAGCGTGATTTTAATATTTCTCCGGAGGCGATTATCGCTGTTGAAAGGCGGATAGATGCTCTACGCGTAGAATGGGCGGAACAAATTGAGGCGCTATGAAACCTGCATCATCTTTAGCGCACGACATAGCGCAAATGATCAGGCCGGGCATAAAAATACCGGTCAGCGACGCAACTAGCAAATACATCAGAGTCAAGGGAAAGGGCGGCGGAGTTGATAACTGGAGCGCTCAGCTAACGCCCTACATGATCGAACCCATGAACTGCATGGCTAGCCGAGAATATGAAGCGGTTATTTTTGTAGGACCAGCTCAAAGCGGGAAAACTCAGGCGCTTCTTTTTGGCTCTTTGGCGCATGACATCAAATGCACAAAATCAGACGTTATGATTGTTCAGACTACCAAACAGACCGCTACGGACTGGGAAAGGGCTGATCTGAGTTGGACAATCCGCAATAGTCCTGAGCTAAAATCGGAAATGGCGGCGGGTTCACGCGCTGATAATGTTTTTGTAAAAACCATGCGCAGCGGGCAAAACATCTTTGTTGCCTGGCCGACTGTCAGCAACCTGTCCGGGAAAGCGTTGCGATCTGTCAAATTAACCGACTACGACCGCATGGACGCCATACCAGGCGAGGGAACGGTTTTTGAATTAGCGAGAAAAAGAACAACCACGTTCTTAAGCCAAGGAATGACCCTGGCGGAAAGTTCGCCATCCGGGAAAATAACCGATCCGCAATGGCGTCCCAGCGCAGATTCCCCGCATGAAGCGCCGCCCAGCGAATCACAAATACTCAGCCTTTTTAACGATGGCGACCGTAGGCGCTGGTATGTGCAATGCCCTGAATGCGGTGAATACTATCTACCGCCCAGCGACGAAACCGGCCTGAATTTCCCGGTAAATCAGGATTTATTCGGCGTGACAGAAGGAAAATTGATTCGCCAGGCGCTGTATATATGTACTGTCAATGGATGCCTGATCGAAACTAGCCACAAACGCGCAATGAACGCTAGCGGAAAATGGCTAAAAGAAGGCCAGCGTATCGAAAAAGGCGCTACGGTTGGAGAAGGAAGAAAAAGCAAAATCGCCTCTTTCTGGTTTCCCGGCATATTTGCCGCCTATGCCGATCCGCAACGACTGGCAGAGCGATTTTTGCAGGGTCTTAGAAAATACGATCTTGATAGCGAAGAGGACACAATTCGCGCCGTCATGAATATCGATTTCGGCGCTCCTTATCGATCCAGAAAAACCATCGGTGAATACACGGGGGCAGAATATCAGAAACGCGCGGAAACCGTTCCTGAAAAGCAAGTTCCTGATGGCGTGCGCTTCTTGGTTGCTGCTTGTGATGTGCAGGGATGGGGGTTTTCTGTAGCCATTATCGGTTATGGGCAACATAGAGAGCGCTGGTTAATAGATCGTTTTGAATTGCGGGTATCCGATCGCATCGAGAGCGGTGAGTTGCAAACAATGCGGCCATCTGTGCATCATGACGACTGGCTAAAGTTGCGTGATAGCGTTATGCAACGCCAATATCCATTGGCTGACAATTCAGGAAGAAGCATGAAAATCATGATGACCGCCTGCGACTCCGGAGGAGAACCCGGCGTAACAGATCGGGCTTATGCATTCTGGAAACTGCTTAGAAAAGAAAAATTAAACGACCGTTTCATGCTGGTAAAAGGGGAGGCACCAAAGCCAGGCGTCAATAAACCAACCGCCAGAAAAGTTTATCCAGACAACAGTAGCGAAAAACGAAGAACGGCCAGCGCCAGGGGAGAAATACCCGTTTGGATCGTCAACACCACTAAGCTAAAAGATGCGCTGTCAGCTGATCTGAAAAAAGAACAACGGGCACCTGGTTATATCCATTTTCCGCAATGGCTACCTGATGCGGTTTACGATGAATTGAGTGCTGAGCAGTACGACGCAAAAGACGGATGGGTAAAAATCAGCAAGCGAAACGAGCTATGGGATCAATTCGTTTACGGCGAGGCGGCGGTATTTGCCAAGCTGCAAGAGTCAAAAATAAAAGAGCTGAATTGGAACAACCAACCCGCCTGGGCAAAACCCTGGGATGAAAACCCGATGGTTGTTGGCGCAAAAACCACAGAAATCAATATACAGAAACATGATTCAGCACCTAAACCGAATCAGGCTAAATCAAAACCCGACTGGATCCCCAAACAGGAGTCATGGCTATGAGTACAGCAACCAATATGCTGGCGCTATACATCGAGGCCGAACAAGCGGTCCTTGGCGGTCGCCGCTACGAAAAAAACGGCATGAAATTTGAGCGCGAGGATTTGGCTAAAATTCAGACCGGACGCCGAGAATGGCAAACGATCGTAAACGCTGAAAATATGGCGGCAAACAAAGTACCAAGCATCTCCATAAAAATCGCAAACTTTGACGTGACATGAAAACTATTATTTTTGAAAAAATCATTTGTGTGCTTATCCTGCTGCTGTTTGCAGTGGCGGCACATTCAGCGCCACAAGGCATTTATACGACCGACAGTCAAAACAGCATTGATGCTAAAGCGTTAGCGCTGCCATATGTGGATGGGGCGTTAATTAGAACGCATTGGCTTAGCTCTAATCCTGCACAGAATAACTATGATTTTAGTGCGCTATGTAAAAAGCTGGCCGCCGTTCAAGCTGTGGGTAAAAAAGCGTCTTTGGTTACCTACATGGACGCTCCTGCCTGGGTTATGTCGCAAATTCCTGCATCTGAAACCTTGGTATCTCCGCTGTTCGGAGGATTACAACCGGTGCCATGGAGCGCTACGGCACAAAAGCACATGCAGACATTCATTAACGCCCAGGCTAATTTTGTTTGTGATGGATATCCGCTAAAAACGCATCCGGCCGTTGTAAATATCGACGCAGGAATTATCGGCATTCAGGCCATTAGGCAAGCACCGACTTATGAGCTTAACACGATGTTGACGGCTATTAACTGGGGTGTTGATGCCTGGTATGCAGCTTTTGGTGATAATCACACGTTCTACAATGCGCTATTCCCTATTGGTTCGACTAAAGCCAAAGTGACCGACGCGATTGCCATTCGTGACTCAATTCTCGCCAATCATCCAAAGCACGCATTTTTCCAGGAAACCTATACCGGTTCAGGCCCATCAAAAGGCGATCTTGCGACGGTGTTAGCGCCGAATGTCGCTAACAGAACTTTTCCGGTCATGCTGCAAGCCTGTGGAATCTGGTCGAATACCAAAGCGATTCCCTGCAATTTTTCAACGCCAGATAGTCCTGAAATCGCTTACAACAACGTTGCAAAGCTATACCAGACCAAATATTTTGAGTTTTATCCGGCTGATTTGCTCTATGCCAACTATAAAACTATGTTTGAGGCCATTCATTCGGATGTTTGGAAAGATGTTGTTCAGCCACCGCCTCCACCGCCACCCGTTCCCGATCCAGAACCGAACCCATGCGACCCATTGCCGCCACCTGATCCCACACCGATACCCGATCCGCAGCCATTACCTGTGACCGTCAAGGAAATCGATCTAAAAACCGCGATTAAAAACGCGTGGGTGACACCGACACCGGCCAGCCTGCCGGCAGGCGCAAAACACTTAGGCTTTCATAGCGTTGCCAACAATGCCGACACCAGCTATCTGGTCTATTTGCCGCCCGACTATGCCACCAGCGCCAAAACCTATCCGGTGCTGTACTGGTTTCACGGTATCAACGGCAGCGAGATCACTACCGGCGCTTGGCTGCTGCCCTGGTTCGATAAAAACATCCGTTCCGGCGCCATTGATCCGGTGATTGTCGTTATCCCGACCGGCGCTAAAACATCCATGTGGATGAACGAAACCGGCAGCGCGTTAAAAGCCGAATCGATGGTGATTGATGAACTGGTACCGCTAATCGACAGCAAGTTCCGCACGACCAAAACCCGTGACGGCCGCTGGCTGGAAGGTTTCTCAATGGGCGGTTTCGGCGCCGCGCGCTTCGCGTTGAAATATCCTGAACTGTTCAGTTCGGTAGTGACCTATGCCGGGGCATTCGGTGCGCCTGAAGTCGCCGCCGTTGATAATGCCAAGCGGCCTGATGCATTGATTCCGGTTTATGCCAAATCCGCTAAATTCAGCTTGTACCCGATTAAATGGCGGCAAGTCGTCGGCACCTCAGATTTAACGCTGCAATGGAATCGCACCACCAACGCCATTTTAAAAGTTAGCGGCATTGCTTACGAATATCAGGAAGTGCCAGGCTATATGCATAGAGACCCACCCTATCTGGACGGGTTTGGTGTAGCAGGCGTTAATTTTCACTAATCCAAAAAAACGCATGGCAAACCTACTGGATAATGCTATAGCCGCTGTTGCTCCTGGTTGGGCGTTTCGACGCGCACAGAGCCGCCGGGCATTGGCCGCTTACGAGGCGGCATCACCACGGCGCAATGGCGGGAAAATGCGCCCGGATAATTCCAGCGCGGATTTATTAACCTTGCGTGCCAGCGGCAACATGCGAGGCTATGCCCGCGTGTTAGAGCAAAACCATGATTTAGCTAGCGGTATTTTAGATACGCTGGTTAATAATGTCGTCGGCGCAAACGGTATCAGCGTCGAACCGATGCCGAGGCGTAAAAACGGCGAACTACATACCGAGTTTTCCAAGCAGCTTTTAAAGCTTTGGACGGATTTTAAAAAACGGCCCGATGTCACTTGGGAGCATCAATGGCCTCAAGTCGAGCGTCTGATGTGCCGGGCCTGGATGCGCGACGGCGAAGCGTTTATGCAGTATCTGGAGGGGTTTATTATCGGTCTGGATCACGGCACTAAGGTCCCGTTGAGCGTAGAGCTGATAGAGGCTGATTATTTGCCGCACTGGTACCGGGACGATTCGGCCGGAATCGATCAAAGCATTGAGCGCAATGGATGGGGTCGAGCCCGCAACTATTGGGTGCTAAAAGATCATCCTCAAGGTGTGAGTTTTCAGTATGGCAACTCGACCGATATGAGACGCGTCCCAGCCGACAAAATGACGCACCTGAAACTGGTTACGCGATTTAGGCAGTCGCGCGGCGTGTCGGTGTTTGCAACGATTATGATACGTCTTGAGAATATCAAAGACTATGAAGAATCAGAGCAGATAGCGGCTCGCGTAGCCGCTGCTATGTGTGCAGCCATAGTTAAGGGAACGCCTGATACCTATGTTTCGCCTGAAACCGAAACTGACCGCGAGTTTAAATTTTCACCCGGCATGGTATTCGACAATCTGCAAGAGGGCGAGAGGGTCGAAACCATACAAAGCAACCGTCCTAGCGGATTGCTAGGTGATTTTAGATATATGATGCTGCGTGCGGCGGCGGCCGGATCAAAAGTTAATTTTCACAGCATCTCTAAAGATTTTAACGGCACCTATGTTGGGTTGCGCTTGGCGATGGTGGATGCAGACAGCAATTATAAGTCACTGACTAATGAGTTTATCGGATCGGTCACGCAGCCAACCTATGAGCGTTTTGCGCGGTTAGCTGTGCTTTCTGGTGCTGCCCGTATCACGGCTGATCTGGATATGGATACGCTGACCGATGCTGAATATTTCGGGCCGCGCATGGCTTCAGCCGATCCACTCAAAGAAGGCCGCGCGAATATAGAGGCGGTTCAGGCCGGTCATAAATCATCCCCGCAAGTGATCAGGGAAAACGGCGCTAACCCTGATGCAGTCATGGAGCAGTCCGCGCAATGGCAAAAAAATGCACTGGATAAAGATTTAAATTTTACGACCTTTAACATTGCGCCGGCGCAAGAAGGTCAGTTTATGGATAACGCCACGACCAGCGGCTAAATTAACAAACCAACCTGTTACCCGCTTCGGCGGGTTTTTTTATAGGCAAAACAAATGAGCAAATACAAAATAAGCGCTGCCGGCCAGAATCCTAACGTCACTGAGTTGTTGATTTATGGCGATATAGGGATGGATTGGTGGGCCGAGGAATCGAATGACGCTAAAACAATTGTCGGCAAACTTGATGCTATTAATACTCCTGATATTCATGTCCGCATCAATAGTTTTGGCGGTAGCGCGGTCGACGGTATTGCAATACACAACGCACTTAAGCGGCACGGCTCATCAATTACTGTTTTTATTGATGGTGTGGCCATGTCTGCGGCCTCCCTGATTGCAATGGCTGGTGATACGGTGATCATGGCGGCCAATGCTATGATCATGATTCATGGCGCTCAAACATCAACGTATCAGGGCGGGGCGAAGGATCATAGAAACACTGCCGATATGCTCGATAAATACAGTGAAGCTATGGCTGCATCCTATGCAGAAAAAACGGGCAAACCTGCCGAAGAAATGCTCGGGCTTTTAACAGACGGAGTTGATCATTTTTATACAGCGGCCGAGGCTCTTGATGCCGGATTTATCGACAGTATTGGCTTAGAAACCTTTGCAATCGCTGCATCAGCAGCAGAAACGATTAAACAACGCTACAGCCACGCTCCAACGGCCTGGCTCAGCACATTAACCACCCACGGAGCACAATCCATGACTACCCCAGTACAACAACAGCAGACAGTGGCCGCTGTAGCGCAGCCGTTGCCTATTGCAACATCAGAAACACAACAACCCACGGCTGCAGCAATCGAGGCGCAGCGGCAAACGGATATTAATGCCATTTTTGCATTGGTACCAGAGGCCCGCGCAGATATTCACGCCATCAAGCCGCAATTAATGATTGACAACACCATTACCGCTGATGCAGCCCGTCAAAAGATTTTGGCAAAATTGGGAGAAAACAGCCAGCCTGTCGCCCGCAATGCTTATATTGAAATAGGTATGGCTGATAGTGATAAATTCCGCGTCGGGGCATCAGCGGCGCTAGGTATTCGCGCGGGCGTTGAGAAAAACGACGGCAAAAATAGTTTTAGAGGATTGACGCTGCTGGAATTAGCTGGGCATGTGTTGGCTATGCACGGTATCAATTATCAAAACATGGGAAAAATGGAACGCGTCGCGGCGGCATTTACTCATTCCAGCGGCGATTTTACCTATGTGCTGAAAAATAGTGCTGAAAAGATGCTGTTAAAAGGTTGGGATGAAGCGCCGGAAACATTCCAAAGTTGGACAGTTCCCGGTGTTTTGACTGATTTTAAAATAGCTGATCGTGTTGGTTTGAATGCATTCCCTTCATTGCTCGAAGTTCCGGAGGGCGGTGAATATCAGTATGCCTCTATCGGCAATCGCGGTGAAACAATCCAGCTGGCCACCTATGGTCGTGTATTTAGCATTACTCGACAAGCGATCATCAATGATGATCTAAGCGCGTTTACCAAAATACCGATGACGCAAGGCCGGGCGGCTCGCCGCACGGTTGGAGGTCTGGTTTATGCTGTGCTGACCAGCAACCCAACTATGGCTGACGGTGTTGCATTATTTCATGCGGATCATGCCAACATTTCCGGAACTGCTGCAACGATTACCAGCGCTTCTGTATCAGCCATGCGTACATTAATGGCTAAACAAACAGATGGTGGCAGTAATGCCGCTGCGCTTAATATCCAGTTAGCAACACTGCTTGTCCCTGTCGCTCTTGAAGATCAGGCCAATACCGTTGCCACCTCAGCTTACCGCGTTGACGGCGCTGCTGAAAGCAAATCCACTGTACCCAATACCCAAAAAGGCCGATTTAACGTGGTTGCCGATCCTCGCCTTGATGCCGCATCATCACAGATCTGGTATGGCGTAGCTAACCCAAACATGCACGACACCATCGAAGTTGCCTATCTTGACGGCAACGATACGCCATATCTCGAACAGAAAAACGGCTGGGACGTTGACGGCGTTGAATTTAAAGTGCGCATCGATGCCGGCGTAAAAGCGCTGGATCACCGATCCTTTGGCAGAAACGCGGGCGCTTAAGCGGTTTCATTAATCAAATAACCGGTTATCTGTTGATTCAATAGCCGGTCAATTAATATAGGAAAAAATCATGGCAACAAATCATGTACAGTGCGGAAACGTGATCACCTGGACGAATGCTACAGGCGGCGATATTGCCAGCGGTGGTGTGGTCGTTATTGGAAGCAACGGTGATGCTTTAATAGGCATCGCATTAGACGCTATTGCAAACGGCGAGAGCGGACAGGTACAAATTGATGATGGCGTGTTTACCGTGCCAAAAGTGAGCGCGGCCGTTATCGCGCAAGGTGAATATGTAATCTGGGATGCTTCAGCGGCGGCATTTGACGATAACGCAGCAACGCCAGCAACCGGTGACGTATCCGATGCAGTGATTGCGATGGAGGCGGCCGGTAACGCAGTTACTACTATCAACGTTAAGCTGATCGGAAAACCCGGCGTATTGGCGTAATTTTATGGATAGCCGGTTTTTTACTATGCTGGCTGTCTGTTTGCTTGGCGTTTTGATGCACTACGCTAATGATCGGTATAAATCCCGTGTGATTTGCTCTATCGATGATTATTTGTCCGGGGCATTTGGCTACACATTAGCTAGCCTGTTTGCCAGTTGCGCATTTGTTGCGCAATTGGCAATGTCCGGGCAAACAGATATTAGTCAGCCTTCAACATTTTTAGCGCTGTTGTCCGGCGGTTATGCACTGGATAGCGTGTTTAACAAGGCCCCGGAAAAATGATTATGAGTTCAGAAGTTTGTGACAGATTGACGCGGCTGGAAATGTCAGAAAAACGTGTGCTTGAAAAGTTGGATGATCAGAATAAAAAGCAGCTAAAACTATATGACTTGCTAGAAGCGTTGACCGAAAAGCAGCGTGAGATATTCGGCATTATACAGGCGGTTAAATGGTCTGCTCTAGGTAGTTTTATTATGTTGTTCATGCAAAACTTCGGTGTTCTGGACGTGCTAAAAACTATTTTTCTGCACTAACCCATGCCGATTTTTGATAAAAGTTTTAGCGCAAAGCTCGCCGCGCCTTTTGAGGGTGATCACAGTGTGTCGTTTGAAGATCCAAGTAATTCAGAATTGTTTGAAATTGCGGCCGTTTTTAATGCTAATCAAACGCGTGAAAAAGTCGGCAACACGACCGTCACCCATACCGTTTACTCAGTTGAATTTGACGGCAATTATGTTGATCTGCTGTCTATCAGTGCGGGCAGCATCTTTGTTATCGACGAAAACCGCTATAAAGCTTCGCGACGGCCATTTATCGATGATACCGGCTGGGCCACTGTTGAACTGACGCTGACTAACTGATGCAAATTTCTGTCTCCATTGATTCCGGTGATCTGCCTGCGTTTTTAGCAAAGCTCAACCGGCAAGTTCCGATTGCTGCAGACAACGCCGTTCGATCATCCGTGGCGGTATTGCATGAAAATGCAATTAATCAAATGCGCGGTAAAGGACCGGTGCCGGCGTCGGTGATCGCTAGCCGCTTGCGAGTATCAGGCAATGAGGCGGCCGCTTCTTTGTGGTTGGGTCAATTGCCGGTTAATGCGGCGTTTATCGGTGATCTACAGCAATATGGCAGCGGATCGCTGGCGGGTAATCAATTTTTTGATAAAGCGTTTATTGTGCATCGACGAGGCTATGACACGCTGCGTCGCCGAAAACCCGAAGCAAAATGGATGCCGTCGCAAAAAGGAACGTACCCAATCGAATCAGTTACTGTTCCTATTCCTGGTCAACCCAACGCGGAAATTATCGGCAATTTGTCGGCTGATCATTATGTAGAAACGTTTCTAAAAACACTAAGCCTACCCGAATAATATGATTACCACATTCAT
>Ga0265297_10002442_pt1 | contig 37815 bp, 38 predicted proteins | sample Munlanlwell13791_FD_192502 | JGI IMG/M metagenome (GOLD analysis project Ga0265297, IMG submission 192502) | Leachate microbial communities from a municipal landfill in Southern Ontario, Canada - Leachate well 137-91 | ecosystem: Engineered > Solid waste > Landfill > Unclassified | place...
GTATCCGTCACTGGTCTTTGGTAACCGGTAAAGATTTACACAAGCCCAAAGCTAAGAAGTAAATGAAGTCAATTTACCTAGATCATGCCTCAACTACTCCGATGGATAAGCGGGTGGTCGAGGTCATGAAACCATATTATAATCAAAAATTTGGCAATGCCGGTGCGTTATACTCCCTGGGTAGAAGCACTAAGGAAGATTTAAATGCTGCGCGAACAATGGTCGCGCACATTTTATCTGCTAAGCAGAATGAAATTACCTTTACCGGGGGTGGTACGGAAAGTATTAATCTGGCTATTCTTGGCTATTGCCGAGCTCATCACACTCAAAACAAGGCGAAATCGTTTGGTCATATTATTACCACAAATTTTGAGCATCCGGCAGTTCTGGAATCATGTCGTCAGCTGATAAAAGAAGGTTACGAGGTAACTTATTTACCGGTTGATAGTCATGGATTAATTCAAGCGGATGATGTGATTCGGGCGATTCAGCCGAACACAATTCTGATAACGATAATGTATGCTAATAACGAAATTGGTACTATTTTACCCATCGTTGCAATCGGTAAGTCCTTGCAAGCGGTTAACCATCAAAGGATTGCCGATGGTTTGCCTAGTATCGCTTTTCATACCGATGCCTGTCAGGCTGGTGAATATTTGAATTTAGCGGTAAATAGTCTGGCAGTTGATATGTTAACTCTCAACGGATCAAAAATTTATGGTCCTAAGGGAATTGGCATTTTGTATCACCGTCAGGGTCTTAAGATCGAACCAATAATATTCGGTGGCGGACAGGAAAACGGATTGCGATCGGGAACGGAGAATATCGCTTCGGCTATTGGTTTTGCTAAAGCGTTGGAGATCGCTCAACTTTCGAGGAAGGAGTTGAAAGTATTAACTGGGTTACGAGATTATATGATCGCTGAAATCACCAAACGAATTGATAATGTCGTATTAAATGGGGATGCCAAATTAAGATTGCCGAATAATGTAAATTTCTCAATTGGTGGTATTGAAGGTGAGTCGGCTGTCTTATATCTTGATGCTAAAGGTATTGCTTGTTCGACCGGATCAGCCTGTTCAGCTATTCATTTAGAGCCATCGCATGTAATATTGGCGATTGGCCGAAGTCATGAATTAGCTCATGGCAGTCTAAGATTTACTTTAGGACGCGAAACAACTAAAAGTGATATTGACACTACGGTTAAAGAACTGACAGCGATTGTTAAGCGTTTACGATCGATGTCGCCGGTTAATATCGAGGCAAAATAATATGACTCAAAAAAAACCACAAAATTCCGATGTTCAAGATGTTCAGGGTGAAGGCTGGGTATACACGGAAATCGTAAAAGACCATTTTTTTAATCCCCGTAATATTATGCTTACCGAGCCTAGGGATATTGGTAAGTATAACGGCATTGGTGTGGTTGGGGCGCCGGTATGCGGTGATGTGATGAAGGTTTGGCTAAAAATCGATCCGGTCTCTGAGCATATCAAAGCATGTAAATGGAAAACTTTTGGTTGTGCATCGGCGATTGCATCTTCGAGTGTTTTAAGTGTAATGATTACAAAAAAGGGCGGTATGCCGATTGAGGCGGCTCGAAAAATTACACCCCAGGATATTATCGCTGAAATGGGTGGTTTGCCGACTCGGAAAATTCATTGTTCGGTTTTAGCCGATCAAGCTTTACGCAAAGCCATCAATAATTACTATTATTCAAGCGGTACGCTGGATAGAGTCAGGCCGGAAGTTGAGCGAGTGATTGATAAAGAATACGACATAACTGACTTTAAAATCGAGCAAATGGTTATTGCAGGGCACACTACTGCCAAAGCAGTATTAAAGGCCTTGGATGTACCGATCGAAAAGCTTTCTGAGTCAGTAATCAATGAGGTCAGTGAAAGTATCAAGTTTTATTCGAACCTATATTAATTGTAATGCAATATTTATTTGGCAAACCAATTTCACATCGGATTCTCGACGAAGCTTCTCGTCAGTCGCGAATGCTTCACGCCAGAGGGATCACACCTTCGATCGCTGTGATATTAGTTGGAGATAATTCGGCTAGTGAATTATATGTTGATGCCAAGCAAAGGATAGCTAAAAAAATTGGTGTTGATTTTATCCTCTATCGTCTGCCTCTCGATATCGATCATGACAATCTTTCACGATTATTAATCACACTAGGTGATGACAGTTCGGTCCACGGTATTGTTATTCAACTGCCCTTGCCGGAACAGCTTGATTTATCAAAATTAATTAAGTTCATCGACCCCAATAAGGACGTGGATCATTTTCGAGATGATTCTCCGTACGACGCGCCGACACCTGGAGCCGTAAAACTACTTATGGAGGAATATGGCATTGAGTGTCGAGATAAACGGGTCGGAATTATCGGTAAGGGATTTTTAGTCGGTCAGCCACTACATAAACTGTTAACCAAATGTGGTGGTAGGGTTGAGGTATTTGATACCAATACCAAAAATATTGCTCAAAAAGCCCAAGCTCAAGAGATTTTAATTACCGCTACTGGGCAACCGCGTCTGGTAACTAAAGAATATGCTAATCCCAGCCAATATATTATTGATGTTGGCAGTGCACGCGATGTAAAGACTAATCAAATTGTCGGGGATGTCGATCATGCTCAGCTTGATAAATATGTTGCCGGTATTACTCCCCTGGTTGGTGGCGTAGGTCCGGTGACGGTAGCACTATTAATGCGAAATGTAATTCTATCTGCTCAACGGAATTAGATCTGGGAAAATAATTATTGTCTTAAATCAGAATTTTATAATTCTGCTAGTTTGCTATAACTAAGATGGGGTTAGGAGGTGAGGACCGTAACCGTCGTCGTATGCCTGAACTGTACGATAGCAGCTCTGTTTCTGGCTGGAGTAGTTTGTCTCTGTCTGGGCTATCCCAAGGGAGGGAGGTCTGAGCCGACTGATCGACAAGCCAACCTGCTATACTGGTCGATCGGCTTAATCGCCGCCAGTATCGTGATGGTCGTAGTTACGATGTTTGTTCTCGATACGTTTAGGTGAGAGCAAAGCATCGCGTTCGCGATGGAGGTGACTAATACCATGGGGGCTGGGGGTCTCGCTCTGATAGCTGCCCTGATGTTTGGAGCTGGTACGGTGATGGTTGTATGCGAATACCGTGCCAATCAAGCCAAAGGGGGGCCCGAACCGCGAACGATCAGGGGAATGTTGGGAGTTGCCCTGGTCATTACAGCGATCATACCGGTCGTGATCGTCACGCTCCAGCATCTCAAGGGGGTGTTGCGTTAGGGTTCCGGCGCGGAGCGATCCGCGCCCTTTATTTTATTACAGTTTTTTAGTACAATAGCTCGGTTATGAATAAGATTAAGCAAAAAGTAATTGTCGGTATGTCGGGCGGTGTCGATTCTTCAGTCGCAGCGGCATTATTAGTGGAAGAAGGATTTGATGTTAAGGGGGTATTCATGAAGAACTGGCAGAGCGATGAAGCTAGATTTAATGATGTGTGTCCATGGGAGGACGATTTACGTGATGCCAAAGCTGTTGCGGCTCGGCTCGATATACCTATTGAGGTCTGGAACTTTGAACGCGAGTATTATGACAATGTCGTTAAATATTTAATTACCGAATACCAAGCCGGTCGAACTCCTAATCCGGATGTAATGTGCAATAAAGAGATAAAGTTTAAACTGTTTTTAAATAAAGCTCTATCCGAGGGAACCGATTATATTGCGACAGGCCACTATGCTCGTATTATTCAAGAAAACGGTCAGACACATTTATATGCCGGTGTCGATGGCAATAAAGACCAGTCGTATTTTCTTTATGCTATCAATTCATCGATACTACCAAAATTAAAGATGCCAATTGGTATGTACACAAAACCAAAAATCAGGGAATTAGCGAAAAAGTTCAATCTGCCTAATTGGGACAAAAAAGACAGTCAGGGCATTTGTTTTATTGGTAAAATCAATCTCAAGGAATTTCTACAAACCAAATTACCGATAAAAAAGGGTGAAGTCATTACCACTGATGGCCAGGTAGTTGGCCAGCACGATGGTGTCTGGTTTTATACTGAAGGCCAACGGGAAGGTATTGGCCTGAGGGGCGGCACTGAACCATATTATGTAATACGTAAAGATATTAAGTCCAATCAACTAATTGTTGGACCAAAGCAAAACCAGGCTCTGTATCATTCTGAATTTTTGGCTGAAAATGTTAACTGGTTGACTGATATGCCCCGAGAATTTACTTGTTTAGCCAGAGTGCGCTATCGCAGTGCATTGATTAAATGTGGTGTAAATAACACCAAAGCCGATCAAATAAAAATTAAACTTGAAGTCCCTGAGCGGGCAATTGCCCGGGGACAGTCGGTGGTTTTATATCATGATAATGGATTGGTACTTGGCGGTGGTGTAATTAGATAGCCTATGCTATGATACATTAGAGGTATTTTGAAACACACTAAAACCCGGAAAATTGGTGTTGGTTTGTTCTCGGTCGTCTTTGTGCTGGCAGTTTTTGCTTTAGGATACTTTTTTGGTCATGGGAATTTGGTGCTTGAAAAAAACTATATTCCCCGAATCGTTGGTAGCACCAATAACAAACCAAGCGATGTTGATTTTGGATTATTTTGGGAAATATATAATGAGATTACCGCTAATCATATTACAACTCTCAATGCTCAGGACGCACTCTACGGCGCGATCAGTGGTCTAGTTGATTCTCTGGATGATCCCTATTCTTCATTTTTAACACCAGAAGAAACTAAAGCTTTCCAGGATGATTTATCGGGTAAGCTCGAAGGGATCGGGGCTGAAATAGGTCGTCGCGATGGAGTTCCCGAAATTATTGCACCCCTTGAGGGGTCTCCGGCCGATAAGGCAGGTCTTAAAGCGGGTGATCGCATCCTGGCGATCGACGGTGAAGCTACCGATAAAATTACTATTGAAGCAGCAATATTGAAAATTCGAGGTCCGAAGGGTACGACGGTTACCCTTACAATACTTCGTGATGGTAGTGATACAACGCAAGATATCGAGATTGTTCGTGATGCCATAATCGTTCCCGATGTCGATTGGAAAATTGTTGATGGGGTGGCAGAAATCCGTCTGCGTCAATTTGGTGAAACGGTAGCCGATCCATTCCCCGAAATTGTGCAAGCAATCAAGGATCAGGGAGTTAACAAGGTCGTTATCGATGTTAGGGACAACCCGGGTGGCTTGCTCGATAAAGCGGTTAAGGTGGCGGGTTATTTTGTTCCTAAGGGTAGTGTGGTTGTGAAACAAGAACCAAAAAATGGTCAAGAGGAAGTCTTATATACTACCGAAGACCCACTATTACCCGACATTAAAGTTGTAGTCCTAATTAATGAAGGTTCGGCTTCGGCAAGTGAAATTTTAGCGGGTGCGATGCAGGACCTAAAACGAGCGACCGTAGTTGGTGTAACCTCATTTGGTAAGGGTACTGTGCAGGTTTTAGAAGAACTTCAGGACGGGGCATCATTAAAACTGACAATTGCAAAATGGTTAACTCCGAATGGTCGGGAGATAAATAAAAACGGTATTACTCCAGATGTCGAAGTTTCAATTACCGAAGAACAAATTAGCGCCGGAGAAGATCCGCAAATGGATAAGGCGTATGAAATTCTCCGATGATAAATATGCTACAATATAGGAAATAGGTTATAAGGAGGAATTGTGGCCGACAATAATGGTTTTGATAATCAACCAAATGATCTGAATAGTCATGGCAATTGGGATAAGGATCTAATTGCCGATGTCGGTTCGGCTCCAATTGAAAGCTTCAATACCGTAAAAGCAAATCCACCGGCAGTAACGGAAGAAGAAGTAACCAGCGATACCGGCGAACAGTTACCGGATAATGCCAATAATGTACCTAAAATTAATAATGAACAGGAACCAACGACTTTACCTCAGACTCCCGAGGAAGCGACGTCGGACACAATTGAACCCCCGGCAGAAGTAACACCTGTTGAGACTGTATCTAGCGATAATACACCTGCTGTGCCGATGGAACCTTCTCAGCCTGACGAGTCGATTGATACCAGTAATGACTTTACGCCAAATAATAGTCCCCTGCCCGAGCCCTATACGGTCGGCAATGAGACCGGTAAAGTCGATGAGCAAGCTCAGGCAGAAGATAATCCATCGGAGACACAGACTGACACCCCGCAATCTGTCGGGAAGGATGTTGATGATGATTTTCTAAACTCACTTTTACAAATGTCTACCGAAGATAGTAACGATTCTGAAACCCAGGCTCCAATTCCGCCTAACTCAGATGAAGAACAAAGCGCAACTCCGTCAGTATCCGAGGTTAAACCTTTGGTTGTACCGGAAATACCGAACGAATCCGAGGAGTCGGTAGGGGATCAGGCTGAATTAATTGAAAGATCGGCCGAACCCGCTCCGGCTGAGCCGACTGGTCCAGTTGAGGACGCAGTCCAACCCCCTTCCTTTCCAAAGTCAGATCAGCCAATTAACTTATCCAATCAACATGAAACTCAAGCCCCGGTTATACCGGCAACTTCAAAAAAACCGTTTCCGTGGTTTTGGTTAACGGTTGGCTTGATTGTTGTAGTTGGAGTAGCTGTATACTTTTTAATTATCAATCGTTCTGATACTTATACCTCTGAATTGCCTTCGGCAAATACTAGTTCCCCGGGAACTCCTACTTCGACAATACCGGAGGTAAAGACAACGACGGTGTCGTCAGATCAACAGAGGGAGGACGATCTTACGGCGATTCAAAAAGGATTAGAGCAATATTATTTAACAACTAAAAAATATCCGGTTAGTGCTGAAGCATGTAAAACCTCCGATGAAGACTGCGCCTTAAAAGTTCTTGTTTCACAATATTTATCAGCTTTACCAACTGATCCGACCGAGCCAGATAGATATTATAGCTACACCAGTACTGAGGGAAAAACGTATGAGTTGAGCGCGATATTCGATAGTCTGCCATCAGGAATTACCGGGGTTAAAATCAGTACCGGTTTTATCGTCACTTTAACACCAGGCATTACTTTTTCTGATAATATCACTTCGACTGAATCAAGTACCATAACAGCGACGACTGAATCAACGGTTGAATAGGTAATACTTTATTGACTATCACGGTGATGTGGTTTAAAATTAATACTTAATTATAACAACGAGGAGAAAGTATGATGTATCTATGGGTATTACTCGGCATTGTAGCTGTTATAGTTCTTTGGTTAATAGCGACATTTAATGGGCTAATTTCTCTAAAAAACCGAACTCAAGAAGCTTGGAGCGATATTGATGTCCAATTAAAGCGAAGATATGATTTGATTCCGAATTTAGTTAAAACAGTCCAGGGTTATGCAAAGCACGAAAAAGAGATATTTGAAAATGTCACTAAAGCTCGAGCCGAGGCGTTAGGAGCCAAGGGAGTCAAGGAGCAGCAAAAAGCAGAGAATAATTTATCTGAAGCTTTGAAATCTGTTTTTGCTGTGGCTGAGAACTATCCTCAACTAAGAGCAACCGAAAATTTCCAACAACTTCAAGCTGAATTAACTGATACGGAAGATAAAATTGAAGCATCTCGCCGTTTCTACTACGGCAATGTCCGAGATTTCAATACTAAAACGCAAGTCTTCCCCAATAATATGGTTGCAGGTATGCTTGGATTTAAGTCTTTTGATTTGTTTGAAATTGAAGAATCGCAGAAAGCTGCTGCTAAAGACGCCCCAAAAGTTGATTTTAATTAATTTATAAAAATATCAGGAGGTTACCCATGGCCGAAGAAGTGGCGCCTAAAACTGCATCGAAAGATGTCGAGGAAAATAAAGTCTTAGCTATCATCGGATATATTGGAATTTTATTTTTAGTTCCAATGCTGGCTGCACCTAAGAGTGAATTTGCCCAATATCACGCCAGACAAAGTTTAGTTCTGTTTATCGCCGAAATTATTATTGGTGTCATCTGGGTCATCCCGGTTTTAGGCTGGATTATTGGAATGCTTGGCTATATTGCTGGCTTGGTTCTAATGATCATGGGAATTGTAAATGCTGCTAACGGTGTTATGAAACCGCTGCCGGTTATTGGTCAATACGCTAAGGCTTTTGAGCCAAAGAAATAGTTACACCCCAAGGAGGATAATGGATCGCCAATCTCCGAGCTGGCGCCATAGGGTTTTAGTCGCATGCAGTTACTTGAATATATTCTTTATTATTCCGCTAATTTTTGTTAAGGAAGAAGACTCATTTGGCGCCTACCACGTTTATCACGGTTTCATGCTGTTTGTGGTTACTGTTGCGGTTAATATCCTAATTTTAGTAGCTGATATTTTAGCCCAAGGTCATGTGGCGACATATCTAACACCGGTTTTTAATATCTTGGTTGTTCTCTGGTCTGTTTATGGTATTTTAATCGCTTTTTGGGGACGGATGAGTCGAATGTGGCCAATAACAAATATTCTGGAAAGAACTAAGTTGTAATAATGTATTATTTTCAAGATTGAGGGTGTAATAATATTATCCGACCTATTATTCAATGACTAATGTACAACGAAATATCAAGTAATCGTCGCCGCACCGCATTGCTTTTTAGCATAGTGATAATCATCTATATTGCACTCGGTTGGCTATTATCGGAAATATATCATAATTTCTCAATACTTATAATTGCCTTGGCTATTAGTGCTATCCAATCGTGGATAGGATATTATTATTCTGATAAAATTGCTCTTTCAACTACTGGTGCGAAAGGCCCGATTAAAAAAAGCGATGCACCAACGTTATTTCGTACTGTCGAGAATTTATGTATCACAACTGGGCTGCCAATGCCGGCGATATATATTATTCCTTCAGCTTCATTGAATGCTTTTGCTACTGGTCGAAAACCAGAATTGGCTAGTTTGGCGATTACTAGTGGTCTTCTGGAAAGATTGGAAAAGGTGGAATTGGAAGGGGTTATTGCTCACGAGCTAAGTCATATTAAAAACCGTGATATTTTAACAATGACAGTTGCCGTGGTGATGATTGGCGGATTGGCACTACTTAGTAATTTATTTGTTCGAGGCATTTTATGGGGGAATCGTCGGGATAATCAAGGTAATAATGGTTTCATGGTTATTATCGGGTTGGTGGCTCTGATAATTGCCCCAATTGTCGGTAATTTAATCCAATTAGCTATCTCTCGTCGTAGAGAGTATCTGGCCGATGCTGATGGAGCCCTAATGACCAGATATCCTGAAGGTTTGGCGCGAGCATTAGAAAAAATTTCCCGTAGTAATATTCCGATGGAATCAGCCAATCAGGCTACGGCTCACTTGTTTATTTCTAGCCCATTTCGAGGCAGTCAATTAAGTCAATTATTAAGTACTCATCCGCCCATCGAAGATCGGATTAAGCGCTTAAGAAAAATGATTACCAAATGAAAGCCATAATTAAAGCCGCTGGGCTACATTGGCGGTATCGGGCTATGGGCTATATAACGCTGTCCTTATTTATAATGGTATTTGAATGGCTGCTATGTTGGCAGCTTTTTGGCTTTAACGAAATGCAGTCAATAATCTCTGGGGTCGAAACTGCCTTACTCGACGTTGATCCGGCGAGATTAGCCACTTATATCTTAGTCATGATATTAATGGGAACATTTATTCTCGGCTGGATCTATGAATATGCAGTGACATATAATAATTTTTTTCAGTCGGGATTACTATCGCTCAAAAAATATTTTGGTTATTTATTGATTTTCATTTCAATAGGGCTATCTATTGAACTTGGTTTTATGCTCTTTTATTTGCCAGGAATTATCATGGCAGTATGGCTGTTGATGCTGCCCTATTATTATGCTCGTTATAATAAAATTACTTTTAAACGGAGTTTTAATTTTGGTCAAAAGTATTTTTGGCGATTATCAATTTTTATTGTTGTGATTCTGGTAGTAGGTTTATTGATAAGTGAGATTAAATATCTTGCCAATATTGTCGACTTGTTATTATTCGGTTTCTTGGCTAGTTGCACGGCTGTGTTGGATGAAAAGTGGTCTGTCTTGTCAAAAAACCGCTCAGGCATTACGCTTAATAACAGGGAGATTAAATGACATCTAATATACCTCAAGCCGTTAGGGAACGAGTGGAAAAGCTGAGAGTTGAGATAAATCACCATCGATATTTATATCACGTACTTGATCGACCAGAGATTTCTGATGCCGCTTTGGATTCGCTGAAGCACGAACTTCAATCTCTCGAAAATCAATATCCCGACTTAATCACTGCTGACTCGCCAACGCAAAGAGTTGGCGGCCAGCCACTATCGAAATTTGTTAAGATTACCCACTCAAAGCCAATGTTGTCGCTGGTAGATGTTTTTAGTCCGGATGAATTATCAGATTGGCAGCAACGCATTGCCAATATTATACCGATTCGAAAAATTGAATCTGATGGTTATTTTGCTGAATTGAAAATGGATGGTTTAGCGATAAATCTACACTATAAAAATGGCCTTTTATTTAGTGCCGCTACCCGGGGTGATGGACGGATTGGGGAGGATGTAACCAATAATATTAAAACTATCGAGGCTATCCCCTTGTCGCTCCGTCGCGAATCTAAATATTATCATCAAGCCATGGCATCTGATTTTGAAATTCGTGGTGAGATATTTATGACTAAAAAGGTGTTCAATGCTTTAAACCGCCAATTAACGACCGAGGGAAAAACGATCCTAGCCAATCCCCGAAATGCTGCGGCCGGATCAATTCGACAATTAGATCCTAAAATAACAGCTAGCCGGCAACTATCGTTTATCGCATATGAAATAATTACTGATCTCGGCCAAACTACTCACGAGGAAGAACATGCCATTGCTGCCGACCTGGGATTTAAAATTATTGAGGAAAATAAGCGATGCCAGAGCATTGCGGAGTTGGTATCATTTCATCGCTACTGGACCGAACATCGGGAATCATTGCCATATCAAATTGATGGCATGGTAGTGGTGGTCAATAACGAAAAAGTCAGGGAGATGTTGGGTTCGGTTGGTAAAGCGCCTCGGGGCATGATCGCCTATAAGTTCCCGGCAGAACAGGTTACTACGGTAGTTGAAGATATAATTGTTCAGGTTGGTAGGACTGGAACTTTAACCCCGGTGGCAATATTAAAACCGATTAGCTTGGCTGGTTCGGTTGTAGGTCGAGCCACGTTGCACAACCAGGACGAAATTGAGCGTAAGGATATTCGGATTGGCGATACGGTCATTATTCAAAAAGCCGGGGATGTTATTCCTGAAGTGGTTTCGGTCGTGACTGGTTTGCGGCCAGCAAAGACCCAACCATGGCAGATGCCAAGTGAGATTGATGGTGAAAAAGTGGTCAGAAAAGCCGGGGAAGCGGCTCATAAACTGGTCAATACTAATTTACGATCGATTAAAATCAGACAATTGACTCACTTTGTTGGCAAGAGTGGGTTTGATATTGATGGTCTTGGTCCAAAAATCATTACTAAGCTATACGATGAAAAGTTAATAACAAATGGCGTTGATATTTTTCGATTAAATCTTGATGATATCTTACCGCTCGAGCGTTTTGCTGAGAAATCGGCTAAGAATATTATTGCGGCGATTGAAGCCGCTAAAACGATCGATTTAAGTCGATTTGTTAATGCCTTGGGTATTCCGATGGTAGGCGAAGAAACAGCCTATGATCTATCGACGCATTTTGGCAATATTGATAAGTTACGACAATCTTCCCTGGAAGATTATATCGCAGTTTATGGAATTGGTGAGCGAGTTGCTGAGTCGATAGCTAATTACTTTTCTGACGAGAATAATCAACATTTACTCGACGGTCTAATCAAAGAAGGAGTTGTGATCAATAATCCGGAGCGAGCCACTAAGGATGGACCGCTTAAAGGACAGATATTTGTATTCACTGGCTCGATGCAACAACTCACTCGTCAGGAAGCAGAAGAGGAGGTAAGGAAATTAGGTGGTAATGCGTCCAGTTCTGTCAGTAAAAATACCAATTATGTGGTAGCCGGCGAGGAACCGGGTAGTAAATATGATAAAGCTTTAAGGCTATCCGTGCCGATAATTTCAGAAACCGATTTTATTAAATTAATCAAGCGTCACTAAACACTATCTTTATCTTGAATATTGCCGTCTATCTGGTATATTTAATTGAGTATGGTCGAAACTAATGAACAATTTAACGTTGAAAAACTAGCGCGTTTGGCGCGTCTTGAATTATCCTCCGATGAGCTAACGACCTACGGTCGCCAGCTAAACGGCGTACTTAAATATATTGATGAAATTGCCAATATTCCGCTAGTTGGTTTATCCCAGGATGTTAATCGAATCGCGCCACACCATAACTTAATTAATATTACTCGTGAGGATGTAGTTGGCGATGATTCAATAGATATGAATGCCATGCTAAATAATGTGCCAATGACCGAGGGTACTGCGATTAAAGTCCATGCAGTTTTGGGAGCGGGTGATGAATAACTGGACGATAGCGGAAGCCGCACAACAGCTTCATGACAAAAAAATATCAGCTCAAGAACTAACAGAGCAATATTTAAAAGAAATCAAGGCGAGTGATCTCAATGCATTTATCACTGTTGATGAAACCGGTGCACTTAAGCAAGCCGAACAAGCTGACGAGTTGATTGCTAAGCAACAAGCTCAGAGCTTGACAGGAATTCCGATGGGTATTAAAGATGCAATAGTAACTGCAAATCTGCAAACTACATCGGCATCTAAAATATTAGAAGGTTTTATTCCACCCTATAATGCTACGGTTATAGACCGATTACGAGCTCAGGGTGTCGTGATTCTTGGCAAGAATAATCTTGATGAGTTTGCGATGGGTGCATCAACAGAAAATTCAGCCTATGGAGTTGTTAAAAATCCAATCGATATTAATCGGGTACCAGGTGGTAGTAGTGGCGGTTCGGCAGCAGCCGTCGCCGCCAATCTATGTGTCGGATCATTGGGCTCTGATACTGGCGGTTCTATCCGCCAGCCAGCCGGCTTTTGCGGTATTACCGGTTTCAAGCCAACTTACGGTCGAGTCTCCAGGTATGGTTTAATTGCGATGGCTTCTAGTCTGGATCAGATTGGTCCTTTAGCGAAAACTGCTCAGGATGCTAAGATAATTTTTGAAACCATAACCGGACACGATAAAAAAGATGCTACATCGAGTGTCGATGCATTACCAAAAGCCCGCTCAATCAAGGGTCTAACCATTGGTTTACCGAAAGAATTCTTTGACACCGAAGGTCTCGATCCTAGGATTAAAAAATCAGTCGAGTCGAGTTTAAAAATATTGACCGATATCGGTTGCAAGACAAAACCAATTTCTTTACCCACCGCTCCATTCTCCCTAGCGATTTACTATATAATTTCACCGGTTGAAGTAGCTAGCAACATGGGGCGTTATGATGGCATTAAATATGGTCAGTCTGTAACCCAGAATGTAAAAAAATTAGCTGATGTCTATTCTCAAACCCGCGCCAGATATTTGGGATCAGAAGTAAAACGGAGAATTATTCTGGGCAGTTATGCATCATCGGCCGGATATTATGATGCGTATTATGGCAAAGCCGAAGAAGCACGTCGGGCGGTGGTTGCAGATTTCAATATGGCTTTTAAAGATGTTGATTTAATTGCCGGTCCGACATCGCCTACTCTGCCGTTTAAGATTGGTGAGCGAAGTAGCGATCCTCTTCAAATGTATTTAAGCGATATTTATACCGTACCGGTTAATATCGCTGGCTTACCTGGAATCTCAATTCCTTCCGAAGCGGTAGACCAGTTGCCAGTCGGATTGCAATTAATTGGTCCGAGGGATAGTGATTTAACTGTTTTAGAAGCAGCTATCCAGTTTCAAAATAATAGCGATTTTCACCATGCCAAATATTAATAGTATTAAAAATAAAAAGAGCACTAGCGGATTAAAATGGCTGCTTGACCTCTTTTCCCCTAATCGTCAACAAAAACGTCTGGCTCAAAGAGATCATCAAATAAAATTCGATCGAGACGATGTCCAGCGTCGTTGGGCTGAGATTCAAGCTTTAAGTCGAATGTCAGGGCCTCAAAATTTTCAATCGGCCGTAATTCAAGCCGATAAATTATTAGATTATTGCTTATCGGGATTGTATGCCCCTGGTGAGACGATGGGCGAACGACTTAGGGCAGGCCGGGATTTGTTTCGTGATAGTGTTTCATATCAGGCAGCTTGGGATGCACATAAGGCTAGAAATCAATTTGTCCACGGCCATGATGAGGAGTTTTTTTATCACCAAGCGAAGGCAGCGATGATTAATTTTGAAAAGGCATTGAGAGGCCTAGGTTTAATTAGATAAATTATGTCACAAGAAATTATTGCGACAATTGGTTTAGAGATTCACGTCCAGCTCAAGACTAAGAGTAAGATGTTTTGTAGCTGCGATAATAACGCCGAAGGCAAGAAGCCTAATACTGTAGTTTGTCCGGTATGCATGGGTTTACCCGGTACGTTGCCGGTTGTAAATGGTGAAGCGATACTTAGTGCGGTTAGATTAGGACGTTTTTTAAATGGTAGAGTGGCATCGGTATCGAAATTTGATCGTAAACACTATTTCTATCCCGATTTACCGAAGGGGTATCAAATCTCCCAGTACGATATGCCTATTATATCCGGTGGAGAAATTATTTTATCTCAAGGCAACGTTCATCTCACTAGAATTCATCTCGAGGAAGACGCAGGTAAATTAATCCATCCTGAAAATAAAGACTACTCTTTAGTAGACCTAAATCGCGCCGGTACTCCACTGGTTGAAATTGTTACCGAACCAGATATTCATTCCGCCGATCAGGCTAAAGCCTTATTACAGAGATTGCGACTAATTGTGCGCTATCTCGGAATCTCCGATGCCGATATGGAAAAGGGACAGATGCGTTGTGATGCTAATATTTCAGTGTCTAACAATAACCAACTGGGCGTACCGGTTGAAATCAAGAACCTCAATTCGTTTTTAGCGGTTGAAAAAGCAATCCGATTTGAAATCGAACGACAAACAAAATTGATCTATGATGGCCAGACGGTTGCTAAGGAAACTCGTGGTTGGAATGATCAAAAAAATATTACACTCAGTCAGCGATCAAAAGAACATGCACCGGATTATCGTTATTTCCCCGAACCGGATCTTCCACCATTGGTCGACTACGACAAAATCAACGTCCAATTACCAGAATCTATTGAGGCAAAAATTGATAAGGCTCAAAAACTTCAGCTAAACGATAAGGATATTGCGACACTATTTAACGATGATCGTTTAATGGTGATGTTTGATAGCTTAATTGATGGATGCCGATTTGGTGATGATGTACTAAAGCGGGCAATTAATTTTGTAATAAACATTGAGTCGACCCGGCAATTGGATGCAAGCTTTTTGTTGGATTTAGCACGAGCATTGGAAGAAAAACGGATTGGCCAACCGGCACTGCGATCGATTATTGACATGGGAATAGATAAACATATTGATGTTGATACGGCAATTAAAGAAGGCGGATTCACCCAGATTTCCGATACAACGGCTCTTGAAGTAATAGTACGGCAAGTTATTAACGAAAATCCTCAGCCGGTTGCCGATGTCAAAGCAGGTAAGATTGCGGCGATGGGGTATCTGACTGGCCAAGTAATGAAGCTAAGTCATGGTCAGGCAAATCCGCAAATAGTTAATCAATTACTTCAGGATGCAATAACGAATTAGTATGAATAAAGATAAGACTAACAATAAAGTAAAAACCGTTTTTAAAAAAAGTCGTAAAGAAGCGGTGAAAGTACAGCAGGAATTCTTTAAGACGATTTCAGGGATGATGACCGCGGCATTCGGTTTGGTTGCGGCATTAGCTTGGAACGATGCGGTTAAAAGGCTGATTGACCGTTATGTTTCATCCGGACAGGGAATCCGTTCAGCATTTATTTATGCTGCGATTGTGACGGTTATCGCAGTTTTAATAACGTATTATTTAGGGAAAATTGCCTCGCGATTTATTGAAGCGGAAGGCGAGGAAGATAAAATTGAAAAAAAGGAAGGAAAAAATGAAAAATAAAAATATTCGGATCGTAGGTGACGATGGCAAGGAAATGCCAATCGAACCCAGAAAGCATCGCAGTGTTTCTTTCGGATTAGTTGCGATGATTTCATCGCTAGTTTTAGGACTGTTTGGGGGGGTTCTGGGAACATTATTAGTACTGGCAGCTCCTTCGAGCATTCAGGAAAAATTAGGCATTGATAAATTACAGGCTGCAGTTGACAACTCAGTGACAACCGAAAAGGTTGTTGTAGAGGAAGATTCAGCCACAATCGATGTTGTCGAAAAGGTATCACCGGCTGTGGTCAGTATTATGTACACAAAGGATGTGAGTGTTTATAATCCATTTACTTATTTTGGCACATCTAGCGAAGGTACTATTCAAGAACAAGGCGGCGGAAGCGGTTTTATCATTACGTCTGATGGATTGATAGTAACCAATAAACATGTTGTATCTGATACTGAAGCTAAATATACTGTCTATACCTATGATAAAAAAACTTATGATGCTACCGTCGTTGCTCTCGATCCGACGATGGATTTAGCAATTATTAAAATTGAGGCAACTGGTTTACCGGTTGTAGAGCTAGGCTCTTCAGAAAAATTACAGGTTGGTCAAAAAGTAATCGCAATTGGTAATGCTCTAGCTGAATTTGAGAATACCGTTACCGAAGGTGTGTTGTCAGCGATTGGCCGAAGTATTACCGCTAGCGATCTCAGTGGTAGCAGCAGCTCTGAGGAGCTCAGCGGGCTACTTCAAACTGATGCGGCTATTAATTCGGGTAATTCTGGGGGGCCATTAGTAAATCTGGGTGGTCAGGTTATTGGTATGAATACGGCTACGGCCGACAAGAGTAGCACCGAGGGAATTGGTTTTGCCATTCCGATTGATGATTTAAAAAGTGCAATTGAATCGGTCAAGGAAACCGGTAAAATCGTCCGTCCTCTCCTTGGAGTTAACACTATAGAACTAACAGAAGATATTGCTAAGAAAATGAATCTGAATGTTAGCGAAGGATTTATGATAATCGGTGATGCTTCTCGGGGCATCTCAGCTGTCATTGCCGATAGTCCGGCCGATAAGGCTGGGTTGCGGGAGAAAGATATTATTACTAAAATCAACGATACCGTATTGAATGATGATAATCCGTTAACTGCAGTAATTAGAAAATTTAATCCCAACGATCAAATTACTTTAACAATTATTCGCGACGGTCAAGAGAAGACAGTAAAGGTTGAACTGGGTGAAAGAACCGAATAAAAACTTAAATAGTAATTTGGACTACTCGATTAAAGCCGGCAAGATCATTGTCGGCTTTAATTGTCGCTTGAGGCCAAAGTTGGCAGACGTAGGCTTCAAGTATGCCAGCTTGATTAGTGCCAATTTCCAAGATTATATTCGTGTGGATTTTTGACGTGTGAAGTTGTGATAACAGGGTTCTAACTAGGTCGAGACCATCACTCCCGCCATCAAGAGCTAAGATGGGGTCTTTCAGACCTTTGATATTACTAGAAGGTACATAAGGCAAATTGGCAACTATTAAATTGTATGTCTGGCTATTATTTGTAAATAAGTCCTGTTTGTAAACAGAAACGGTTTTAGATAGCTGATATTTTTTAACATTAGCTTTCGCCACTTTTAAAGCCGGCAGAGAAATATCGGTGGCGTCAATGTGACAATTTAAAGAATGTTCTTTGCAGCATTGGGCTAGACTAATGGCAATTAGTCCGGTGCCGGTGCCAATATCAATAATTCGCCAAGCTCTATTTGGTTGAGATAATAGATAATTTCTAGCAGTTTCGATTAGCTGTTCGGTTTCGGGTCTGGGAATGAGACAATGTTGGTTCACCTTAAGTACCAAGTCACCATAGCGGATTATGCCGAGAACATAAGCCAAAGGAATACCATGTCGTCGTTTGGTGACGATATTAATTATTTTTCGTCGGTCTGAAGGACTAACAATATAATCGGGATTTTGTACGATCCAGAGCTGATCTCGTTTCAAGACTGACAGAACTATATCGAGACTTTCCTGTTCGACATTAATGTCGGGTAGGCTGTTAAGCAACGTTATTATCAATCGCTGGCACTGACTGAGCGTCAATTTGGCTCTTGATAGTTTGGAATTTTTGTTCGAGTTCATATTCTTGTAGGGCATTGATAATTGGCGATAATTCGCCGTCGAGAATTTTTTCAATTCGGCTCCATGATTGTCCGATACGATGGTCGGTAATGCGATCCTGCGGGAAATTGTATGTTCGGATCTTTTCCGATCTATCTCCCGATCCAATCTGTGTACGACGATCATTGGATAGCTGAGTCTGTTTCTCCAACTCTTCGGCTTCATATAGTCTGGAGCGCAATACACTCATGGCCTTATCTTTATTTTTCATCTGTGAACGCTCATCTTGGCAAGCGACAACTATTCCTGTAGGCAAATGAGTGATACGAACAGCGCTGTTAGTCGTATTTACGCTTTGTCCTCCGCAGCCTGAAGAATGATAAACATCAATACGAAGATCTTCATTTCTAATTTGAATTTCCGTTGGAGCAATAACCGGCAAAACGGCGACGGTGGCTGCCGAAGTATGGAGACGGCCGGATTTTTCAGTTTTTGGTACTCTCTGAACCCGATGAGTTCCGGATTCAAGATGCAATTGACGATAGGCTTCAGGATGAGTAATTTCGGCAATAAACTCTTTGTAACCACCAAGCTCTGACTGGTTGGAGTGTAAAATACTTACTTTCCAGCCACTTAATTCAAAGAATCTTAAGTACATGCGAACTAAATCACCGGCAAACAATTCAGCCTCATCTCCACCGGTGCCTGATCGTATTTCGATAATGGCATTATCGTGGACTGGTAATTTAGCCTCGTCGACAGCGACAAGTTGTTTTTTAAGCCGTTCGATCTCGGTCACAGCCAACTCGCTCAGCTCGCTGTCTTCACTAGCGGCTAACAGGGCTTCATTGTCGGCAATTTCGGCTAAAATTTCTTCTTTCATGTATTTAGCATAACAAAAAACCTTACCCGAACTAAATCAAAGCAAGGTTCTTTGACATTTATTGAGCGGCAACGGCTTCTTTTTCTTTTTTAGTCGTGGCTTTTTTTGAGCGAGCGTCTTTAAGAGCTTGAGATTTGGCAACCCGCGACTCGAAACGATTAACTCGACCGGTTGTATCAATCAGTTTTTGATTGCCAGTATAAAATGAATGGCAATTGCTGCAAACTTCAACTCGAATTTCCGGAACGGTTGCTCCGGTTGTAAACGTATTGCCGCAGGTGCAACTGACCTTGGCGTCGTTATACCATTTAGGATGAATTTCTTTTTTCATATCAATAATATTTATAACTAAACCTTATCCTACCAGATGCTTTACAAAAAATCAAATACATATGTTATAATAATGACAATTAAGTTATTAAACATTACAAGGAGGGATATGCGCTTATTATCGAAAAGGCATAGAGGGTTCACGTTAGTCGAGCTTATGGTTGTAGTGGCAATTATCGGAATATTAGCGGCGTTGATTATCGTTAATCTGAGTAAAGCAAGGCAAAAGGCTTACTATTCGTCGATGCAGAATACTGCCAAACAAGCTGTAACTGCGGCCAATGTGATTTTAAATAATGATTCTGCCACGATTACAACTATTCCCAATGGCGTCTGTTCTACTCAGCTAGGCGGAACCCAGCCCAATAATAGTGGCGGCTTTCCGGCGGCTACTTCTTTAGCGACAGGTATGAGTTGTAATATTGCCAGTAACGTTGCAACTGTCACATATACTAAGTTGCCGGACTGCACAGTTTCAGGTGATATTGCCAGTGGTACTATTACCAAAAGTGGTAGTGGTTGTCCATAGGGTAAGTTAATAGATCGATTTAAAGCTCGCCGGGTATATTGCGGCGGGCTTTTTAAATCAGATAATAGGGTGTTGACGAATATAAAGAGTTTAGATAGGATTAGAGCAATGAATAAAACAGCAACAATTCCTTCGCTTCGGGAAATGATCGAAGCGGGTGTTCATTTTGGACATAAAAAACAATTTTCAGATGCCCGTGGTCAGGAAAACTTCTTTGGCGTACGGGAAAAAGTAGTAATCATCAATCTTGAGAAGACAAGAGCTGGTTTGGATAGTGCTCTCAAATTTATTGCCGAGCAGGCTGCCGCCGGTTCGACGTTTTTGTTTATTTCAACCAAACCGTCGATACGTGATTTAGTCAAAGATGCGGCTGAAGCCGTTGAAATGCCGTACGTTACCAATCGATGGTTGGGCGGAACATTAACTAATTTTTCCACGATCGCAAAAAGTATCAAAGAATTATCAGAACTAGAAAAGCAATTAGCTGAAAATCCTGAATCAATTGCTACCACCAAAAAAGAACGCTTAATGATTGAACGTGACGTTAAACGATCCAAGCACAATTTAAGCGGTTTGATGCAGTTAAAGCGTTTGCCGGATGTTGTGGTCATAGTTGATCCGCATGAGGAGGATGGCGCAGTAATGGAAGCTAATCGAATGGGTTTGCCGATTATTGCCCTACTCGATACTAATGCCAATCCCAAGCAGATTACATATCCTATTCCAGCTAATGACGACACTCCCAAATCAGTCAGTTTAATCCTCGATTTAATTAAAGACACAATAAAAACGAACTACAAACCTAAAGTTGTTACACCGCCGGCTACCGAAAAGACGGAAAACGCTCCGGAAGATAAGAAGTAAATCAATCAAATATTATTTAGTTAAGAGGTCAAGATGGTAATTGCTGATAGTATTAAAAAAATTCGTGAGCAAACCGGAGCTGGTGTAATGGATATTAAGTCGGCATTAGATGAAGTTGGTGGCGATGTCGAGAAAGCTCTCGAAGTACTAAAGAAAAAGGGTTTAAAAATTGCTGCTAAGAAATCGGATCGGGAGACTGGTCAAGGATTGATTGAAACCTACTCACATATGGGTCGTATCGGTGCAATGATTGAAATCAACTGTGAAACCGACTTTGTTGCTCGCAACCCTGAATTTAAAGAATTGGCTCATGATATTGCTTTGCAAGCCGCATCTCTTGACTCTGATAAAATGGAAGATTTGCTGGCGATGCCGCTGATTAAAGAGCCAGGTAAAACTGTCCAGGATTTACTAACAGAAAAAATCGCTGTGATTGGTGAAAACATTAAAATTGCCCGTTTCATCCGCTATGTTCTAGGCGAGTAAGTTTAAACAATATTATTGAAATTAACAAAATCCGCTTCAGGCGGATTTTGTTTGCATCAGGGACTATTTCAGGCATAATATAACTGTAATAGACGGAAAGGATAATATGGCCTACAATTTACGCGCAATCAATGAAGAGATGTCGAATGTTGTCGACCTACTTAAGGAGGAGTTTTCCAAGCTACGAACCGGTCGGGCTAATACTTCGGTGGTGGAAGATATTAAAGTGCCATATTATGGCACCGATACACCGATGAACCAAATGGGTTCGATCTCGATTCAAGAGGGAAACTTAATTATCGTTCAGCCTTGGGATAAAAATGCAATTGGCGATATTGAAAACGCAATTCGTAATTCGGATAAGGGGCTTTCGCCAACCAATGATGGCCGAGTAGTGCGAATATCTCTTCCTCCGTTAAATGAGGAAAGACGGAGTGAATTAGTCAGACTTGCCCAGCGTCAGACCGAAGAAGCCCGGGTCGCCCTTCGTAATATTCGACACAAACATTGGGAGGCGTTGCTTAAGGAAGTAAAGGCCGGTACTGCAACGGAAGATGATAAATATCGAGTTGAAAAAGAACTAAATGACGCGATTGCAAAAATTAATCAGCAGATTGAAGAGATACTAAAATCGAAAGAAACAGAAATTAAAACCGTCTAATGCTCACGGCAGTAGTATTTATTATTGTTTTAGGTGTCCTAATTCTCGTCCACGAGCTCGGGCATTTTTTTACCGCCAAATGGTTGGGTGTTAAAGTTAAGGAGTTTGGTATCGGTTATCCACCGACGATCTGGAGCATCAACAAGAATGATACTAAATATGCACTCAACGCTATTCCGCTTGGTGGTTACGTTAAACTTCTCGGAGAAGACGAAGAGGCGGATGGTAAGGATGCCTTTAATAATAAAAAGGCCCGGGTTCGATTAGCTGTCATCGTAGCCGGCGTAGTCATGAATTTTGTGCTAGCTTATTTTTTGCTGGTTATTGGCTATATGATTGGTATGTCGCCGGTCGCGTTGGATCCGTCGGAATTGCCTGGAGAAAAAACTAATCAAGTTCTAATTGTTGCGGTCGATAGCGGTACTCCGGCTGAAAACGCTGGAATAAAAGCCGGCGATTTTGTTAATGGTTTTACTACTATCGATGATTTTGTCGCCTATACCGGTTCTCATCGTGGCGAGACAGTAACCCTATCAATATCAAGAGGTGGAAGCCAAATGGATGTACCGGTAACACTACGGACGGACGAATCGGTACCGGCGCTTGGCGCCGCGCTAGGCGGACAAGGCACGAAAGTAAAATTAAATATTGGCCAGGCATTAGTTGCTTCCGGCAAAGAAATCGGCGCATTTATGGTTACGATTTGGGAATTTTTAGGCCGAATGATATCGACTTTGTTTGGCCAAGGTAAATTAGTCGAAGAACTATCGGGGCCAGTTGGCATTTATAATATTACCGGTCAGGCGGTTGAGTTAGGATTTGTCTATATTTTACAATTGGCGGCGATACTGTCGATTAATCTTGGCGTTGTAAATATCTTGCCTTTTCCGGCTCTCGATGGCGGACGGGCATTATTTATTCTCATCGAAGGAATAGCTAGAAAAAGAATTATTAAGCAGGAAGTCGAAGCGGTGATGCATTTGGTTGGTTTTATATTATTAATGTTATTAATTGGCGTGGTGACATATCGTGAGGTTGTACAACTAATCATCAATTAAAGGAGATTATATGGGGCGTCCTTTGTATGTTGTCGGGAATTGGAAGATGAACACAACTTACGCTGACGCAATGGTTGTTGTTGGAGAGGTGAGTAACAATGTCCAGAGAGTTAAAAATGTTACTACGATTTATCTACCGCCTTATATATGGATAGTGCCGTTACTTGAAAAATACCCGAAAATCAATATAGGCGCTCAGAATATGTACTATAAAGAAGAAGGGGCATATACCGGAGAGATTTCCCCGCGGATGTTAAAGGGTGTTGTTGATTATGTTCTACTTGGTCATAGCGAGCGGCGATCAATTTTTAAAGAAGATAACCCGACAATTAATGCCAAATTAAAGACCGCCTTGAAATTCAATTTTAAACCGATTTTAGCGATTGGGGAGACGCGGCCGATTGGGATGAAGAGCCTGACCGATGAAGGTATTTCACAACGGATAATGCATAGTGATATTATTCACGATCTCAAGGCCTCAGCCAGAGGATTAACCAAGGCCGAATGGTCGCGTTTGATAATTGCCTATGAACCTGTCTGGGCAATCGGGACTGGTAAGAACGCCGATGGTGTCTATGCAGCTCGAATAATACGTGAAATTAGGGATACAATTGCCCAACTAACTAGTCGAGAAGTTGCTGATAAAATACCAATACTGTATGGCGGTAGTGTTAGCCGGCAAAATGCGGCCGAATATGCCGGTCAAAGAGAAATTGATGGAGTCTTGGTTGGAGGAGCTAGCTTGAAGGCAAAAGACTTTAGCGATATCGTTGAGGCATTCGGACAAAGTCATAAATGGAGAAGAGATGAAGCACATTAAAACAGCGACCCTGGAAGGAAAGAAGGTTTTGATTCGTGTCGATTATAATTTACCGGTTGATGATAAAAATTTGCCAACCGATGATTCACGGATTGTAGCGACATTACCAACCCTGAAATGGCTTCTGGCCAGTGGGGTTGAACAGATTGTGATTATGACTCACTGGGGGCGTCCGGAAAAAGAGGATGATACTTGGCGGTTGATGCCAATTGCTCAAGTTCTGGCGAAAATTCTTAAAGATCAGGGTTTGATTGGTACCGAGCGGGTAATGACGAAAACAACCCGTATGAAATCGCCGATTTTAACTCGCCAATATTGCATCGGCCGTTCAATAACAATGCTTGAAAATCTCCGCTTTGATCCTCGCGAAGAAGAAAATAGTTCGGAATTGGCCAAAGAAATTGCGTCACTGGCGGATTTGTATGTCAACGATGCCTTCGCTACTTGTCATCGCGCTCACACCTCATTAGTAGCAATTACTAAGGAATTGCCAAGCTATGCTGGTATGCTCTTGCTTGACGAAGTCAGTCATTTAAATGCGATTCGTAACATCGAAGACAGACCTTTTGTGGCTATTATTGGTGGCGCTAAGATAAAAGATAAAATCCCGGTTATTAATATGATGAGAAAAAAAGCCGATGCCATATTAATCGGCGGCAAGACGGCCAATGAATATTATGCGGAAATTACTGAGGATGTCGACAAACTGGTTTTCCCGTCAGATGGAGTTGATGAGTCTGGCAAGATTGTACCCTTTGATAAGGATACGGTTAAAAACAACCCACCATATGATATCGGGCCTGATACTTTAGTTCGTTTTAAAGGAATTTTGAAAACAGCCAAAACGGTGTTTTGGAATGGTTCCCTGGGAATGGCCGAAAGTCAGAAGTTTTGCCATGGATCAAACGAGATCGCTCGGTTTATCGCTAATATGAGAGCGGTTACGGTTATCAGTGGTGGCGATACGGCGCAAATTGTCGATAAACTGAAATTAAAAAATCGTTATTCTTATATTTCAACAGGTGGCGGAGCAGCCAGTAAATATATCGCCGGTGAGGAATTGCCAGGTATTGAAGCTCTCAGTTAATTGGCTTTTATCATTGTTTGTGATATGGTGTGGTCTTTAAGGTGGCAACATTGAAACAACATATTGCGGTATTTGATTCACTGATTACGATTAATAACATTCTCAAGGGCGAGAAGACTGTTGAAGTTCGCTTTAGTCTTTCGAAGCGACCACCATTTCAGGTTGTTGGACGAGCTGATGAAATTATTATGAAATATTCTCACGGGGATTTAATTGGACGGGTAATAGTTGAGAATGTTCTATACTATGAGCATCTGACTCCGGAACAAATTGCCACCTTGCGTAAAGAGTATGAAAGCGATGCCATGTTGGCTCCTGATTATTGGCAGTCCAAGGCTCGATCAAAATATGTAACTATAATCTTTCTTTGCCAACCAGAGCGCTATATCATTCCGGTAAAATACACCAAGAAAGACCGTCGCTCTTGGGTTACGACCGAAGCTAAGGTCACTAGTTCTTGATTGGACTTGATAAAACAGTTATAATACTTAGGTATGAATTCAAAATTATCACAACTCAAAAATAGTCGCGTAAAATTTGAAATTTCGGTTGGCGACGACCGAATGCGTAAATATTTCGAAGAAGCATATATATTTTATGCTCCTCAAGTCACGATACCGGGTTTTCGGGCTGGTAAGGCACCGAAAGCGATGGTTATAGAATCGGTTGGCCGCCAGAAACTGGCTAATATGGCGATAGAGGAAGGTGTTCGTCAGGGCTATATCGATGCGCTTAAGGAGCATTCGATCGATCCGGTCGGTAATCCAAGCATCAATATTATTAATCAACCATTATTCGTTGATGGCGAAGCAGCCGAACTAAAATTTGAGGCTGAGGTTGATACCTTACCTGAAGTTAAATTTGCCAAGCCATATAATAAGCTCAAGGTTTCTCGTGCTAAGGAAGAAGATGAAAAGGCAACCGATGCTGACGTAGATGAAGCGGTAGAATTTTTACGACGCCGTAACTCAACACTTAAACCAATCGAAAGACCGGCGGCTAAAGGTGATCGCATCGAAATAGATTTTCAAGGCTTTGAACGACATGTTCCGATCGAGTCCCTTTCAAGCCAGAATCATCCGATTATCTTAGGCCAGAGTTCATTAATTCCGGGCTTTGAAGATCATTTAATCGGCATGAAAAATGGCGAAGTTAAGGAATTTGATTTGACCTTCCCTAAAGAGCACTATGCTAAGCAATATGCTGGTAAAAAGTATAATTTTAAAGTCACGGTTAAGTCACTTAATGAAGTGGTTTTGCCTGAATTAAACAATGAATTTGCCACTAAATTAGGCGCCAAGGATATTAATGAACTTAAGAAGTTAATCAAAGGCAACTTATCTCAGGAAAAGAAAGATAATTTTAAGCGCAAGCAAGAAGATGAAATCGTTAATCAGCTAGCCGACATCTTCAAAGGTGATGTACCTGAATCCTTAGTTGAGGGAGAAAAAGAACGTCTTCGCCAAACTCTCGAAGAAACTGTTAAAAAGCAAGGTATGCCGATGGAGGAGTATTTACGTGGAATGAAGTCGACTCCGGAAAAATTTGAAGAAGATTTAATCAAGCAAAGTAAGCGGAATGTAAAAAGCGGTTTATCGATGCGCCAAATCGCTCTTAGTGAAAAGATTGAAATTGGCAAAGACGGTAATATGCAAAAAGTTCTCGATTGGATAATCTCTCAATCAATCGGCTCAAAATAATAAAGGAAGACATATGTCTTACTTAGTGCCAACGGTTATCGAAAAGTCATCAACTGGGGAGCGGGCTTTTGATATTTATTCACGTCTACTTAAAGATCGCATTATTTTTCTTGGCGGTCCGATCGATGACGATGTGGCTAACATCGTTATTGCCCAGTTTCTATTTCTGTCCTCACAAAACGACAAGGATGATATTAAATTCTACATCAATAGTCCGGGTGGTATGGTTACCGCCTCGATGGCAATTTACGATACGATGCAACATGTAAAACCCGATGTTTCGACGGTATGCGTCGGTCAAGCAGCTAGTGCAGCCGCTGTACTGTTAGCCAGCGGAGCTAAAAAGAAACGTTTTAGCTTGCCCAACTCCCGAATTATGATTCATCAACCAATGGGTGGAGCTGAAGGCCAAGCCACTGATATCGCAATTCATGCCAAGGAAATCCTACGCATCAAAGACTCTTTGAATGATATACTAGCTAATCACACTGGTAAGTCTAAAGCTCAAATTGAAAAAGACTCCGAACGCGATCGATTTATGAGTGCTACGGAAGCTCTGGACTATGGTCTGATCGATAAGGTTCTAATTTAGATTGAACAGATTTTTAACAAAAATTCTCACTGATTATGTGCGTATTTTTTATGGCTTATTAAATAACAGGTTCAACGCTGGTTATAAAACTATTGACAACCCTGATATCTCACTATAAAATAGAAAAGCAATGTTAACTAATATTTAACATTGGGTTGTAAGTGATTATAGCATCAAGGAGAGCTCCGATGATGGAGCTTTTATTGACGGACATTGACAATTTATTAATCGCATAAATACATGACAATCGGTAATTATGCGGTTGCAAGAATACAGAGTACTCAATCTCTGTAATCAAAATTGAGCCCTTAGATTAAGCTTCGGCTTAATCACTTTTTTGAGAGTTTGATCCTGGCTCAGGATGAACGCTGGCGGTGTGCCTAATACATGCAAGTCGTGCGGTCCGCAAGGACAGCGGCAAACGGGTGAGTAACGCGTGGGGACCTGCCCTGAAGAAGAGGATAGCCTACCGAAAGGTGGGGTAATACTCTATAGTCCCGCAAGGGTAAAGCTTCGGCGCTTCAGGATGGACCTGCGTCCTATCAGCTTGTTGGTGGGGTAATTGCCTACCAAGGCTATGACGGGTAGCTGGACTGAGAGGTTGGTCAGCCACACTGGGACTGAGACACGGCCCAGACACCTACGGGTGGCAGCAGTAAGGAATCGTGCGCAATGGGCGAAAGCCTGACGCCGCGACACCGCGTGAGGGAAGACGCTTTTCGGAGTGTAAACCTCTTTTCTATTGGACGATTATGACGGTACTTTAGGAATAAGCCACGGCTAACTTCGTGCCAGCAGCCGCGGTAATACGAAGGTGGCAAGCGTTATCCGGATTTACTGGGCGTAAAGAGCGCGTAGGTGGTCTTTTAAGTCGCGATATAAAGCCCATCGCCCAACGATGGAATCTATCACGATACTAACTGACTAGTGGATAGCAGGGGTAAGCGGAATTGGTGGTGTAGGAGTAAAATCCATTGATATCACCAGGAACACCGATGGCGAAGGCAGCTTACTAGGCTATCTCAGACACTGAGGCGCGAAAGCGTGGGTAGCGAACGGGATTAGATACCCCGGTAGTCCACGCCGTAAACGATGCCGACTAGCTATTAGAAGTATCGACCCTTCTAGTAGCGAAGCTAACGCGTTAAGTCGGCCGCCTGGGGAGTACGACCGCAAGGTTAAAACTCAAAGGAATAGACGGGGGCTCGCACAAGCGGTGGAACATGAGGTTTAATTCGACAGCAAGCGAAGAACCTTACCAGGGTTCACCCTATCGGAACCCCGTAGAAATATGGGGGTGCTCGCAAGAGAGCCGATAGGCCGGTGGTGCACGGTTGTCGTCAGCTCGTGCCGTGAGGTGTCCCGTTCAGTCGGTCAACGAGCGCAACCCTTGCTCCGTGTTACTTCGGTATCATGCCGAAGGTCTCACGGAGGACTGCCTCATCCTAGATGGGGAGGAAGGTGGGGACGACGTCAAATCAGCGTGCCCCTTACGCCCTGGGCTACACTCGTGTTACAATGGTCAGCAACAACGGGTTGCGAACCCGCGAGGGCTAGCTAATCCCTGAAATCTGACCCAAGTTCGGATTGCAGGCTGCAACTCGCCTGCATGAAGCCGGAATCGCTAGTAACCGTGGATCAGCACGCCACGGTGAATACGTTCTCGAGCCTTGTACTCACCGCCCGTCAAGTGAGCCGAGTCGGCAACGCCCGAAGTGCCCTTATGGGGTACCACGGCGGGGTCGGTAAGGAGCGCTAAGTCGTAACAAGGTATCCGTAGGGGAATCTGCGGATGGATCACCTCCTTTCTAAAGGATTTATTCTATTTAGTAGGACAGCTTCGACATTTATGTCGGAGCAGGTCGATCTCGCCCTTTAGGTGAGACTTATTCTTGCAACCGCATAGAAACTAATTGCTTGTACTATATGCGAAACACATAGATGATATGTGATTTTTGGTGAAGGTCTTGTCCTGCCGTAGCCTAGGCGTAGGCGGGCAACCGCATAGAGACCGAGGTCTATATAAATCAAACAACCAGCCTGTTAGTCAGGTTGTCGGTGTTTAGCTTTGCTCTTGATCTTCATTATTAGGCTTGTCCGGTTGATGCAGTTTGGCGATGAGTTCATCGGCTTGTTCTTTAGTAATTCTTTCCATTCCCTTGTTCTTTAGTCCGACATCAACCAATCTCTGAGTTAAATTATCATTTTCAGTGTCGTTTTTTTTATCATTATCACGCGCTTCTGGTGGCGTATAACCAAGTTGTTCCGATCCCATATAGTGCTCCATTATTTACATTATAAGTATAACAGATATTATTTTTATACTTTAAATTGAAATCACGGTATAATTAAAAATAGGAAGGAGGGTATTGAACGAAGCGGTAGCGCCAACAGTTAGCGCTCCAAACTTTTTGGTTTGGTGGTTTGTTGTTGAGCCAAAAAAAGTTTGGCAGAGAACAATATTTGCCACCCGGAAAACCTTCGGCTATTTTTCAGTGGGTCTTCTTTTAAAAACTCTATTTTCACCATGGAAGCGAGATATCAGACGACCGGTTAATGCCTCGATCGACGTGATTTTTCGGATGATACTTGATAATTTAGTCAGCCGTTTTGTCGGTTTTATAATTCGGTCGGTTACGATTGTGCTTGGTTTGATGGCAACGATAATCATTTTTATCGGAGGGAGTTTTCTGACTATTACCATGCTGTTTGCGCCGGCAATCGGGTTGATAATAATCTGGAGAGGGTGGCAAGGTTTATGATAATTGATTTTCAAATATCGAAAAATCTTAAACAACTACCTCGACAGAAGTTTGTTCGGTCTGTCGGCTGGAAACTACTGCGTCTTTTACTGATTATTCTAATAATCATTGGTTTGGGCTTAGAATTTATACCGGGGCTGAGTTTGTCATCAAGCTATATGATTATTAGCGGACTAGCCCTAATTATTCTCTGGTGGTCACAATACTATCAAAGTTCTATTACGATTGGTGCCGGGCCAACAGACAATTTGCTTGATCATGTTGACGAAAGTGTTTTAGAATATCTGCTGGCTGCCCGGCGATTGTCGGAGAAACGCAATAATATTATTGACGAAGCTATTTTGTGGCTAGCACTAAATGAAGTTGATGCGGGTCGGTACTTGTTAATTAGAACTAATTGTAAAAGCCCTGATGAATATACCAATAGTTTAATGAAGTATTGGCAAGGCAATCCCGATGATATTTTGGCCACACTGGCGCAATTATTTTCTGATACCCAAGGTGTTATTAGCTGGCAGCAATTTATTAGCCGGTTACTTGAGCATTGTCAGCTTTGGCAGGAGATTTTAAAAAGTAAGGAATTATCAGTCAAAGACGGTCAATCGGTCATTGGCTGGTACGAACGATACGTTGAAATGAGCCAGCGGCCCAATTTCTGGACAAGTGAGAGAGTTGAGGGCGGAATCGGCAGTGACTGGTCATTTGGATATGCGCCAGTGTTGCGCCAGTATGCTAGAGATATTACCATTCAGGTTTCCGGCGCCAGGGCTATTCGAACTTTTGGACGTGAAAATGAAGTCCTGCAATTAGAACAAGCTCTGTTGAAATCCAGTGGTTCAAACGCAATACTAGTTGGCGATAACGGTATTGGTAAAAAAACCATTGTTCGAGAGTTGGCGCAAAAAATATTTCAAGGCAAAACTAACCGTAATTTATGGCTCAAACATATTTGGGACGTAGATACGGGTAGTATTTTGGCTGGTGCCGGACAAAAGGGTGAAGTCGAATCAAGGATTAAAGGACTTTTTGACGATGCCACATTAGCAGGCGATGTTATATTATTGATTGATGATTTTCATAGTTTGGTAGTTCGCAAAGAGCATACCGGCGCGGTTAATGCGACCGAAATTATTATGCCTTATCTTAAAGACGGTGGGGTGCAGATTGTAGCGACAACGACTTTTGAACAGTTTCATAGCGATATCGAGTCGAATCCGGGTTTGGCTGAAAGCTTTGAAAAAATTGAAGTATTGGAGCCGAAAGAAGAAGATGTTGTCTATATTTTAGAAGAAGCGATCCCCTATTACGAAGGTAAATATCGAGTCGTCTTTACTTTTCAAGCGGTTAAGGAAATTGTTAAAGCGGCTAGCCGATATATTCATGACAAACCATTTCCATCTAAGGCTATCGATCTAGTTGAAAGTGTGGCCATTAACATCAGTAATTCCGGCGATAAAATTATTACTCCTCAAATGGTGGACGCAGCCGTTTCCATTAAAGCTAATGTGCCAGTCGGTGAAGCTGCCAAGGGAGAAAAAGAACGATTACTTGATCTTGAAAATGTTTTACACCAACGGGTAATCGGCCAGAATGAAGCGATTAGCGCTGTAGCGGCTGCGATGAAGCGGGCTCGGAGTGGACTATCGCGAACCAATAAACCGATTGGAACATTTTTATTCGTCGGCCCAACCGGTGTGGGTAAAACCGAGACGGCCAAAGCGTTGGCGGAAGCTTATTTTGGTGATGAAAATCGGATGATTCGACTGGATATGAGTGAGTATCAAACGCCTGATTCGATTAATAAATTAATCGGTTCAGCGCCATCCGGTGGAGAATCGGGGAATCAGGGTGAATTGACCAAGGCCATTAAAGATAGTCCCTTCTCGGTTGTTCTCTTGGATGAAATCGAAAAAGCCAATGCCAATGTCCTGAATGTTTTCTTGCAAGTTTTAGATGATGGCCGACTGACCGATGGAGTCGGTCGAACAGTTGATTTTACTAATGCAATTATTATAGCAACCAGCAATGCCGGTGCGGAAATCTTGCGCCAGTTGATTAAACAAGGGGCGAAATACGAAGATATTAAAGCAAAAACACTCGAATATATTTTATCCCAAAAACTATTTAAGCCGGAGTTTGTTAATCGCTTTGATGCGGTTGTGATGTACCGTTCATTGACGATTGATGAATTATTGAAAGTTGTTGATATTATGCTTGAGCGGGTGATAAAGCGACTGACCGAGCAAAATATTACATTGCAGGTATCCCCTCTTGCCAAACAAAAGTTAGCTCAATTAGGATACAGTCCCGAATTTGGTGCTCGTCCGTTAGCGCGTACCATTCAAACAAAAGTCGAAGATCCGTTAGCCGAGAAAATTCTCAAGGACCAAATTCAGCCTGGCGGGACTATTTTGATAGATGAAAAAGATATTGTGTAAATTAATGATAATTCAACAATGACATACACAACCCATATTTTTGTTGGCGCAGCTATCGGCAGCTATATGCCTAACGCTTGGTTGGCTTTCATTGTTGGGCTTATAGCCCATCATCTTTTAGATTCAATACCGCATCTTGATGAGGGTAGCTATATTAATATTAAGGCTTTTCAGAATCGGCAATTGAAGCCGATAATAATTGTTGCTACAGAAGTGATATTAGGAACAATCGGATTAATTTATATAGCGGGGCTTAATGAGTCGGTAAACTGGGTTAATATTTTTTGGGGAGCTCTCGGCGGAACAGCTGCTGACCTAGCGGATAATGTTCCGTTTTGGAATCGATATTTAGAAAAACTGCCGGTTTTCAAGCAGTGGTTTTGGTTGCATGATAAACTTCACGGTCGTTTAAAAAAATCTCAGTGGTTGGTTGGCCTCCTAAGTCAAGGAATTTTAGTAGCACTCTCTGTTTTAATCTTAATAATTAAAAAATAGGCCACTAATGCCTATTTACCACTCACCATATTTATAGTCCGCCTGCGTCTTAACTACAGTGGACACCCTACATTAAGTTCGTTGGCCGTAGGCCAGCCGAAGCTTTAACGTAGGCTGGTGGACCTGAGGAGATTCGAACTCCTGACCCCCTGCATGCAAAGCAGGTGCTCTGACCAACTGAGCTACAGGCCCATTACCAATAATATAGATTATACATTATTGCCTTAAAAGGCAAGGGATATAAAAGCTTTAACCGATTCGGGCGTCGAGGCCGGAAAAAAAATAAATTATGGCCAGAAACGGCGCGGCTACACCGATGATTTTCCAAACAGTGTATGTACCACCTTCACCGAATCGTCTTTCAGCCCAACCCATTTTGCCAAAAACTCTAACAACTGGATACGTATAACCCAAGCCAAAGAAAGCGATTACACCACTTAATGCTAATATAAACCACTTATTCAGAATAATTTGCCAAAATAACATCAATCCTCCTTTGTGATAGTACTCACAATATACCAGCTAATAGACTTTACATCTATAGATTCTCGAGGTATATTAATACGTGTTAAGAACGGTATGCGGGCGTATAGCTCAGCTGGTTAGAGCGCGTCACTGATAATGACGAGGTCGATGGTTCGAGTCCATCTACGCCCACCACGCACCATACGGTGCATGGCAATGCCACGACCGACTACTGCATGGCTGAGCCACGTACTGACTGGTACATGGTAACGCTACGGTCTGTATAGTAGATGGCGAAGAACCATCGGGCCGAACGTAGTGAGGTCAATGAGATGCGAAAGTAATTAAACAACCAATACCCGAGGTTGTTTTTTAGTAGCTGGAATACATAAGTAAATGACGTAGATGGCGTTTACGCCTTCGAGTCCATCTACGCCCACCACGCACCATACGGTGCATGGCAATGCCACAATTTAATATAGTTTACAATAGTTGAATAGATAGACACTGCGGTGACTATTTTTTGTTTATTAAAAAAGAGCCTACCGACGGGAGATCGTGGTAGGCTTTTGTGCTTGTGTAGAGATGAAGGGCTAGGCCTCGGCCTTGGCGACGAGGTTGTCCTCGCGGATGCCTTGGAGCCAGGCGTAGAGGGCCGGGTTGCGAGAGGCCAAGATGTTGGCGATAGCCAACAGGGCGTTGCTAGCCGGCCAGGCGGTAAGGAGTGGAAGTTCCGAGGGCATCCGCAGACTGCTCGAGATGTCGTCAGGGAACTTGTCGTAGGTCAGCGGGCAGGTGACGACCGGCAGAGTCGCGTTGCCGGCCAAGACGGGACCAAGGCCATTACTGCGACCGACTAGCGCTAGAATGGCGCCGTCGCTGATGTTCGCCAGCTCGTTGAGCTTGGCCAAACACTGCGCCGTCTGCTTGTGGCCGGAGAGAGTAATCTGTCTCCAGCTCACGGAACCGACCGGGAAGTTGCTGACGTCCGGCCAGTCATCCTTGTAGCTCCCGCGCCAGAGGACGATGGTCTGGGATGGGATACGCAGGCCGGTAGCGAGCTGGGCGACTGCGATGTAGTCGCGTTCGACCTGTTCGAGATCGACGCCCTGACGGAAGTTCTCCTTCGACATCTCTCGCCAGGACGGATCGCAGAGCCGGCAGGAGTCGAGGTCGATGACATCGGCGACGACGAGTTGACCATCAGCGGTGACACCGACTTCGATCTTGAGGTCGACGAAGTGGTAGCCGAGAGATCGCCACGCCCCTTCGAGGACGAGGAAGACCTGGCGGGCCAGCTTCTCGATCTCATCGGTCCAGCTGATGTCGGGGACAGCGATCGAAGGTGAAACGGTAGTGACGATTGGGGAGCTGTCCCACGTCGGACGCTTCGGATGCTGAATCATGAGGCCGGTGTCGAGCTGGCAGCTCTCCCACATGGCGATCAGCGGATCTTCCCAGTCCGGGTTCCAGTCGTCGATGAACTCGCTGATGTCAACTGGTGCCGACAGTTGATCCGGTTCGGTGTTGTCCGGCTGGCTGAAGCGGTGGTACGGCTGAACCAAACCGCGCGAGGTCTTGAGGAAGAACTCGACTACGAGTCGGTCGAAGCGCTTCGGCGGGTCAGTTGCCGGAACGTCGGGGTGACGCTTCCGATAGCTGCCGACGCCGTGTCGGCGGATGACCACTTCGAGTGGCAGCATCCGTACCGGCTGAGAGAAGAACGACGTCTCATCGCATTGCCGGATGAAGGCGACGGGAACGCCGGCGTCTCTCAAGAGTGTGCAGAGAGCCGTGTTGGTGGCATTCGATGTCGCCGCCTTGGCTCCGAACTCCCTGGTCGCCGTTGGGTCGTTGTGCTTGGTGATGGTGTTCTTGTAGATGAGCAGAACTTGGCCGTCTTCTGTTCGAACGACAGCCTTGGTCTTGCCTTCGGCGATCACTTCGTACTTTGGCAGTTCCCACCCCATTCTCAATCCTCCCAAGTCAAGATGCTGATGCATTCCCGCTAACCGCAAGCAGTTTTAGCGAGTAATCTAATATATCATTAACTTTACTAACTATCAATGACGCGATACAGTCTGTTGGTAAAGTGTTGACAAGATTTACCCACTCAGTTATTATCAATCTTGCAGTGGAAATATTTATGGGGCAAACAAAAACAATTTATAAGAAGGTCAGCGGTTAGCTCGTTTGGTGTATTGCCAAATCCTTTCAACCGCTACCGAGCGGTTTTTTGTTCGCCTCAATCAGTCCCAACCCGTAAGTCGCAAAATATTGTGGAATACGGAATTGTGACGGCAGAACATTGACAATTGAATCACATTGTATCACCGAAATCACAACTCTCAATCTGCTAATAACCTAGTCGTAGGTTTGCGGAAGTGATCGTTAGAGCAAATGGTGGATGCCTTGGGAGAATTAGCCGAAGAAGGACGTAGTAGACTGCGATAAGCTACGGGGAGGAGTCAAACATCCTTTGATCCGTAGATGTCCGAATGGGGAAACCCGCCAGGCATAAGCTTGGCGTCCGCGACAACCTTGAGTTGTCGGGATGGGAACCGGCCGAACTGAAACATCTAAGTAGGCCGAGGAAAAGAAATCAATTGAGATTCCCTAAGTAGCGGCGAGCGAAAAGGGAGCAGCCTTAGTTACATGACGTCAGTTTAAGTTAGGAGAAGGTCCTTGGAAAGGGCCGCCACAGAGGGTGACAGCCCCGTATCCGAAAACTTATTTTGACTACAGGGTAACTGCTTCAGTGCTTGCATTGAAGTAAAAGTACGGCAAGACACGTGAAACCTTGTCGGAAGAAGTTCGCCTTCGGGCGAACGAGGGTGGATCATCATCCAAGGCTAAATACTAATTCTCACCGATAGTGAACAAGTACCGCGAGGGAAAGGTGAAAAGTACCCTGGAGCCAGGGAGTGAAATAGAACCTGAAACCATTTGCTTACAAGGAGTCGGAGCCTCAATTTATTGGGGTGACGGCGTGCCTTTTGAAGAATGAGCCAACGAGTTATTGTTAATTGCGAGCTTAAGGTCGTCAGACCGGAGGCGCAGCGAAAGCGAGTCTGAATAGGGCGAATAGTAGCTGACAATAGACCCGAAACCGGGTGATCTAACCATGGGCAGGGTGAACTCTGTCGAAAGACAGAGGGAGGCCCGAACCCACCTCAGTGGCAAATGGGGGGGATGACCTGTGGTTAGTGGTAAAATGCCAATCGAACCCGGAGATAGCTGGTTCTCCTCGAAATATATTTAGGTATAGCCTCTTATCGCACCCTTGGGGGTAGAGCACTGGATGGATCTGGCGGACGCAAGTTTGCCATTCCAATCAAACTCCGAATACCAAGGTTTAAAGGATAAGGGAGTCAGAACGGCGGGGATAAGCTCGTCGCTCGAAAGGGAAACAGCCCAGATCACATGCTAAGGTCCCTAAACTATACTCAGTGGTAAAGGATGTGACGGACCATAAACAACCAGGAGGTTGGCTTAGAAGCAGCCATCCTTTAAAGAAAGCGTAATAGCTCACTGGTCGACGGTAAGTTGCGCCTAAAATTTAACGGGGCTAAGTATAGTACCGAAGCAGTGAATCTTCCGTTGGAATTCTCGTGTGGTAAGGTTACCGAATTAAGTTTTTTAGCTTTCGTACCTTTTTAAGCTATTGGTAACGCTTGCCGCTCGAAATTTCCAACGGAAGGTGGTAGAGGAGCGTTCTGTATTGGCTGAAGCTGGTCTGCGAGGACTGGTGGACGATACAGAAGTGCGAATGTTGGCATGAGTAACGAATTAGCTGGGTGAGAAACCCAGCCACCGCATACCCAAGGTTTCCCGGGCCACGTTAATCGCCCCGGGGTTAGTCGGTACCTAAGGCCGCGAGGTCGATGGACAGCTGGTTGATATTCCAGCACTCACTAGTGATTTACACCGCGTTGACGCATTTTCAAGCTAACATATTGGAATGGATATACATTATGTTGGGGAGAAGGTGACTGGAAAAGATGCGGATTCATTGTCACTAGTAGCCGTACCGCAATCCGACACAGGTGGGTGAGTCGAGTAGACTCAGGTGAGCGAGAGAACCCTGGTTAAGGAACTCGGCAAAATAGCGTCCGTAACTTAGGGATAAGGACTGCCTATCGCAAGATAGGCCGCAGCTAAAGATTTCAGGCGACTGTTTACCAAAAACTTAGCTCTATGCTAACCTTTATAAGGGATGTATATGGAGTGATGCCTGCCCAGTGCTAGTAGGTTACGGAGAGGAGTGCGAGGAGATTTATCTTTTTCAAGCTCTGAACCTAAGCCCTAGTAAACGGCAGCGGTAACTATAACCGTTCTATGGTAGCGAAATTCCTTGTCGGGTAAGTTCCGACCCGCACGAATGGCATAACGGTCTGAAAACTGTCTCAACCAGGGACTCGGTGAAATTACAATACCGGTAAAGATGCCGGTTA
>Ga0265297_10002443_pt1 | contig 37805 bp, 57 predicted proteins | sample Munlanlwell13791_FD_192502 | JGI IMG/M metagenome (GOLD analysis project Ga0265297, IMG submission 192502) | Leachate microbial communities from a municipal landfill in Southern Ontario, Canada - Leachate well 137-91 | ecosystem: Engineered > Solid waste > Landfill > Unclassified | place...
ACTACCAATTAATGATAATCCGCCAGTTATTATCGCACCATAAACCCAATTTCTTAGTTTAGTATTCTCTTCAACTTGAGATTTTAAATTAATTACATCCTTAGATAGGTCGTCATATTTTTTAGTTGAATTGTCTATACAACGACGGAATTCCTTAAAATCTTCTTGAAGCGCCTCTACTTTAGTTTTTAGCTCAATTAAAAGATCTCTCTCTGAGATCTCCCTTGATGATATTTCATTTTGTTTCATTGTTATACTAAAATTTTTGTTTATAATCCCATAAAATCAACAGATAAATAAAGACCAACTCCAGCAGCGTCAAACTGAGTGCTATTATTAGATGGAACAAAAACCCATAAATGGATGGTTTCTCCCTTAGCAAAATATTGTGTAGTCGAAACAGTTGAGGCTGGATAGCCCCCAGTTGAAGCCGCCGCCACATCACTACCAAAAGCGATTTCAGTTGATGTATTTTTATATATTTTCACACAAATTCTATTTCCATCTGAAAAAGAAGCCCCCTTAGCTTGACCGCTACACAAATAATATCCACTTATCGGACAGGTATATTTATAAGTCCCAGTATCAAAATTAGAATTAGGATCGTAGTTTTCATTATCTAGTTCAACAATTTCCGGTGTATTTGCGGCAACGCTTTGGCCTCCATCAGCATAGGCTCTCGCTCGATACCAATCTTGCGCCTTTTTGAAACCACTTGGTTTATCCATTCTTGAATAATGAGGAAGTGTTATATCTCCACTAACCAAATCAGTTTCTCCAGTTATTGTCACGGTAGTATTTGGGGCGCCATAACTTGAAGAAACAACATAATAATATTTAACAGCACTATCATTAGTTAATTTTATTTTCAATCCTTTTTCAAATAGCGTGGTATAATTTCCAGATACAGTAAAAGTAGTGGCAGAGGCATAAGTAAATGTTAACCCAGCAGCAAACCAACCATCCATTAGGGTGCTAATCCATTTTAGCCCGGTAGTTTCTCCACTATCAGCGACAAGAGTTTGGCCATTAGTACCAACAGCGAGTCTGGCGGCAGTGTTTGCACCAGTACCGCCTGCAAGATCACCTTTAGCATCCCAAATTGCATCAGTAGCGACAGACGCTGCATTCCCTGTGTACCCAGTGTAGCCCGTATAACCTGTCGGCCCAGCTACAGTAGAATCAGCTCCTGTATATCCTGTGTAACCAGTGTAACCAGTCGGTCCTTTTTCTACTAATAATTCCCATTTCCCAGCAGATAGATCAGTCGCAAAAGTCCCAGAGGTATGTTCTTCTACACAAACATAACCGCTGCCATCTTTTTCCACACAATCATTTACACGATAAAGAGTTGAGGTTACCCAAGAACTTTGCCATGGATATTGAGTTCCAGTGTACCCGGTGTAGCCAGTATAACCAGTGTAGCCAGTGTAACCGGTATAACCTGTCGGCCCAGTTACATCGGAAGCAGAGCCAGTGTAACCGGTGTAACCAGTTGGTCCGGTAATATCAGAAGCGTCTCCAGTATAGCCAGTGTAACCCGTATAGCCTGTCGGGCCTGTCACAGTTGAAGCTGACCCAGAAGATCCAGTGTAACCAGTATACCCAGTGTAGCCTGTCGGCCCGGTTACAGTTGACGCTGCTCCGGCTTCGCCCGTATAACCAGTGTATCCGGTGTAGCCTGTCGGGCCACCACTAACTGAAATAGTTGACCACTCTTTATTCCCATTTAAATATTTATAGTCAGGATTAGTTGGTGTATCTGGTAATTTAGCTTCGTATATAGTATCAGCCTGGCCTCTTTGTAGGCCTCCAATTCCGCTGATTCTAGAACCCATTGCCATAATTATCTCCTATTAAAATCGTTATAAAAACTCCCTTTATTTGGGATATGCCCACCACCACCAATCCTCAACCATTTTTTAATTCCGCCAACAACTTTAGATAAAGTTGATTTTTTAGCTGCTGGTTTAGATGATTTAGCAGCAGTGGAATAATTTTTTGCCGTTGAATAACTTTTAGCCGGAGTTGAGTATGATTTAGTAACTGTTTTAGCCGGTGTGTAAGATTTAGCCGCCGTTGCATAGCTTTTAACTGGAGTTTTAGCAACCTGTTTAACAACTGATTTTGGAGTTGATTTAACAGCACTTTTAATAGCTTTTTGAGCAGAGACTGCCTTAGCTGCTGGGGTTACCCTAGAAGTTGATGCTGTTTGGGTAGATCTAGTTGGTGAAGTTTTGACAGTAGAAGCCCTAGTCGAAGGTTTGACTGTTGAAGTTTTAGCAGCCTGCGGTTTTAAAATTGATCTGCTAGTCAAATTAGCAGCATTTGAGGCAATATTTTTAGCTCCAACACTTTGCTGCCCAATTCTATTAATTGTTTGCTGAGTTTGTTCGGCCTGATTTTGTATTGCTTGTTGTGTGTTTTGTTGAGTGTCCTGATAAGTCTTGGCGTTAGCAAAATAATCCAATAAATTTTTATTAGTTTCTGCCTTGTTTTTCCCAAAAACCTGAAAAATATTTTCTGGTTCTTGCTGTTCAACCACTGGTTTCCCTTGTAATAGTCTGGCGTTTGTTGTTACTTTTTCTAGTTCAGTCTCTGGGTTAATGGCTTCTTTAGGCAAAACTGCTTTTGTATCTTTTATAACTTGGCTTAAAGATTTTGACTCATTTGCTATATCTCTAGTATTTTTAATAAACTGAGGGTTAACAGCTCCACTACCTTGAATTAATTTTCTAGCAGTGATTAAATCATCTGATTCAACAGCATTAGCTACGCCATTATCTTTAAAATAAGCAGCTAAAACCTTAGCCGACACCTCTGGGTCTAATAATCTGTCTGGATTACTAACTAAATCTTCGCCAATTCTGTCACCAAACTTTTTATAATTTCCTTGATGGGTTAACTGGATATATCCTCTGCCACGATATTGTTGTCCACCTTCATAGTTAGCTTGTAGATTTGCAATATAATCATTTCTAGGGTTAACTCCACGTTGAGCTAAAATTTCTTCTTTGGGGACAAAACTTGATTCATGTCCAACTGTTGAGATTGCATAGGCTAATACTTCTGGGGTTAAAATTCCCTCATTATCTAATGCTTGAGCAATGTAAGGGATCGCTTTTTTAGCAGCCTCTTTTTGTCCTTCTGGTAATTTACTAACTATTTGATTTATTTGATTTTCATCAGCAACATTAAGCTGGCCCTGTTTTGTTCCAGGAGTAGGAGTCGGTAAAACTGGTTTTTCTTGTATTGGAGCAATGGTCGGAGTAACAGCTGGAGAAATTGTTGGAGTTGGCTGATTTATTGTCGGAGCCGGAGCGATTTGACCAGCTTGAGTTGCAATTGGTTGAACTGTCTGTTGGCCAATGGGTTGGATAGTTGGTTGAGCAGTTGGTTGAACAGTTGGTTGAGTAGTTGGCTGAGCTACTTTCTGGATCAATTTATCATTTTCCGATGGTTCTAGCTGTGGTGATAATCTATTCTTATCTAAATATTCTGGTTTTAATTTTTCGATTCCAGTCGAAGTTCTTTGATAAACTGGCTCATTTTTATCATCATAAGAAACGATTGATTTATCACCAATCGGATTGAGATTAGAAATATCCTTTATAGTTCCGTTTTGATCATAGGCTTCAATCGAAACATGAGGCCCAGAAGAATTTCCACTTTCTCCAGTTTTAGCAATAACATCACCGGATTTTATTATATCCCCCGGCTTATAATTAATTCCTTTTTCTAGATGAGCAATATCTAATACTTCTCCAGTATCTTTTCGTCTAACTACAATTTGGTTACCAAAACCATCATTATCTCTATTACCAAGCGACCCTTTACCATAACCATCGGCAACTCTTACAACTTCTAAATCAGAATTAAAAATATTTTTTATTTCCGTACCAACAGATGACCTAAAATCAGTTCCCCAATTTCTACCGCCAGTAGTTGGCTCAATATCTGGATTATAATTAGCATAGGCTTGAGTTATCGGCGATTCTTTTCCAAGCATTTCATCCACAACACTAACTCGACCACCAATTCCTACTCCAGCAATCTCTGGATTATTAACATCTCCAAAATTCTTTTTATACGATCCCTCATTAATAGTTTCGCTTTTATTTAAATCTGCTATTGCTGTTTTTTGTTCTCCAGCTGTTTCACCTTTTTTAATTTTTTCCTGAATTTTTTCCTGTTCGGCTTTTCTAAATTCATAAAAATCAATTAAGTCCTGAGTATCATCTGTATCAACTTCATTTTTTAGCTCAGAAATATCATTAACTATTTTTATAAACTCAGTTTCGTTCTCCGGTTTAAATCTATTGAAAATAGCCCTCAAGAAAGCTAAATCTAGGTTAAGATTGATGGCTAGCTGATTTATATCCTGTTCTTTCATAAAAAAAAGGACGCTTAATTAAGCGTCCAGTGGTTTTCCCCAATTGGTATTTTTATTATAACACATTTTGCGTGTGGTATAATGCGATATAGTAACAATTATGCAATTAATTATAAATTCAATAATTATAGCTATCTTGATAGAATTTGTTCTCCACGATAGCTCATTCAGATAATTGATCCTCATTGTTATTTGTCTGTAGTAATTTAAGGATTGGTTCTTTTATTGCCCTAGTTGAAATATCTCTTAGCAATGGATTTGATAAAGCCTCTCCGCTAGAAGTCAACGCTTTTGATGAATATCCTAAAACTTTTGGGTTAGTAACGAATCTTCTGGCAGCAACGGCAGAAGCAGCCTTGAGCGCTTTTTCTGGGATGTTTTTTCCTTCCGATGAATTATATCCAGCGGTAAAAGCTAAAATATCTCCAATTCCACCCATCCTCCCAGCAGTAGTGACTCCCTCTTGAAGATCTGATATATTTTTTAATTTATATAATGGGCTTAATTCTTTTCCTAACTCAGTGAGCGTTTTTCCTGATTCAGCAACCTCATCTCCAGCCACTCTTCTTATTACATCATTTAAAAATTCTCTTTTTATGATATTGCTATCGACTTCTTCCCCACCAAAAAGCCTTGCCCACTTACTTTCTGGGATTTTTTTATCTAATTTTCTCCTCATTTCAACTAAATCTTTTAATGATAAAGCCCCACTCTCATCAATAACTCCCCCTAAATCATTTCTAAATTCTCTCAATGCTTTTAGTTCTTTTTTATCAATAATTTCGCTCAACTCATTTTCAGATTTTCCAAAAGATTGTAGCCAATCTTTCAAGGTAACTTTTTTATCTGTTCTTAGAGCCAATTCATCAAATTCACCCTGTAAATCATCTATTCTATTAGCTAAATTTTCTGATATATTGCCAGCCAAGTTTTTGTCGGCAATAAATTTTCCAATAGTTTTTTTATAAGCATTTTTAAATACTTTTCTCTGAGAAGCAGTCGGCTTTATACCTGATTCAGCAACATATTCTCCGGTTTTCTTTAGTGTTTTTCCTAAAAGCCCAGTTATTGGCTCTATAACTTTTTTAGCTGCTTTAGTGGCTAAAAGCGCATCTGCTAGATCTGGGGTAGCTAATTCGCCAGCTAATCCTAATGCTACTCCAGGGATTGATTTAGATTTTATTCCTGCTGCTTCTGGCAGTTCTTCCATAACAGACGACTGTTCTTTTAATCCTCTAACTGCGCCAACTAGTCCAGGGTGTATTAACGATCCAATTTCTATTTTTTTCTTGCCTTGGAGTGTCGGAATCTCAACCTCTTTTATTTTTGGGGGCTGATAAACATCTCCAGTTTTACTAACTAATTTTGGGTTTAATTGTCTGGAAGCCTTTAATACACCACCAAGCACCTGTGACGGAGCATTGACAACTCTGCTTCCAACATCAAGAGCTAATTTCCCAGCTTTTTTAGCAATAGATTCCTTTTTTGATGGTTGAGAAGCAGACAGGTAATTATTAATTTCATCGTCACTATATCCAGAGCTTTTAGCACCGACAACATCAAAATTTCTGCCAGTTTGTTTTAAATAATCTTGGACTTCCTGATCTGAATATCCAGATTGTTTTGCTTGCTTATAATCAAATGCCATAATTTCCTCACAAATTAATCGTTTTATCTATCAAATGAAGAAAGTGGCGGTCTTGTAATACCACTTTTGGCATCATTTTGTTGACTAGTAATGTTGAATTTTGCTTCTAATGATGACAATACTTGGTCTAATCCAGCGATGGCCGCATCAGGATTTATAATAAAACCTTCAGCGCTTGGTAATAAATCAATATAAAAATCTCTATCTTTATCTGATAGTCTTCCTTTTTCAAACAATCTGGCAATTTCCATTCCTAATAAATTTCTAACATTTTCCACTTTTGTTTTATTAACAGTCATTGATTTTGGCAAAATTGCACTCAATGGTCCACTTCCTGAACCTAGTGTTTTTAATGAAGAAATCTGTTTGACTATTCCATCATAAATTTTCTTTTCCTCTTCAGAAATTGGCAAATCTTGGATTCTTCCTGCCACCTTTGTTCTGTATTCAGTTGGCACTGACGAAAAATTTGCAGAACCAGAGGATATTAATCTCGCATAATCATCAATTTGATCATCGGAAATAGCATTTCCGCCAGCCTGTTCATACATATCCCTAAGTTCAGCCATTGATTCTTTGGCGCTCCCGTATGGTGAATTTGCATTATAGGCCGTTACTAAATCATCAAAATCAACTGTTCCAGCATATTTGGCGAATAGATCTGATGGAGTAGCCCAATTTTTAATATCTTGATTAACTTGGCTAAGTTTTTTAGATAGTGATCTTTCAGTTTCGGTCAGCTTAGAATCTTGACTTGGAGCTGGATAAACCTCAGTTTTTCCAGTGTAGGGGTTTACAACCGATCCACCAATCAATTTAGCATAATCTCTTTCTGTCTCATATTTTATCGCAGCATCTTCAGCAGCTTTTTGTTCTTCTTCTTTTTTCTTGGCTAGTTCGTACTCATAAATATCAGCAATTGCCTGAGATTCTGTGCCGATAATTCTTTCTCTAGCGGCTCTTTGAAGATCAGCTAAGCTATAAACATCTTGAGATACTTGCGCTTCTCCACCAGCAATTCCCTCAGCTACAAACGGAGATAATAACTGGTCGGCACTAGTTGTCGGAGCATATTTTTGATTAAAAGAGGCTAAATCAATTAAAAGTGGACCAGAAGCAATGGTTTTTTGTGGGTCTGCTCCATAAGTCTGAGCGCCACTTCTCAGTTCTTGTTGCATTGCTTGAGTTTTGGCCAATTGGGCCTGTTGATTAGACTGATAATTTTTAGCCAATTGTTGGTCAGCAGCTCGTAACTTTTCAATTGCCAAATCGCCAACCGCCCCTTGTTGTGCAGTCATTGCCTCTTGCAACGGCTGATCTTGGCTAATCATTTGAGTAGCTGATTGTTGTCTAACGGCTGCTGGAGTTGGAGAAGCCTTGTAGCCACCTAGTGTTTCTAGGGCTTTATCCATTACGCTCTGTTGATAGCTTGGGAGAGAATATGTTGTTGCCATAAATTTTTATTAATCAATTATTAAATAGTTAGCTCATTGCTTTCTTTTGTAAATCAAGTCCTTGTTGAGCTAATTCATAAGATTTTTTAGTCGATAAAGCGTTAAATTCCCTTCCATATCTTGACTCAGCTAATCCTAGGGACTTCTCTTCACGTTCCATTGCTTTTTCAGTCTGATATTTTTGCCATTCACTAGCCACATCCTCAGTTCCTCTTTTTTGAGTAGTGGTCGTATCTTCTTGAGATCTTTCCAGAGTTGTCCCTAGTTCAGATTCGCTCTTCTTTAATGCCCTATCAATTGCCTCTCTTCTCAAATCTTGAGCTGATTTTAGTTCTTCTTTTTTGGTTTCAGCCAAACCACCAGCAGACACACCTCGACCAATTAATTCGCCAGTTAATGCTCTGCCTTCTTTGACGGCGGTTGCTGCCTCTTCTTTTTTTGCAGCAGCGGCTGATTCTCTAGAATAAGCGATATCAGTTGTATAGTCCTCCATCGCAACTCTCATTCCCTTGTCGTAATCTTCTTTTAATCTAGAAATTGCCTTGTCAACATCTCCGCCCTCTTGTTGCAAAATAGTCTTGTAATAAGATTCTAGATCATTGTATGCCTGGGTGTAATAAGTGGAAAAATCTTGGATACCGAAAACATTAGTCCCCTTATTTCCAGCTAATGATGTTAATTGAGTGGTTGTTGTGTCTGCCATAATTAAAGCATCCCTCCATAGATTCCACAGAAGGAGTGACCACCAATCGAGGTGGAATAACTACCATAATAATCACTAGATAATGAACCGGTAAGACTACAAACTTGCGCTCTGAATCTTCCTTTTCCTCCATCTCCACCTTTTTGATCCTCAGGATAAGGCGCTCCGCCAATGCCGCCTTTTAGATTGATTCTGTTTGTACCGATATTAGCTTTTCTAGAAATTAGCAAGAATGATCCACCTGACCCTGCTCCAGCGCCTTCATATTGGCCAGTATCGGAATATCCTTGGCCATTAGTCCCAGATAAATTGATGGTTCCAGATGAGCAATCAAATTCATCGGCAAAAACAATAAACAATCCGCCGCCAATTCCACCAGTACTTAATGGTCCAGGGGTATTTCTTACTGGGCCACCCCCGCCACCTCCGAGAGGTGCTTCAGTTAGAGTATCATTGCCAGTGGTTACCCCTCCTAGAGCCTGTGGGCTTGTGTGGCTTGTTGAATCCTCGCCATTTTCTCCAGCAGTTCCATTTCCTCCACCAGCACCACCACCAGTTGTCGTGTACGACGACCCGTTAGAAGTAGAACCATCAGCTCCGCCACCATTGCCATTAGCCGTATTTTGTCTAGCACTAGCTCCACCAGTTCCCTCGCCACAATAGGCATAAACAGTTCCAGAATGATTTAAAGTATAAATACCAGCTCCCCCCCTAAATCCTTTTCCAGCTAAATTAACCGTTCCAGTAATAGAACATTTTCCGCTACATAAAATTGGGATTATCCCGCCCACATTTCCATCCCATGCTTTACCATTAAGAGTTGACGTGATATTAACAGCACTATATTGGGGCAGTTTGATAACTTGAGCCTGGCTATTGCCGTTATCAGTATAAGTATTAACTAATGGATTTACTAAATTAACAGTTCCAGATGAATAGCTACTAACTTGGACAATTTCATATTTATTAGCAGAAGTCCCCCTAGTCTGATGGATTAAAAGCATATCTCCAGCAGACACTGAGATTGTGGCTGGAAATGAACTAGCGCCAGCAGTTCCAGAACAACTTGCGTCAGTTGGACTAAAATTAGTCTCGGAGTTAATATTTAGCACTCCACTTGAACCACTGCTAAAATTATAAAATTGACTCATGATTGTGTACACTCCAAAGTTACCCACAGGCCAGATCCACTAGATGTGCCTGTGATATCTAATGTTACGACCTGTCCGGCCGTTATTGTAGAAGTTGTAAAACTAGTTGTTGATCCAACTGTTGAGGTAACGCTTACCCCGCTAACAATATCAGTAGTATCTTCTTGTAATCTAATTGTGGCAGTTCCAGAATCTGTTCTATACCACAATTTATTGTTGGTCATTCCTTGAGGGCAAATAATTTTGATTCCCTGTTCATCACCAATAGCAAGAGTACCAGAAACACCCCAAGTAAAACCTCTTCCAGCTCCTCCGCCTTCAATTGCAGTTCCCCCAGAATTAACCTTTAATACTTGTCCTGCGGTCAATCCGGTTATAGCAAGATTGGTGGCTAGGATTTTTTTACTATCAGTGCCATCATGATCGTGGCCAGTTGAGGCATCAAATGCTAGCTTACTTTCGGCGATCGCCGCACTAGACACAACTTGAGAGTTATTAATATTATTTACTCCAGCAACGATTTCATCTAAATCAGCATTGTAATAAGTAGCTGGTAATGAATCTCCTGTTGAATATGATCTTGTCCTAGTAACTGTTGCCATAATTATCCTTTATTAATTTACGAAGCGTCTCTAAGCCCCCTTGAATAATAGTAAGTGTCCCACTCGCTAACCTCGACTTGGTTAGTTGAAGATTCTGAAAGGGTGATCTGTAGCGTGTACGCTTGTTTAGTATGCAAATCGACTCTTTGCTTTTTTTGAGTTGAAGAACCTAAAAAGAATGGGAACGTGAACGGGAAAACAGAACCGCCACTACTCTGACTGATTGTTTCTTGTAATTCATTAGTATAACCATCTGGGCTAACGTAAAAACTTATTTTAGCATCGTTAGAAGCGTTAGTGATAATGTAAGTATATTTAAACTTATTCTTTTTTGAAGTTTTTGGTCGATAGTTACGGCTTTGCACTTCCCAAGAAATAGCTGCCGAATCTCTAGAAGCAATTGCTGGGTTTATATAATAAGCTTTACTTGCAGCTGAATCGCAAAAACAGAGTCTATCTTGGCCAGTTAAAATAGTTCTAAACCATACAGAGGCATCTATGTCATCGTGGACTGTCCAACCTTCCTTAACAGTGTCATAGCAAATAGTGTAATTATTAACTGTACTAGATCCATACGGAACAGACCACCAAGCATAGCGGCCATCAAATCCAGCAGCAACTTGGTCAAGTCTTTCTTTATTTAATCTGTTCATTGTCCCTTCAATTTCACCAGAAATAATCCCACCATAATTTAATTGATCGTAAGTTGTCCTTTTAATTGATCTAATATGTGGGACTTGGCCACCAAAAGACATAAACAACAGATCATTACCAGTATTAACAATCGATCGATGAGAGGTAATCCCAAAGTTTGGCAACTGATCTGTTAATTGTTTAACTGTAAAATCATCCTCGGTATAACCAGTAAAAGTAATAATATTATCCATTTTGCCAATTACCATCGTGCCGCCGATTGAGCCAAGCCCGGTGTTGTCACTTTTTAAAGTTGGGAAAATGTCGATATAAGAATCTCCGCCATGAGTTTCTGGGGCATCAGCGTCAGAATAATAAAGTCGACTTTTATAGCTTAAGTTTTGAGTAATAAAAAGCCTATTATTTAACCAAAGACCACATTTGCCAATTGGAATGGCTGCTACAGTAGTATAAACAGCCCCAACAAGTTTACCAACAGCGTCAGTTCCATTTAAAACATAAACAGCTGATTCGGTGTCAACGAAATTAACAGGCAAATCTTTGGTTAGATTAGCTCCGCTCACAGCAACTGGATTTCCAGATCCAGTCCATCTATAAATGAAAGCATAGTTGTCACCTGGTTCATTACAAACGATGTAAACTTCATTTTGAGTAGAAATTGCGCCTAAAATCCCATGGCCAAAGCCCATATCAAATAATCTAGTTGTGCCTGGTCCTTTTACGATTTTATTATCACCCAATAAAACGTTGAGAGCTTTAGCCACATAGCCCTCATCAAGCTCATCTGGCTTATCTCTGTCGTTCATTCCTATGAACAATCTTTCTGGTATGCTAATAAGTCTTTGCATTAGTGAAGGATTGAAGTAGCTATCGTCCTTTCAAAATTTATATTTTCTCCAAGAACATCTAAAACAACTTTGTTGCCATCCAATATCCTATCTTCTAATTCTTGTTTCATTTTTTCTAATCCAATCTGAAAATCGTCTTGGTATTTAGCAGCCACAGCTTCTTCTTGCTGACCCTTTCGCATTAACTGTGCAACTGCACCAATCACAATTAGTCTTCCATATCTATCAGGAAAAGGAATATCAATTGTGTCATCATCGTCATCCATTTCTGAAATTGTTTTTATATATGAAAGTCTTATCCCAGCAGTTACCGTTTCTGATGGCATTGGTAATAATTTGATATAGTTGCCAGACAACTCATAAATAGGGGTACTGGAATCACCGAACGTAGAACTATCATAGGGAGATTTTATTTGTCTAAAATCGTATCTAGTGGCTTTGACATAATCACCGTCACTATCATATTTAGCTTCCAGTCGTCTTAGTTTCCAAAAATCATCTGGTAACTCATAATCTTGCTGATCTTCTACCAATCCCACCGTTGCATCTTCTTTGTAATAATCTTCATAGACTTCAATAATTGCTGAATAAACTTCTGAATAGGCATAGTTTAACTCTCGATTAATTTGAGAATCTAGCCAATCTGCTGGCGAAATTTCATCTAAATATACTCTGGCGTGTGTTCTTAAATCTAATCTAGTTTTTGACATAAAAAAAAGGACGCTTTTGGCGTCCAGTAGTTTCCAACTAATTGGTATTTAAATTATACCTAAATAAATTAATTAAGTCCAGCTTGAATTTGGTTTATCAATTTTAGTCCAAGTCGATTCTGGTTTAGAACTAGAACTCCAGCTAGAAGTTGGCTTACTATCTTTAGCCCAAGTCGATTCTGTTGTTGAATCATTTGTCCAAGTAGAATTACCGCCAATAGCATTTCCCCACTCCATTTCATAAGTAGCTGCCACCGATGGAATAGAAAAAGCTAGTCTAACCGGAGAAACACCAGCATTAACTACCGCATAAGCAGTAACCTCTGGGATTGTAAACGCAGCCGCAACTGGACTGGCCGAAGCACTATAAATTGCAATATAAGCAGCTGTTACCTCTGGGATTGTAAAAGTAGCCGTAACTGGACTGGCCGAAGCACTATAAACCTCAATATAAGCAGCTGTTACCTCTGGGATTGTAAAAGCAGCTACAACTGGACTAGCTGAGGCAGTTTCTACTTGAGCATAAGTTGCGGTTACATCTGGAATAGTGAAAGTGGCTGCAACTGGCGAAACGCTGGCCGTTTCTACCTGAACGTAAGTCGCTGTCACATCTGGAATAGTGAAAGTGGCTGTAACAGGAGAAACATCTGCTTCAACAGTTGCGGTAGCTGTAGCTGTTACTTCTGGAATTGTAAAAGCGGCGGTGACTGGAGAAACAGAAGCAATATTTATACCACAAACATAAAAACACAAGTCATAATCAGAAAAATAACCCCAGTTAGCTGGACCAATATCATTTAAAACATCAGCAACACAAGCATTTCCAGAATGAGAAGCGGTAGACCAATCCCAGCCAAAAAAAATACCATTAATTTCAGAGCAATTAGCAGAATAAACATCTAAAACAAGGACATATTTAGTTCCATCAGTTAATTTTATTCTTTCAGCTCCACTGAAAGTAAATTTAGTTAATGCCAATGAGGACTCAAGAGATGAAGCTGCCACCGCATCAGAAGTTGCCAGAGCGCTTCCAGTTGGGACACTAGAAGTTCCAAACGTTCCGGAATGAGCGTAAATTTTAGCATAAATATTTCCGGTTGGGGAATTATTTTTGCCAAGGAAAAAATAAGCACTATTGATATTATCTCCATTGCCGGTAAATGATTGTCCAGCTGAATTATAATAATAATCATTAGCATAATAATCGACAACAACTGAAATCGTATCTTGATTTGACTCGCTATAATAATCAATCGTTAAAAATGAATAATAAACTTTAATTTGGATGTGGTCTACTTGAGCGGTAATATCTGAGGTTGTATCTGGGTCAGAAGAACTCAAGACAATACCAAAATCAGAATCATTTATGTCATCTTTAGACCAGGATTCACTCCATAAATCACTACTCCCACCATAAGTTTGATAAGAACCTCTATCGTTGAAATCCCAACAATCGCTTTTTGCTTTATTTTCAGTTCCTATTGAACCATCAGATTTAACTATTTTTACATTTCCATCTTTCGCACCTACAGTAGGATTCATTACATCCGAAAACCTCTGGATACGAGCCTCAATGCCACTAATTGTTGATCCAGGAGGAATCGAAAATCCAAAATTAGTAGATTTAATATAATATGTTTCTCCACCTGAATAGCTCGTAGTAGAAATGCTTGCTACACTTCCATCATCAGCTTTTACATTGTTATAATCACTCCAACTAGCTGAACCAACGGAGGTGTCTTCTACAACTGTCCCTGGTGAAACCCAACCCGTATCGGCCATTTAGACCCCCTATGCTGCTAAGGCTAATTGCAGAATGCCTTCGGCATTCCACGGGACATCAATTTGGGTAGCTGTTTTAGGAATATCTGACGCAAAATCCACAAAAATAATAGGAATGTCGTTAGCAGCAGTTCCATCAACGTATTTATAAACTAAAGCTCCTTGAATATCTCTAGTTGCGTCCCCACTAAGACCAGTGAAAGAAGCGTCGTCTGCATCAAACTCTCCCCTATTATTAGTGTCATCTGCAGTTACTGCCTCATTTGCTAGGGCAACATCTGCGTATCCTGTTGCGTCACATACATCAATAGTGGTGTAATCTTCCAAGTTATTAATTGCATCAATTTCAGTATCACAAGTGGTATTAGTCATACATAATCTAACACGAATATCGTCGGTGTTTAAATCAATCCCTCCGTTCATTAAATTAGCTTTTGCTGAATTCGGCATTATACTGGCCATAGTTTTGTTAATAGTTATTAATTTGTAAAGTAATAAGTTTGATATATCCAGCGAAAAGGTTTATCATGCACAAACCAAAAATAGCGTTAATTATTACCCAAACAATATTTAAACAAAGATAAAATTTTTCTATCTGGGCTAACTTATCGAACCTAACTTTAAGCACCTTCTTTTTCACTACTTGCCTCCAAAACTCTTACGTTACATCCTGCGCTAGCTGAAATAGCATACAAGTCCATATTCATTCCAGCGTCTAATGAAGGAGAATACGACTGAGTTGGAACAGGTAAGCCGTCAGCAGTTGTTACATCCTCGCCGCCAATGTAAATAGTGTAAGAACTATTATTAAAAATTACTAATGATCTACGGTTAACTAAATTAGCCGTCGGGAGTTGTGTGGCTGTTGTTCCCACAGTAACAGCAGTAGTTTCAACAATTCCCCTCATGCCGTTCAAATTGACATTAGTAACAGTTGAACCATGACTAATAATTGTTGGCTGTCCATTTCCACCCTCTCCAAATTCTTTTTCGTCAATTACCTTATAAACTTGTCCTAAATCATCTCTAACCCCCTGTAATGCTTCAATAATGTCTTTAGCTTCTTTGAAAGACATTACATTTGGAAAATCTTTTTGCTTAGGAAACGAAGGAATTTTAATTTCTTTTTGTTCTAGCTTGGGCAAATATGCGTAAATACTAGAAACAGCCGTTTTTATTCCACTCAGAGCCTGACCAAGACTAGAAAGGTCTGTTTTTTCTTGTTTTAATTCAGGAATCTTAATATCTTTAAGGTTTGAAATTTCAATTTTCTTAGGAAATTCAATCCGTTTAGCTTCTGGAAATTTAATTTGATCTAAATTACTAACTTTTACTTCAGACAATTTTAGATTAATTTCAGAAGTCGGCAAATTAAAAACCGTTTTATTTGATTCTTTATTAACAATTTTGTCTAATTTATCTTTTAAACCTCTGGTATTCTTGGCAACTTCTAAAAGGACATTGGTGTCTGGATTTTTAATATTAACATTGAAGACAGTGTCTTTAAATTTACCAACCACAGCAGTTAATTCTTTAAATTGGCCAGATAGTTGACCGGCTAGCCAACCAAACAATGCCCGATTGGACGTTTCTTTTGTTTGCATAGTTACTTAGTTTTATAAGCCATAATATATAGAGCTGGAGTTGCGCTATCTGCTAAATAATTTAATTGTCTGACCATAATGTTGTCAAAAGAGACTGGAGTATTAGCCTTAATTAAGAACCTCCCAGCCGTTGTTACATCCTTATCAAAGTTAACAAAACAATCACCGTCTGATACTAAAATAACCTGATTTCTGGTAGTTAGCAGATCAAGCTCTTGATTGCTAGAAGAGCAAGTTAATTTTTTAGTAAATACACTATCACCGATATTATTCGACATAATTTTCCTTTAATTAATTATATTTTTAATTGTATAAAATCCATTATTCATCTCTCTTTTAGGGATTTCTTCTGCTCGATAATGTTCTCCTTTAAATCCCTCTACTACATTAATTTTGAATCCTTTATTTAATGCTTTTTTAAAGAATCTCGTATCATGGCCACCCCAACCAGTTTTTAAACGATGTTCTGGGACTATGACCTCATCGCCGTTCTGATTATATAAAATATTAACCTCAAACCATGGCTGATCTATAGCTTCAAAAACTCGTCTATGTATTAAAGTGCAACCAAGCCCACACCAATCTATTTCCCCGCTGCTATTTTTATGTATGTGGCTTATACCTTTAGCAACAGGATAATCCATTGTGATTATGTCTGATTTAGTTTTTAAGAAAGCTGACAATACCCCCTCAGGGACTTCATTATCTTCCTCAACAAACCAGATATAGTCGGGCTTATTAATGAGAGCAGCCACAACAGCGGAGTTAAAACAATCAGGAATAGGCAAACCATCAACAATAATAGGTTCTCTAATATTTCGTAAAACGCCACGAATTGTTTTCGCATAAATTAGACCTCTAGTTGGTATAACGCAAATTACTTTAGAATCAAACATATCCTTCAATGTGAGTATCGTTATAACTACCAGATAGGTCTTTGTGTAAATATTTTTTAGAATACTTATCCATATATTTACAAGCGGCTTTTCCGGTTAGCATTTCTCCTTCATGGGTTCTAACTGATGATTTAATTTCTTTCAACATTGATTTAGAAATAAATCTTTCTTTTCCATCGTAATATCTAACACCATCCCCACAATTTTGAGAAACATTTTTTAATGGTTTAAAAGCTGGCATAAATAAAAAAAGACCGCTATTGCGGTCAGTAGTTTTTAACTAATTGACTTCTTTAATATACCACAAAAAAGGGGGCGTGTAAAACGCCCCCCTTCTCCGCTCGATACTACCGTTATCTAATAATTATTACGTGGTAGATCGTAACTCGACACCAAAATCTGGCCGAGTGGTTTTAACACCGTACAAAATATCGACGGCGACGATATCAGCTAACGACCGGATGTCGTATTGCATTTGGACACGAGGTGCCATTTGCATAGCTAAGGCCCAAGCCTCACGGTGGATTAACACGTTATGAACTGACGTGGTAGTCCCAGAGGTATTTTGGACGTTATTGGTGTAATAAACCGGGATACCGTACAAAGTACCATAGAGATATGAGCTGGAAGGCCCAGTTTGGGTGACAGTTGGCTTATTAGCTTCGCCCATATAATCAGAGGTGGCAAAATTTTGCACGTTCATCAAGGAAGCTGCTTGGCTAGAATGAATAATAAATGCCAAATCTTCACGTGGCACATCATTAACCATCAGTTGCTGAATAGCTGCAACCATTGACGAGGCGCTAATATCAGCTTCATAAGAACCAGCGTCATCGGTAGTAAACTCCGAATATAGACTTAACAGATCGGTATCAACAGCTTTAGCGATAGCATATCCTGCCTGTTTGGTATAGTTACCGACTAAGTCATATTGACTCTGTTTGGCAACGATATCCTCTACAGCAAAAGCCTTATATTTATTTTTGTTGATATAAATGACCTTTTCGTCTTCGGTAATAGTGTCTAAGGTAAGATCTGTATCAGCAGACTTATCTCTGGCAGCCGAGAAGTGGCCAACTTCAGGGATGTGAACAGTATCACCTTTAGCTGAAACATCAGCATCATATCTACTCACTAAATTTGCCGCAACTAATTTTGACTCAGCGGCGTCAAGAGTACGATTACTCCAAATTTCTGGAATAAAAACCGCACTGGTTGTAGTCGTAAAATTCGACATAGTTTTAAATCCTAGGATTACTGACTATTCCATAAAGAGTTATAGATTTTAGTAATTTTCTCTTTATTCTTTAAATAGAATTCTCGGCCGTCTGGTTGTTTTAATCTTTCGCTCAAGGCTTCTGGAGTCCATTCTTGGGTTCCAGCAATTCTTGACTTAGTTTTTTCTACAAACGGTTGAGAGGATTTATCAGTTTTTCCCGCCATTTTTCTGGCTTCTAATTTAATAATTTCGTCCCGATAAAGTTTTTCGTAATGATATTGAGGATCATAAATACCTGTTTTCTGCATTTGTTCCTCAATTTCTTCACGATCGTAAACTGGATAATCTCCTGTAAATTTTGATTCAAGTTCTGCGTGTTTACGGTCTAAGGATTCCCTAGCTGTTAATGATTGAGCCTCGCTTAGGACTTCTTCTTTTAAAGTCTTTCGCAGGCTATCTAGATCACCCTTAGTAACGACTTTTAAATCTTTAGTTAATCGTTCAAAAGCTAATCGCTCCTGATCGTTAGCAAAAGAAGGCTCAGAGGTATTATTTTGAGGCATTGGGACATATTGAGGTCGTTGTTCTAATGACTTTAATTTTTCCTCTAATTCCTGTTTTTCTCGCAGAGCTTTATTTTTCATCTCAATTACTTTTTTGAATCTATCTTGAGATGAACCAGCGAGATTACTCCATTCCTCGTTTACTTCGTTAACTGTTTCGTTTTGAGAGCTTTCTGGTTGTGATTCAGCTGGAGTCCCTTCCAGTTTGATGTCGTCTGACATAATGCACCTTTCTGTTGGTTTGGCCAACGACTCCTCTATGCAACGAACGCATAGATTAAATTTTTAATGATCTACTTTCCACCCATTCTCTTCGGCTCTAACGTCCGACGATTGGGGGAAGATGGAACTTTAATTCCCCACTCTCGTTCAGAGTTAATGCCTTTATTGGTTTGAGTTATCTGTTTTTCAACAGCCAACTTTCCAAGTGGCGAATGAGAACCACTAATCTTTGAATCTTTCATAGGTTCCCGTCTTTTAATTGTTAACAGCCTACCCTTGCGTCAATATCTTCGGCGACTTTCCGCAGGTTCTCGTCTGAGAATTTTCCTAGCGGCATAAATCGGCCGTCTTTACTAACTGGGTTGGCTTCAAAAAACTGATCGTTGTCAAAATGTTCCCTATGATTCAAATATTTATCAACCGGAACGTTCATTTGTAATTTTGACATTTTAGAAAAAATCTTTGCTTTCATATTTACTTATAATTATTAAGCTGGCATTGGTACTGATGTTGGCTGTGCTTGAGCTTCCATTGGCATTTGACCAGGCATTGGAACTTGGGCCGGGATCTGTTCTGGTATTTGCTGAGGCTGTCCCTGCGTCCCCTGTGTTGCCTCAGCTCCAGGCTGCATTTGGTTTAACTCGTTTGGTATTCCCTGTTGGGATAATGGTATGCCACCACCTTTCTGCGCCCTCACGTGTTCAGCAATATGATCTCTCATTTGTGGGCTGTCTTTGCTTCCTGGGTTAGCGTTATGAATCGAAATATGTAAAACATGGTCGTCCTGTTCTGGATCAACTGGCATTGGATTGCCTTCTAGCAGCATCTCATTCTCGGACAATGCCAATTCTTCTTGGCTAATCCCAGATGGCATAATTTGGTTTTCTTTTCGTTTCATTTCAATGATTCGTTCACTTCTTGTTTTATCAATAATCTCTTGAACGTTCGGGAATTCTAGATACTTTAAAACATCTTCCTGGCTGATTAATCCATCTTTTGCTAATTCAAGAATTGTTTTTTGCTGAGCTTCTTTTGAATACGATAGCCATGAGCCGATTTGGACCTGCAATTCATTATTAGACGAAATTCTATCGAGTGGATATTTCTCAGCTTTTATTTTCCAAGTATTTTTATTCTCTGGAATATAATTTTCTCCAACTACAGCAAAATGTTCAACCATTCTACCGGTTCCGACAACCTTAACTATTCTCGGAGTGGTGTAATATTTAGCAACCTTTTTTAATACTTTCTTGCCTAATCTCATCAAACATAATTCTAGGTTTTGTACTAGATCATCCTGGTTACTAGTATCGCTTTGTTTTAATTCAGCTAAGGCAATACCGGCCTTGATACCAACAGGAGTTCTTCCAAGGCTCACATCGTGAACGCCGCTAATATCTTCCAGCATTGATTTGATTCTAATAATCTGATTCTCAACCGATGGAGGTAAGGATTGCAGCGGGAGTGATTTAATCTCTGCCCCCCTGTTCTTTTCGATGATTGAGCCATGTTCATTAGTGATGGCTTTAATACCTGAATTTTTATCAATAACAAATCTACCTTTAGCGCATCTGTAGTTATATTCAAAGATAGACGACTCCAAAGCGTTAACGATTTTATTTAATGCGATAACGTGTTTTGACCATGATTCGCCGTACATTTCAAGAGGATTAGAATCTGCTTGAAATATTTCCATGTCAAACTCTTCTTGATCGATTAACTCATCTCTTAATGGAATCGGTAGCTGATCAACCCAGGTATAATACCTAATCCCAATGTTTCCGTCGCTCTTTCGTTCTTTTTTCTGTAATTCGTAAAGAATAACGGTCTCTTCTTCTGGAGTTGAAATTTTTCCGCTTTGTATTGTTTGAATCAAAAATTGTTTATATTCACTTTCAGCCTGTTTAGAACTTCCAGTCTCTAGCATTAATCTAACATCTCCATAAGATTCATTGTTTCTGATTTCTGAAACGCTAGTTTTTACTGCCTTAATAATATATTCGCAGCTATCCATGTCAGTTGCGTTAGGATCAAAATAAACATCAAAAGGATCATGAAGAATAATTTCAACTTCCCCCTTCGGCTGATGGGGGCCATTATCATAATTAGGATTCCACACCACTTCAAAAGGTCCACCAATTGAGAACATTAATCCCTGAGTTACTGCGTCCTTAATCTTTTTGACGAGATTCATTTTAACAAAGAGATAATCTAAAAGTTTCCCAGTAAGCCTCGCATTCTCTTCGGATTCTTTCCCTTTAAACTCGGGCATTACTTCCCACTTAGGATTAAAAGAAGTGACTTGGTTTCTAATTGAACGAATGAAAGCCCACAGTAAGTTAACTGGTATTCTGGCTTGAGAGCTGTTAGCCAAAATTACTGACGTTCCTTGTTGAGAAGCAAACTGATATCCTCGTCTAAATAAATCCCTGCTTAACCAATCACGATCATATCTTTCACGGGCTGATTTGGCTTGCTGAAGTAACTTACTAGCCAAAGCCATTCTAGTAGCTGATTCATACATTGAGTCGCTTTCGTCTTTCTCAGCCTTTTTTTGATCTTCGTCAGCTTTTAAAGCCTGTTCAAATATCTTGGCTTCTTCTTCTTTCTTTTTCTCTTGCTCTGCTTGATCAGGCGGTGATTCTGTTAGGTTATTGTCTAACTCTTCCATTTCAGTGGACTCTTGTGGTTCTTGACTCTCCCCCGCTCCACTCTCTCCAGAGGTAACTAATTTTTTGTCTAGTTCTTTATTCTTGCGAGTATTGCGGGGATTGCTAGAATTTCGTTTAGTTTTTTTTGGCATTATTGAATACTAATCGGCACCTCTTGCCCGTTAGATATTACTTTATTTATTTTCTTAATATCAAATTCAGGATCATCAATACTGATTTCGTTTGGTTCTTCTTTAATAATTGAATTTTTAGATGTAGCTTGGGAGTGGACTACGGCTTGTTTATCATAGAAACGATTCAGAATTTCATTGATAGTTTTTGAGTAAAGATACTCTCTAATTAAAAACGCTCCAAATAAAAAAAAGTTTACGATTAATAAAATAGTTTCTGTCATAAACTCAATCGATAACTTAATAAATCGCCAAGTATTTTCCCCTTGCTTGCTTTAGTAACAAATGGACAACCATCTAAAAATAGAGAGATATTACTTTCTGCATTAGCGGCATCGTTATAAATATCTAATGCTAATTGAATATCTGCCCTCGTGACTCTTTCGCTAGAGTTAACCTGTGCTTGTAGTTCTTGAATTGTCATAAAAAAAGGCCACCCCATTGCGAGGTGGCCAGTGATTTCTATCAATTGACCTATAATTAAGTATATATTTTTTATTTGTTAAGTCAATCAGCTATTCTTCTTTAACTGCCAAACCTGTTCATCGGCGTCTCTAATGCTGGATATTTTACCATTCTGAACATTTACGATCATTGTAACCGTTCCCCATTTATTAGCGATTGCCGCTCTGATTCTCTTTTCAAAGATATTTTTTAAGACGCCAATTTCAGCAGCACATTCATTAGTTGGGGGCATGATTAATTTATCCATATTTTAAAAATATTGATTCATTCCTAGACCACTGGAATTAGACATTATATCGTTCTCAATTGAATCAGATGTCTTAATCCCTGGGGTTGGGGCTAATTCTAAATAATTAATACAGGTATATCTAGCGCAATCCATTAAATGATCAAAGAATCCATCTTTTAACGGTTCTTCTTTTTCTGCTTGTCCTTCTCTAATTTCTCCAAATCTATAGCCGCCCTTCATGCCATCAATGGTTATTTTACAATCCGGGTGAAAAATAACTCCTAACCTTCCATCATTGCGGATTTTTAATCTCTGTCTAATAATTTCTAACCCCTCAGCAATAAAAGACTTTCTAAAAATTGGATATATCCCCAAACTATTTAGAACCTGAACACTAGTTTCTGATGTGTCTTTTACACTAGCACCAGCTGGATCGCAACAGTCCAACCATTTAGCACCAGGAAAATTTGCTAATGAAAAATTTCTAACTCTAATTCCAAAATCTTTGATATTTTCATCATGACCCATGATCTCACTTCTAAAACAAAGCTGGTCATAGCTATTCATAAAAGAAAGTAAGCAGGCTGGATGATGAAAACCAAAGTCCCAAGATCTAAAAACGTTTTGATTCTGTTCTACGTTGTACTCAAACGCTTTAATATGTTGCTCTCCAAACTCATCAAAAACCGGTTTTCCTTCAAAAACATCGTAACTAATCTCGTATTCTCTTTGCCACGATTTATCACTACTGCCCCTCTTAGCTTTTTCTAACCATTCTGGAGTATTCTTTTCTGGATCGCAAGAGTAATGAACCCTAGCAATACAAAACTTATTTTTAGTGTTCCAAGTGACCGGAATAATCATAACAGATCACTCCTTACGGCATAAAACCACTCTTTCCCGTTTGGTGTACTAATAACCACAAACTTACCACCGCCGACTAATGACGGTCTAATTGCTTCCCATGTTTTTGCTGCCTTCGCTTGGAATGCCCCTTCGTCCATGATAACTAATGAAGCAGTATATTGTCTGATTTGATCTGGTCCTTGTGCTAATCCTTGAATAATTGAGTTTGATTTAGACCATTTAATATTTAAATAAGTGAAATCATCGGCCGGGTATTTCTTTTTGATTCCTTCCGGCAATCGTTCGTAAATGCTTTTTATTCTGTCAATAATTGCGTCAGCGTCTTTCTCTTTTTTACTCATCACAAAAGTCCGGGTAACTTCTCTAAACATAGTAAACCACAAAGCTAAAGCGCAGACTGTCCAGGTGGCCATCATCTGCCTAGATTTTTCAATAAGCAACAAATCCTCTGTGACAAATAAGTCGCACAGATCTCTTATATATTCTTTCTGTGGAAATAACTTATACGGGTGTTCGCCGTCGTGTTCATCAAATGTATAACAATAGTGAGTAATAAAAAAATACGGGTCTTTTTTTGCTCGTTCTTGTTCTATTTCAGTAGTGAGGAGGTTTGCTTGTTCGACTAGTTGGTCTAAAAGACCAATACTCATTAAGCTATTCCTTTTTTAATTCTTTGATTCTTTTTAAAACGTCTTGGAGTTTTTCTTCTGCCGTTTTTCCATTTTCTTCGTCTTTAATATCAGTGTTTAAATTGGTGTTAGTGTTATCATTTTGTACCTTATCGTAATAACCATGATTAGCTAAAAGTAATTTAGCGATTGTCGGATTATACTCTCCCTTCAATGCTTTTTGCCAACATTCATTTTCTTGTAAAGAGTCCATTTTCTTAAGCGCATCTAATAACTGTTCTGATTTTTTAGCCCAAGTTAGAAGAGTTTGCTTACAAATGCCGATATAAACGGCTAATCCGGCTTTTGTTGGTAATTCCTTATTTTCAAAACAGCTATTGACATATTCTCCGACTTTATTGGGGACGTCTTCTGTATATTCTACTGGTCTACCGTTTAGATTTGGAAATGGCATTTAGTGGTTTTATATTTACTAATCACTAGTTAATTATACCAATGATTAGTAAATTGTCCAACCTCTAATTATCTATCTGCCCAATAACTAACCGTTGTGATTTTGTTTTGGTATCTCTTGTAATATCTTTCTAGTCTTAAAATGTACTCTTCTTTTTTCTCTTCCGCATACTTCTCGATTATTTTTTTCTCTTCTTCTGTTGCCAGTCTATCCCCGTTTCTCATCTCAGCGGTGTATTTTTGTGACCAATATTTAACTAATCCATCTGTTTTATTATCGGCGGTTGTAATACAGAGATTTTTTCCTCTTGAATAATCAATTGAATTTAAATTTAAATCTAAGTTATATTTTTTAAATACTTCCCAACTAGTTCCCGGGTCGTCAGCCATTTCATAAGATCCTGGCTTTTGATCTGAATAATAAATTTTATTACTAATAACTGGCTTGTCACCAAAATCTAAATAGTATTCTCCCATATCAACAAAAGAACTTTTTAAACAATAGTTGACCATATCAGTCCTATTTCCCCATACCTTTTTTAGTATATCTTCGACCGATGGTTTGTTTGTGGTGCTCATGTTGGTTCTTCCTACTTTTATTGATAATAACCAACATTATAGACATAATTAAAGAGCTGTCAAGTACCAATTTTCAGAGTAAATCAATTATTTCTTACGACTTTTGCCGGCTTTACTATAAGCAATAGCAATGGCTTGTTTCTTTGGTTTTCCGGCTTTAATCTCTCGTGAGATGTTTTTGCTAATTACTTTTTTGCTTGATCCTCGTTTTAGTGGCATATTAATTTATTTTAAATACTTCTTTATCCTCTAATTGTTTATGACAAGTATTGCACCAGCAAACTATGCGAACCTTGTTTTTTTTGTTAGTTATTGACAATTCTATCGTTTCAACTGGATGACCGCATTTTGGGCAATTGCCGACATATTTATGGATTAGTTTAATTGGTTCTAAATTAGCGGGGGGTTTGTTTGTTTCTTGATTTGGTTGGATTAGTTTAGTTAGCGGCTCGTTAATTGTTGGCTTAATGCCGTTTTTCTTGTCTTGTTTAGCTTTTCTGATACTTTCTTCTAGTTCTGGCGGTAAATTTATTGGCATTTATTAATCTAGTTCTCCTGCTAAGAATTTATCTCTAAGGTTAATGGCGTCCTGTTTATTAGCCACAGAATAAGATCTAAACTTTTCTTCATCTCTGCATTGGACAGTATAGGCAAATTTTTGGCGCTGAGTTGGGCCAACTATTTTATTAGTCACAAAACAGTGAACGTTAGTTTTAGGAAGATATTGACCTATAAAAACTCTTTTGCTCATAATATTATTATAGCAGATTTTTAAAGAAAATATCAAGCTTTTTTGAATCTTTTTCGAAATCTACTTCTGAACTAAATAGCCTATAAGAATTAAGCCCCATATCTTCGTTTTTTTGTTCGTTGTTTCTAATAATTTGGGCTAATTGTTTAATTGGGACTCCTTCAACATCAATGGAGTTATCTGATTTTAAAAATGTTCCACCAAGTTCGCCGTTGTAATAGCTGCGGTTAATAATTAAAGATCTTCCAACGGCTAAAGCATTCATTAAGCAATGGCCATAACCATCACCTCCCGGCTTAACATGAAAAACCCATCTGGCTTGCTTCATTGAATTAGCTAAGTTATCCACTCCAGTAATACAGCCATCTCTATTTTGTGAGCCGTACATTTTGAACGTATAATCTGGCATTTCTTGCTCTAAAGCTAAAAACAAGTCTAACGCCTCTGGATAATTTTTTAATACATTCATGTAATTGCAAATTGTTTTATTTTCTGGCGGTTTCTCATAATTAAAAAATCTCGTATCAAATTCCTGATGGTAGAAGACTGCATTTTTAACCCCAAAATTTCTCGGGTATATACTGGCCATTAAATTATCAATTCTTGTTTCTTCGTAGAGTTGAAACGGTGAAATATCCCAATTGTTACCCATTTGTAAAACAAATTTAGCTCCTTTTTTCTTTGCCAGTTCTTTAAATGGTTTGATATGATTAGGAATAGAAGCAATGACAACATCAAAATCCATCGCCATAAAACTATCAAAAGTGATTGCCTTATGAATTTGGCCGGTGTTTGGATCTCTTGAATAATAGACGTCGTCTTTTAGCCATGCAATATTATTTAATGATGGCGTCCCGTCTGTTGGCTGATAACCGTAAGTTCCTAGATATTGCTGGATTGTGTCTCTTTGCCGGTTAATTCTCCAGTAACCATTTTTAAACCACTTTTCACCAATTTGCCTAAACACTTCAAAACCAAGTCTAGATTCTAGAGTGTATAGAAAACTAGAAAATAGACTCGAATGATGAAAATCAGCCAATATTCTCATTATTATTAAAATTATAATATTTAACTATTTTAGCCGGTACTCCAACCGCTAAAGCAAAGTCTGGAACGTCTTTATTAACAACCGCCCCAGCCCCAACAACAGCGTTTTTTCCTATTGTTACCCCTCCGAGAATTATGCAGCCAGTAGCTAACCAAGCCCCCTCTTTAATGGTAACTGGTTTTTTAATTGCTGATTTTTTTCTATCCTCTCCAAATTGGTTTGGGTCGTGTTGATTAGTTAAAATCCAACACATATGACCAGTGAAAACGTCTTTTTCAATTATTACTTTTTCAGAGCAATCTATTACTCCATTAAAAATAACATTATCGGCAATTTCTGGCTTAACCCCAGATTCAAGATTAATAAATTCTATTCCGGGCGTTAAATGTTTAGCGTTTGTTATCATTTTTATCACCTATTAAATATTATAAAACAAAAACTAAAAATTACTTAAACAATATTTGACAGTAATTGATCTATTAATATGTGATTGCAATTTATTTTTAGTTCGCTAATAATGGATTTAGTGGGGCAAGTTCTGGCTTTGTCATTGCCTCCCTACTTGCCCCATATTTTTTACAGTTGACACAATTAAGTTAAGTGGTTTATATAAATGATTATGGAAAATAGCAAACTAGCTAAAACCCACAAAACTTTTAAAACCTATCCAAGATACCATTTAAAGACCTTTTCCCAACGAGGAGCTACAATTTACCACACAAGACGCAAACGGTCGTTTTTATACCGCTTAAACGGACTCAGACAGCTAAAAACGCTTAAATTCTTTTCGTTCTCTGTTGAATATTTCAAAGACGGATTAAATGAATCTATTAAGTATACCAAAAAACAATTTCACGACGCTTTAAACGCAGCTCGAATTTTTTCGTCTGCATTAGAAATTAAATCAATATTAAAGGATTTTAAAAAATCATAAATTCAAGAACGGCGAAAGCTGCTTTTGACTGGCACTAGCCTCTATCAACGGGGTCTCCAGCCAGGGTCGTCAACTCAGCGACGTTAAATAACTAGGATGGAGTAATAGTTGAGGGTAAACCGCTCATGCGACGGATATACTCAAAATGAAGGAGACAAGGTTTATGCATTATGACCCCTCCTCTTCTGGCTATCTTGACCAGTTTGGAACAGATAATTAGCTTAAAAGTGCCGAGAAAAAACGGGTAAACACTTTGAACAAACAACTAGTCTTAATATATCTAGCTTTTGGGATCGCCGTCTAAGCTCTGGATATTCTTAAAACACCATGATTTTATATATCTAAATTGCTGCTTGATTTATATATGTAAAGTGGTATAAATAAATTAATACATAAACCTTGGGGCTGTGGCAATAATTTATGGCTGACTCCCTCACCATAATAGTCATAGCCCCAAAAATTCTTTAAGTGTTTTATACTTCAATTGATCAGCTTCCCAATTTAGCAAAAAGTTATTTTTCTCATTATCACAAGCAAGTATTTTTTGAATATTTGCCGCTTAGTTCAATGGAACAAGCACTAGCTGAATTACGATTAGCTTATTTAAAATACCCAGACCACCAAAAAAGAATTTCTGCGATTGCCTCAGTAGTAAAAACGGCAATTAAAAATAAACGCTTTTTCAAAATTGATCAATCAATCCCACGAAGCACCCAGATTGCAGTCGAAAAAATCCAAGAAGAACAAAAACGATCCACAGAATTATCGGATTTTGCACAACAAGTTAAATATTCTCTGGGAATTGGTGCTTGACAATCCCTAAATTTCCCTTTATACTAACGTTAGTTAATAATAAAAGAGGGAAAAGAGGGAGAAATGACAAATTCCAACGATGACACTCAAAAAAATGGTGAAACAACCACGATTTGCAAAATTGGTTTAAATGCAAAAATTTTAAACACCACTCAATTCGTTGATGGTGAGATTTTGCCAGTAATTAGAATTGAACAACCAGCCGGGAATCTATCAATTATTGATAATTGCAGTAATGGCGGACATATTTTGATTAGCTTAGATACATTGAAAGATATTATCAGCAACACCTTGTTTGATTTAGATTTAGATGTTGAAGGAACAGACTTAAACGTTTTAGAAGACGAATTTGAGCAAGCTCAGATTTTTATAAAAGAATCAAAAAATTAAAAAAGGAAAACATGACGGAAAATACGAAAGAAAACATAAATAAAACAGTTTATGAAAGATTGCAAATTTCAAGAGTTCAGTTGCAAGACTTGAAGTTGCCAAAAACAGGTAAAAATCAGGGATTCACATATTACGAATTAAGCGATTTTTTACCAGCAGTCAACGCCTTATGTGCTAAAAACGGATTATTCACTCGTTTTAATATAATTACCGATCGAAGAATAGAAAAAGCTGTTTTGACTGTATACGATAGTTTAGACCCACAAAATAAAATCGATTTTGTATCGCCAACAGCCGAAGTTCAATTACCTAAGGGGCAATTAATTCAAAACACTGGTGCAAAAATTACCTACATGCGCCGGTATATGTTAATGACTGCTTTTGAGATTGTAGAATCAGATATTGTGGACAAGATTAATCAGGACATTATGGATGAATTACCACAAAGCGAGTTAGACAAAATTAACTCCGCCAAAGACTTTAAAGAATTAGCCGCAATCTGCAAAGAATTGAAAAAGGATTATAAGCTGTCCTCAATTATGGAAGCCTACAACTCAAAAAAGGTTCAATTAGAACAACAAGAGCCAATCGCTAAAGTAATTAATAAGGCAAAATAATGAAAATCTATAACTGTGAACAAAAAACTGACGAGTGGTTAAAACTAAGACTTGGAAAATTTACATCCACAGACGCTCAAGCAGTGGCCACCAATGGAAAAGGGCTTGAAACTCTTGTCTATCAAAAAGTAGGTGAAATTTTATCCGGTAAAGTTGAAAAGAACGATTACATTAATCCAGACATGGAACGAGGAAATGAAAAAGAGGACTCAGCACGTTCGGCTTATGAGATTGAAACCGGCAACCAAGTAACTCAAGTTGGGTTTATTGAATATGACGATTATGCCGGAGGCTCACCAGATGGATTAGTTGGCGATGATGGAATGATCGAAATTAAGTGTCACAATCAAGCTAATTTCATTAAATTAAAATATACAAAAAAGATTGATACCAAATATCTCTGGCAGATTAAGCACTTATTATTAATTACTGGCCGGAAATGGTGCGATTATGTGGCGTTTAATGAAAATTTCTCTGACTTAGTGATTATCAGGGTTGCTCTCGATGATGAATCTAAAACGAAACTTCTGGCCGGATTGATTGAAGGGAAAAACCAAATTGAAAAAATAATTAAAAGCCTAAAATGACGACAGACAATAAGCCAGCTAAACGCACTAACAAACAGAACAATGCTCTGCACCTCATGTTTTCTCAATTAGCAAAAGAACTCAATGACGCTGGTTTTGATATGAAAAGAACGCTCAAACCAGAGATTGAAATAGCTTGGAATGATTATATGGTAAAAGAATATCTCTGGCGACCACTACAAAAAGCTATTCTTGGGAAACAAAGTACAACTGAGCTGACTACCAAAGAAATCGACAAAGTGTTTGACATTCTAGCTAGACACCTAAATCAAAAACTAGGACTAGAATTATTTTTTCCTAGTATTGAAACCTTGATGATGGAAGAAAGAATTAAAATGAAAGGCAAAAATGACACCATCACAACGCAAAATAGTTGAATATTTGCAAGACTCGGAAAATGGATTAACAGTTTATCAAATGATTAGATTAACCCATCAAAACGATGTTAGGAAGAGAATCAGCGAATTAATCAGAGATGGTTATCAAATAATTAGCCAGTGGGAATTTAATGGCGGTAAAAGATGGAAAAGATATTTTTATGAGTTATCAGAAAACTAAACAACTAAATAAAACAAAAGACAAAAAGCGAAATCCAAGAAGCGAGCGAAAGACAATTGAAAATAAACTTGACACCTTATCAACAAAGCTGTGCCGCACTCAAGGATATTGCACAATTTGTGGCAAGAAAGGATGTGTATTAAATGCTCATCACTTTATATCACGGAAATATAAGGGGGTGAGGTGGTATCAGCCAAATTTAGTGTGTCTGTGCGTGCATTGTCACACGTTTAATTTTAAATTTTCGGCACATAAGACACCAGAAGCATTTGAAAAACGAATGGTTCAATTAAGAGGAAAAGAGTGGCTGAAAGATATTGAAAAGAAAGCCAGAGAACATAAAACGTGGAAAATTGAAGAACTTAAACAATTATTAAAGGAAACAGAAGAAAAACTAAAATGAAAAGAAAAAAATATACAATGTCTGAAAAAAGAATCGCTAGAGATTTAGCTAATTCTAATTTAGATAAAAGAATCGAAATTTTTATATTAAGAAATCAAGGTTGGACTTTTTCCAAATTAGCTAAAAAATTTGGTGGGACTAGACAAGGAATATTTGATTTATATCGGAAAATTAGAAACTCAACAATTGAAAAACTAGAAAAATTGAGAGATGTCCAGAGTAAATTGAGGCTTGACAATTAATAAATAAGTTGTTAATATTATTATTAATACTAAGTAATCACAACATTATGCAAGTATTTTTAAATATGTTACCAATAATCCTTTTTACACTAGGATTCTCAATTTTTTCAATTTCAAGCATTAACTATTTTTCAAAACTAAGGCAGCATAAAGAAAGAAGTATCTCAGCTAAAAAATCATGGATCACTAGACGAAAATCAGTTAGAAAAGTGCCGGTGAGAAGTTATTTAGGAAAAGTAAATTATATTTACCTAAAATGAACAAAAAAGACTGGGAGTTATTTTGGTACATTTCAAAAGTTGGAATCTCTTTTATTTTAATGGAATTAGGGGTTTTGTATTATTTATCTCAGCAAGAAGTTGAGAAAACCATTAAATTAATCAGCCCGATTGGCGATAATTATAAATATAAATTTATCGTTGAAGCTAAAGAACCAGAACTAGAATTAGAACCAGAAATCAAAATCGCTAAAGTAACAGCTTATAGCTGCGGTGGATTGACTACTCAGGCCGAAATAGATATGAATTGCCCTAGTCTTAGAAGTGGTAAACCAAGAACTGCCAATGGTACAGAACCAATTCCAAATAAAACAATGGCTTGTGATCCAGCTAATATGGGTAAGACATTTAAATTAGATATTAATGATGGAATAATGTTTGTTTGTACTGACGCGGGTTCAGCCATAGTAGGATCTGGACGATTTGATATTTATCTAGAAACAGTTGAAGAGGCTAGAGAATTTGGGGTTCAATATATTGAATACTCTGAAGTTGATAATTAGTCGGGGGGTTAAATATTTAGAGTATAGAGAAATTATAGAAAGGTAAATTATGTTTATAAACACAAAAGAAAAACTACCAATTAAAGTTTGGCTTGAAAAAGAGTCTAATTTAGAAAATGGAGCTTGGGAACAAGTAAGAGCTATCTCAAATTTACCTTTTGCTTTTCATCATATCGCTATTATGCCAGACTCTCATCAAGGCTATGGTATGCCTATTGGTGGAGTATTAGCTACTAAAGACGTGATTGTCCCCAATGCCGTTGGCGTAGATATTGGCTGTGGGATGTGTGCGGTTAGAACTTCTTTAACTGAAATTGATACTGAAACCTTAAAGAAAATAATGGGTGAAATTAGAAGTGCTGTACCAGTTGGATTTTCTCATCAAAAAGAAGCTCAGGATGAAACTTTAATGCCAGGGCTAGATAGAAAAGACTTTGTTGCCCATGGTTTGCCAATAGTTAGTAATGAGTATCAAAATGCTTTGACTCAAATTGGAACTTTGGGTGGTGGAAATCACTTTATTGAAATCCAAAAAGGCTCTGATGGTCATATTTGGATAATGATTCACTCTGGAAGTAGAAACTTGGGATTTGTAGTAGCTCACTACTACAATGAGTTAGCTCAAAAGTTAAATACAATGTGGTTTTCTAATGTACCTCCATTTAAAGGCGAAGATGGTTTAGCTTTCTTGCCTGTTAGTAGTCAAGAGGGTCAAAACTATATTAAGGAAATGAATTATTGTGTTGAGTTTGCTTTAGCTAATAGAAAACTAATGATGGATAGAATTATTGATGTTTTTGGAAAAGTTTTATCAGACGGACACGAATATTCATGGGCAGTTGGACCAATGATAAATATTGCTCATAACTATGCTTCACTAGAACACCACTTTGGTAAAGATGTCTGGGTGCATAGAAAAGGTGCTACTTTAGCTAGAAAAGGAACTATTGGAATTATCCCTGGTTCACAAGGAACTAAATCTCACATTGTTGAGGGTAAAGGCAACCCTGAATCTTTTGAAAGCTGTAGCCATGGAGCAGGTAGAATGATGGGTAGAAAACAGGCTCAAAAAACTCTCAACTTAGAAGAAGAAATTAAAAAACTAGATGACCAAGGAATTATCCATGGTATAAAAAATATCAAAGACCTAGATGAAGCCTCTGGAGCTTACAAGCCGATTGATGTGGTTATGAAAAATCAAGCTGATTTAGTAAATATTTTAGTAGAGCTAAGCCCACTGGCAGTTATTAAAGGTTAGAAAAGGCAGAAATCCTAGAAAAAAGCTAAACAAATTAGAGAAGATGTAGAGAAATTATAAATTAGGTAGAAAGAATAAATATTATGGGAAAAGCAATATTTTTGGGAATATTATTTGGAATAAATCTGATGACTTTTCCACTGCACATTTTAAACAAAAATATTTTAGGAATCGTTCTTAGTGGAATGGCAATAACTCTTTCAGCGTTAGGTTTGGCAGCGTTATTTATAAATTAAAACTCAAATAGAAAGGTAGATATGAGCATGATTAAATTAACTAAAAAATACAGTTGCTACAATGATTGCTCACAAGCAGGTTGTCCAGGTCATGAGTTTTCTATTGAGTTTCAAAGTGTTACTGACTATGTAACAATAGATGATGGAAAAGGAAAAACAGTAGGATTTGAACCACCAGAATTAAATTGCTTAGTTGATTTATTAAAAGAACTTGCTGAACTTAGAGCTGATGCTCCAGTCAAATTTGATAATAAGTAAAACTGTAATTAAGATAGGGTAGAACATTATGGAATTAACAATTAAACAATTACTATCAATGACCGATGAGGAGTGCTATCAAATGCTTGGCAAAGTAAAAAGAGAATTGGCTGATAGTTCAGAAACTTTTTACCACCCTTCAAACAGAACAAGCAAAGGAAAGCCAAGAGAGGGTCAAAGAGAGCATTATCACTTACAGGCAGTTAGAGATTGGCTTTATATGAAAATTAACGGACAGATTGCAGTATTAAAACAAATTGCCGAAAGCAGACTGGAGAGTCTTTAATAAACTAATAAATTAACTAAAGGAGAATATGAGGTTAGAAGATTATATTGAAATAATTATTGGTAACTATCCCTTGACAACAGGTAGATACCTGAACCAGGAGGTTTTATGAACAACTTAGACACACGCAACTGGGATGAACTATCCCAAAACGAACAAGAGCAAAGAGTAGATTGGATGGAAGACAGCTCTACTCTGCCAGCAGAGGAAAAACTTATCCAGGTAGCAAAGTCTTTCGGAACCCATGAGGTTATCCCTAATGACAAGCAACTACTCCAATGGACTATCAACCGCCTAGTAAGCGGGGACAGAACCGTATTGTCTAGATTGGAGCAACTATGATAAATGTTTTTGAGGCACTAAAAAGCGAAGGTCTTGTTTATCAAGACCCAAGCGACCCAAGTGGAAGCACCTGGCTTATCAGCGAAGATGCAGACAAAGTGGTCGAGAAAGTTGAGAAGCTGTTAGATTATGCCTGGAAGACAGGAAGACGCTATCAACTTGGTGAGTTCAGAACCAACAGAAGGATGAAGAGAAAACCAAGCACAAATGGCTTTAGTGAGGCAAAAGACCTCAAAGCAGAAGGTTACAACCAGGCAGTTGATGACTTTGAGAAACTGTTTGAAGACGAGGAAGCAGGTATATATGAGTAAAGGAGTTTATAACAATCAGGGTAGGAAAAGCGGTGGGTATCGCAAAGTAAGACTTGGTATCCCTTTGATGTCTAATGGTGAGCCAAGTTTACACCCATCATTGCCCTGCATGGAAAACAGACATAAAGACTGCGATGGTTACAAAACCTTTATGCCTAAAAAATCTATCAATCAATGTAGTTGTGAGTGCCACCAATGAAATACACCATCAAACACCTACAAACCGAGTTTGGAACCGACAGGAAGTGCTTAGAGTTCCTGTTCCAGGCACAATATGGCAAGAAGCTAGTATGTCCCAAGTGTGCCAATAAAGACCGTTTTTACCTCATTGAGAGCCGTAAGCGGTTTGACTGTTCTTGTGGATTTACCGTTTCACCTCTAGCTGGAACTATCTTTCATAAATCAGCCACTCCACTTACTCTCTGGTTTCACGCTATCTTTTTGTTTGCCTCTAGCAAGAACGGAGTAGCCGCAAAAGAGTTAGAGCGACAGCTAGGTGTAACTTATAAATGTGCCTGGCGTATGGCAAAGCAAATCCGCAAGCTGTTTAGAGACAATGGCGACCCAATGGGTGGGATTGTAGAAGTGGATGAGACTTATATCGGTGGTAAAAAGAAGGGTAAGCGTGGGCGTGGAGCTGATAGCAAAACACCAGTGTTCGGTATTGTGGAGCGTCAAGGTGGTGCAAAAGCCCAGGTAGTTGAGAACATCAAGATAAAAACTATCCAACCAATTATCAACAGTTCAGTTGTTCGTGGTGCGACTGTTATGAGTGATGAGTTCAACATTTACAATCGTGTCAAAGACAACGGCTACACACACCACACCGTTCAACATGGGCTTGGTCAGTATGTAGACGGGATTATCCACTCAAATAGTATTGAGGGGTTTTGGAGCCAGCTCAAACGCTCACTCAACGGGACTCACCACGCTGTTTCTCCGAAGCACTTGCAGACTTATGTGGATGAGTTTGTGTATCGCTACAACCATCGGAACGAGGCTGTTTTTCCGCTTCTTGTTTTAGAGGCTGCGAAGCCAGTTTTAGTAACTCATGGAAGGAGCTTTTAGTAACCATGAAACCAGTATATCACAATCAACTACCTGCTATGAGGGGATACTTACCAAAAATTATATAAGGGTAGAGGTACATTAAAATAAGATTAGAGGCTCAGTGCAGGAGGGTTCATACGACCATAGCGTTAGCAGACTTAATGTGTCACTATGGTGGGATGATGGGGCATCCTGAAGATTCCCTAACCCTGAGATAGGCTAACTACACTTCAGGTTGATCGCTGGAGTCCTGCACTAAGCCCCTAATCAAATAATCGGATGGTTTGTGAACAGTATGAGTGGAGGGAGTTAAACGCTTCCCCTAAATGGCATAAAATCTCTTGCCCTGTTCACTAACTACCTGATTATTAACTAATTAAAGAAAGGAATTATGACTAAACAAATACAGACAGTGGAGGAGCTTAGGCTTACTTTAGGAGAACTATGTGTTGATATAGCAAGTAGGGCAGTCAGGAAACAGATTGAGAGTGGCATTTGGGAGGGGTTGAGCGTCTCTGATGTCAAGTCAATAGGTATTGTTGCAAAACACAAGTTACTCTCAATTGAATATACAAATTATCAACCAGTTAATTTAGAAAAATTTACTACTAACTAATCAGTAAAGGAAGTGATGAATATGAGAGAACTAATAACGCAGGTTTTTATTTTTTTAGTAATAACTGTTTTAATAATTTTTGGAGCAGTTAAGTTAACAAAATATATTATTTACAGTCAACCTTATACATTGGTTGTTTACGAAGATGAAAAACAAGTTTGTATAGAAAAAAAAGAGTCTAAAAGCAACAACATTATTAAATATTGTTTGACTAAATAAGGAATAAAGAACCTATGAACAATAAAGCAGAACTACCAAAAGATGTTGATGAGTTAGACAAAAATGGAGATAGTATTTTAACCGCAACATTAGAAGAAATAATTACAAAAGAAATCGGCAAATGTCCAGAAAAACTCGTAGCTAGATTAGTTAAATATATTATTAAAAATGAAGAAGCAGAGCGAGAATTATTTTTAGCAACAGCATTAACCTTAGCAGACTCAATGGGAAAACTCGATTACGGCAAACTTTACAGGAAAATCAAAAGAATTCTATGAACTACAACACTACTAAGGTAATAGAAGAATTATCAATAAAACTAACCAGAGGAGACAAGAATGAGAAAAAAATATAAAGTTTTAATTAACTATACTTTCGATAAAGAAAACAGCGTACAGACGGTGGAAGTTAAAGTTAATGGAGGGAAAGTCGAAATTACCGAAATTCCCAAAGGGTTAAGAAATTTAATTGCTAGAGATTATTTAACCGAACTGTCGCGGGAAGATTATAAAAAATATAAAGGAATGGATGAAAGAAATTAAAAAAATGGGAATTAGAGAAATTGGACACGAGGCGCTTGGTGGAGGAGGTAGAGGAGTTTCTCCGATGATCGAAGTAGACCATACCGGACAAGTAATTACTCCAGAAGCAAGGCAGCTAAAAAGAATCGCTGATAGCTTGGAGAAATTATTAAAGCTTAAATTACTCAAATAGAAAGCTATATAACGCTGTTTTGTTTAATGAATGGGCTAGTCGTGAATATTATGAAGTCCATAAAAGCAAACGACATAGTGATGGAAAAGAATGTTTTGGAGGCGGCTGGTTTATAGTTGTTGCTCAACTTCCAGATGGTCAGATTAGTAACCATTATGAGTTAAAGGATTGGGATTTATTTCACTGTGAAGAACGAGAAAAAGCCGCTACTTGGGATGGTCATACAGAAAAAGATGTTGTTGAAAGATTAAATAAATATTTAAAAAGAGGGCTAAATGTTTAAATCCCTCTCACTTACTAAGGAGTCAAATGTCACGAAATAAAGAGAAACAAATAATTTGTATTGAATGGGTTGACGCTTCCGTATCAAGGGGAGATGAAACTTATACTCAGGAGGATGCCGAAGAAGAAAAGTTAGTTCATGGTTTTGCAGTTGGAGTCTTAGTTAAAGAATTTTCCGATAGATATGTGATTTCTAGAGATTGGTTTAATGACTTTAATAATTATAGAGGAATCGCCAGCTATCCAAAAACAGGCGTTGTAAAAGTTACCAAATACATTCTTAAAAAGGGATCAGATGCCAAAAACAAATGAAGCAAGTAATTGGGAAAAAGAGATTTTTATGAAGTATGGGGCGGTTTTTAAAATGTATGGTGGGGATTTAGGAGTTTGGGAAATGCTAATTGAAGAAATTAGAGATCATAATAAAGAATTGATCCATCTAACTGAATTAAGAGTAGTTGGAGAAATAGAAAAAATAATTGGGGAATATAAAAATGTTGGCCTGCCAACAACTCAAGCTCAAGAACAAAAAATTATGAGTGGACACGAGGCGTTTGGCGGAGGAGGTAGAGGAAGTTTTCCGATGATAGAAGTAG
>Ga0265297_10002444_pt1 | contig 37799 bp, 38 predicted proteins | sample Munlanlwell13791_FD_192502 | JGI IMG/M metagenome (GOLD analysis project Ga0265297, IMG submission 192502) | Leachate microbial communities from a municipal landfill in Southern Ontario, Canada - Leachate well 137-91 | ecosystem: Engineered > Solid waste > Landfill > Unclassified | place...
CTGCGTCTTTCGCGGCTGCGGTGGTTTTTGGCCCACTTTTGGGAGGCCCCTTAATTGACAACTTTGGGTGGAGATCTGTATTTTTGATAAACATTCCAATCGGAATTATCGGGGCTATAATGGCAATCTTATTTATTAAAGAATCTATTGCTGACAAAGAGGCTAAATATTTTGACTGGTGGGGAGCAGCTGCTCTGGGAGTTTGCTTGTCTACATTAGTTCTTGTGCTTGAAAAAGGATATGAATGGGGATGGCTTTCTTTGGCCAGCGTAATCTGTTATATGATTACCCTTGTTGCCGGCTACATATTCGTAAAAATAGAACAGGGGCAAAAAGAGCCCATTGTGGATTTAAAATTCTTCAAAAACAGCATATTTGTCGGAACCATTGCTAATAACTTTGTTGTGTTTATGGCAATGATGGGCGCAGTCTATATGATTCCATATTTCGCCCAAGTTTTTATGGGATACGACGCAACCCAAACAGGATACTTGTTTATGCCTATGGCATTTATGATGATGATTGCCGCAGCTCTCGGAGGAAACCTGGTAGAAAAATTAAATCTAAATATGTCATAGCAGTCAGCACGCTAATAGCTGCGGGCGGAATATTTATGTTTACCGCTCTTGATGCAAGGTCTACGGCAATGGATATTATAATTCCTATTTCAATTATGGCTTTTGGAATGGGGCTTGGAATGGCGCAAAGGACAAATATTATAACAACCGCAGTCCCAGAACAAGAAGTTGGGTCGGCCTCATCTGTGTTGGCGCTGGCAAGAAATATTGCCGGGGCATTTGGAATTGCTGTATTTGGAACCCTTTTGAATAATTCCATAACAAGAAAGGTTATGGAAACGGCATACCACAGCTCTATAAACATAACAAACCCAATAATATATCAGCAAGGAGCCAGTCTGATTATCTTTAACGCATATATGGCTTCATACAAAATAGTGTTTATAACCGCTTCCGCCATACTTTTGTTTGGCGCCATAGCTGCGCTTTGGATAAATGTGTCAAAAGAAGATATGGCAAACGCCAAAAAGGTGCACGTAGAAGCCTAAGTCTTGAAATACCGAATATGGAGCGTATAATAAAAGGTGAAATATATTATTAAACAAAACAATATGTTCATAGCCATAGTATTTATTGCAATTGGCTTGGCCCTCTTGCTAAGCTCGCTCAACATTATCACCGGAAGCTTCTGGGGATTTTTCTGGGCAATTCTATTTATAGCTTTCGGCGTAAAGCTGTTAAATCATAAAAAGGCCTGCCCATTTTGCACATGGGAAATGTGGAAAGAAACTTGTGACCATCACAGACACCATCACGATCACAAACACGAAGACACAAAAGAATCAGATCCAGAAATGTAAATTCAAAAACCGCTCATCTTGGGCGGTTTTTTATTGCATCGTACTAGCTTGACTTTTTTATAAAAACCAATATAATATAAATCATCGGGGTCGTAGCTCAATTGGGAGAGCGTAGCCGTGAGCTTCTCTGGGCATTGCGATTACTTGCGATATCAACCTCAAAATGCCAAAGGTTGGTATGCGAGGCTAAGAGAAGTGGCTAGTTGCAGGTTCAAGTCCTGTCGACTCCTTTTAGCCCATTTGGGCAAATTTGTTCTTTACCTAACCGCGAAAGGAATTTGCAAATGAAGGTTACCTCATGGAGGGATCTAGGTTGTGACATCAACTGTGTTGGATGTCATTGCGATGATGGCCAAAAATTTATTTTTGTCTGTAAAGACAATAGGGTTTTGGAAATGATACGCAAGGTGGTGGATACCGCCAAAGATCCGAAAATCAATGGATTTGGATACGTCGAGGCGTGTGCCGTCGTTGATATGCTTGTGGAGCCTGAATTCTACGAAAGGCACTGCGTCGAAATAGACGCCATATTCTTGTCGCTTGGTTAATCAAATAAGGGGCCCTTGGTCCGTAATTCTATATAAGCCTAAGCTAACGCTCGGGCTTTTCGTTTGCATAAATTATCACTCTTGACAATAGAGTGATATTTTTTTAATATACTAATAATGATAACAGATAGACAGGAAAAACTATTGGATTTTTTGATTCGTGAATATATATCTGCGGGAGAACCCGTGAGCTCTTTAGAATTAAAAAAAATTACTGATCTGGATGTGTGCGGAGCAACTATAAGAAACGATTTGCAAGAACTAGCAAAACAGGGATATATTACCCAGCCCCACACATCGGCAGGCAGAATACCAACACAAAAGGCGTATAAACATTTTGCCGAAAAAATAGAAAGAGAACGACAAAGAGAATACGATGAGTTTATTGTGCGACAAATCAGATATGCACACGAGGAAATGGAAAGACAGATGCAGCAGATGCAAGAAATTATGCAGGAACTTGATAATGGAAATATATTTAACATATTAAAAATTTTAGACAAATGGAACAGGAAAATATAGAACAACAAATTGAAGAATTAAAAGCAAAATGCGACGAGTATCTTAGTGGCTGGAAAAGAGAGCGCGCAGATTTTTTAAACTATAAAAAAGAAGAAGGGGAGAGAATCGGCACTTTGGCAAAGTTTTCCAACGAAGAACTGCTTTTAAATATTTTGCCAATTTTAGATAATTTGCTTTTGGCATCGGCTCATATAAAAGACGATGGACTTTCGCAAGTTGTAAAACAATTCCAGGATTTTCTGGCAAAAGAAGGCATTGAGCCAATAGAAGTAGCCGATAAAAACTTTGACCCAAATACAATGGATGCGGTTGATGGTGAAGGTGAAAAAGTTTCAGAAGAATTGCAAAAGGGATACACTTTGCACGGCAAATTAATCAGGCCTGCAAGAGTAAAACTGGAAAAATAAAATAAACTAAAAAAATGGAAACAAAAATATTCGGAAATAAAAAGCTGACATTTCATACAATGACAGCAAAAGAGCAAAAATTCGCCAAAGAATATTTGGATTTTATAAACTCACTCGTACAAGAAGATGCAAAAATCTTGTTTAAAAGTAAGTTGACGTTAAAACAAGAAAAAGAATGGCTTAAATCCGCCCCAAAAGAAGTAAAAAACAAAAAGAAAGTTTTTCTAATAGTAAAAGATGGAAACAAGGTTGTGGCCAATACCAGCGTAGAGCTGGGTCGTCAAAGAAAAGATCATATAGGAGAATTTGCAATTGGCATAAGAGATGGATATAGAGGTATGGGACTCGGCAAATATATAATGGCAGAAGTTTTAAAGATGGCCAAGAAAGATTTACCTGGGTTAAAAATCTTCCAGCTCGAAGTTTACGAAAACAACAAGCCGGGAGTCGCTTTGTACAAAAAGATGGGTTTTAAAGAAGTTGCCAAATTGCCAAAGGCGATACAGCACAAAGGCAAACTGATAAGCGAATACGTAATGATTAAAGAAGCAAAATAATTAAATAAATAAATTAAATAAATAACAAAAATAATCAAACTAACATGACAAAAATATTAGGTATAGACTTAGGAACAACCAATTCGGCCATGGCCGTTGTCGAGGGCGGAGAGGCAAAAATTATTGAAAATAAAGAAGGGGCAAGAACAACGCCTTCAATCGTTGCAATTTCAAAAAATGGCGAGAGGTCTGTTGGCGTGCTTGCAAAAAGGCAGGCTGTAACAAACCCCCACAACACAATTTTTTCTGTAAAAAGATTAATTGGACGCAAGTTTAACGACGCAGAAGTGCAGCGCGATAAAAAGCTTTTGCCTTACGAAATTAAGGAAGCTTCGGATGGCGGAGTAGAAGTGAAAATGGGCGACAAATGGCTAAACCCCGCAGAAATTTCTGCTATGATTTTACAAAAATTAAAAGCCGATGCGGAAGCAAAGATTGGTGAAACAATTTCAGAAGCAATTATCACAGTGCCCGCATACTTTGATGATGCCCAAAGAAAGGCAACAAAAATTGCAGGTGAAATTGCAGGCTTTAAGGTGGACAGGGTTATAAACGAACCAACGGCAGCGGCCTTGGCATATGGATTAAACAAAAAGAAAGACCAGCAAATTTGCGTGTATGACTTTGGCGGTGGAACTTTTGATATTTCAATTCTTGATGTGGGCGCCGACACAGTTGAGGTAAAAGCAACAGGAGGCGACACGCACTTGGGCGGAGACGACTTTGACCAAAAAATAATGGACTGGGTTGTTGATGAATTTAAAAAAGAAAACGGCATTGACCTTGCAAAAGACAATCTGGCCTTGCAAAGAATTAAAGAATCTGCAGAAAAAGCTAAAATTGAGTTGTCGGGAAGTATGGAAACAGAAATAAACCTGCCATTTATTACAAGCGACCAAAGCGGGCCAAAACATTTACTTTTGAAATTATCCAGAGCCCAGTTTGAAAATATGGTGGCTGAATATATAGACAGGTCTATTGATTTGGTAAAGAAAACTTTAAAAGAGGCAAACTTAGAAGCCAAAGATATTGAAGAAGTTGTTCTTGTGGGCGGACAAACTAGAATGCCAAAAATGCAAGAAGAAGTTAAAAAACTTTTTGGCAAAGAACCAAATAAAGAAGTTAACCCAGATGAAGTGGTAGCAATTGGGGCTGCCGTGCAAGGCGGAATTATGCAGGGAGACGTAAGAGATGTATTGCTTTTGGATGTTACACCACTTAGCCTTGGCATTGAAACATTTGGCGGAGTAAACACAATTTTAATTGCCAAAAACACAACTGTGCCAACAGCAAAAACACAGGTTTTTTCAACTGCAGCAGACAGCCAGACAAGTGTGGAGGTGCATGTATTACAAGGTGAAAGGCCAATGGCCCAAGACAACAAAACCCTTGGCAGGTTTATACTGGACGGCATACCACCGGCACCAAGGGGAGTGCCACAAGTAGAGGTAAGCTTTGACATTGATGCCAATGGAATTTTGAGCGTGTCGGCAAAAGACAAGGCAACCGGTAAATCCCAATCAATTAAAATTGAAGGATCGTCTGGAATTTCAAAAGATGAGATTGAAAGAATGAAAAAGGATGCAGAAATGCACGCAGCCGACGATAAAAAGAAGCAAGAGTTTATTGAAGTCAAAAATATTTCGGATACTTTGATCTACACATCGGAAAAAACCATAAAAGACGCAGGAGACAAAGTAAATCCAGAAGATAAAAAAAATATAGAAGAAAAAATAAATGCCTTGAAAGAATCACAAAAAAGTGATAATATAGAAGACATAAAGGCAAAGACCCAAGAGTTGTCGACAGCCATACAAAAAGTTGGCGCTGAGCTGTATAAACAAGAGCCACAGCAGCCAAACACACAAGAAAAGAAAGACGACAACAATACAGAAGAAGGAAAGTACACCGAACAAAAATAACCTCATCTAAATGAATTATTATGAAGTTCTTGGCATAGCAAAAACAGCAAGCCAAGATGAAATTAAAAAAGCATTTCACAAACTGGCGCACAAATACCACCCAGATAAAGGCGGAGATGAAAAAAAGTTTAAAGAAATAAACGAAGCATACCAAGTTTTGAGCGATAAAGAAAAACGCGCGCAATACGACCAGTTTGGCAGAGTGTTTGATGGACAACAAGCTGGCCCTGGATTTGACCCATCTGGATTTTCATGGGCATGGGGCAATAAAAGCAGCCAAGATGTGGAATTTGATTTGGGAGATTTAGGAGATGTTTTTGGAGAAATGTTTGGATTCGGCGGAGGCAACAGAGGGGGAAAAAAAGATTCTCGCCGAGGTAAGGACATACAGGTTGATATTGAAATTCCGCTTGAAAAAACGTTGATAGATTTTACAGAAAAGATAAACATCGCAAAACATATTGTCTGCAATAGATGCAATGGCAATGGAGCAGAACCAGGGACAAAGATAAAAGAATGTACAGCATGCAGGGGGTCGGGAAAAGTTCAGCAAGTAAAGAAAACTATATTCGGGTCATTTACAGCGGTTGGACCTTGCCCCGAATGCAATGGCGAAGGCACAATGCCAGAAAAACCCTGTAATGTTTGCAAAGGCGAAGGTAGAGTAAAATCCCACGAGGAAATTGAAATAAAGGTGCCAGCAGGAATTGATACACATCAGGTGATTAAAATTGAAGGCAAAGGTGAGGCCGGCAGAAAAGGTGGCAAATCCGGAAACTTGTATGCAAGAATTTTAGTAAAGAAGCACGCGATATTTGAAAGAAGAGAAGACGACCTTTTTACAACATTGGATATCAAATTTTCACAAGCAGCCTTAGGAGATGAAGTAGAATTAAAGACAATCGACGGCACAAATATTTTACTTGAGGTTCCACAGGGAACAGAATCTGGCAAAGTATTGAGGATTTCCGGAAAGGGAATTCCACATTTTCAAAACAAAGGCAGAGGAAATTTGTATGTTGAATTGAAAGTGGCAACTCCAAAAAAGTTGTCAAAACAACAGAAAGAATTATTTGAGAAATTAAAAGAGGAGGGGATTTAATCTCCTCATATGCCCTTGTAGCTCAATGGTAGAGCAGTAGCCTTTTAAGCTATTGGTTCCGCGTTCGAGTCGCGGCAGGGGCACCATTTAAAAGCAGGCCGAAAGGCCTGCTTTTTTAATGCCTCTCGCGACGAAAACGCGAGGGAGGGGTCGGGAGGGATCTTCCCTCCCGTGTAGGAAATTATTCAAAACCGGAGGGACGCGAGACTCTTTTGCGGAGCAAAAAGTCCCGTCCTAGGGTTTTGAAGGAGTGAGCATAGCGAGCGACGCGTTCGAGTCGCGGCAGGGGCACAAAAACGTAATAGAAAAGCCCGGACAGAGATTTCTCTGCCGGGCTTTTATATAGGCTTTCGCCTTTTGTTTACGACTCGTCTTTGCGTTTTCCGATGGCGGAAACAAGTTTTATCTTGTGACCTGCCATTAGTATAACAGATTGACTATCATCCTTGATATGGGCCAATATGCGATACTTTTTAGAAACCCTAAGGCGGTACCAACTGATGCCTCCGAAGGGTATCCATGGCACAAAATTGCGCTCAGTAGGTTTGGCTCTTAATAACTTTGCCAAAGCCCTCTTCGTGACGCCAGCTCCCATGGGCCAGCCATAGCACAAATCCAAGGTCTCGACCAATTGAGTGCCGTCATCCGACAGCTTAAAAATCAATGAATCAAGCTCCTTGCCGTATTCGTTAACGCAGACAACCTTCCATGACTCATCCTGACTATTAAGACTCGGCGAAGGCTGAGACGCAAGCGATAGCTGGGCAACAGCCTGCTGTTTCTGGCGTCGTCGTGAAACTGCGCCATTAACATTGATTGGCTGAGCCGGCGACTTGGCCAAAACAGAACTTTCAATCCGAACTGGCAGGATAACTCCTTTATCCTCCATGTATGTCTGCCTGTCCAAAGATTGGCCGACCCACGTTGATATCGCTCGATAGGCTAAATTGCGCAGGTCTTTAAACTCCCTTATCTGGTCAACAAGGCTTTTGCGTATTGTACGCTGGGCCTCACGCCAAATTTCTGGGAGATTTTTGGTCTTAGCCGAAAGCCTCCGCAAAAAATCTACCAATCCATCAACAAGAAAGGGTTGATGAGCTTGCCACAAAGCAATCAACACTGGCATTGCCAATGAGATGTCTTTGTTGCGGTCGAGAATTTGCAACATGTGCTGGTCCATTTGGGACAGCTTTGCATACATTCGGTCAGCGGTCTGTTTGTCGCAAGAGATATACAACCCGTGGCGCTCAAACTTGACATCGCTACTGCGGTTGTCGGCGATAAATTTGGCCACCTCGGCTTCCATCTGATTAAGAACATTTGCCACAGCCTGCAGTTCGATCGGGGCAGCCTGGCCGCCCTTCACATAACAACTGAGCGCTAGCTCACCTGTATCGTTCGCAAACTTCGCAAAGTCTGACTCACGCTGTTTTGCCTTTTGCCACATAGCAAGCAAACAATCGGCTTCTTTGGTTTCTTGTGGGGTCAAAGTCATAAACTTTTTCTCCTAATAAGTTAAGGTGCAAAAAAATGTGAGAAACACAATATTATTTATACTATAATTATACTATTTTGTCAACGTCGTTGATGACGCAAATATGAAGTGATAAAATATAATTTACTATATGATAAATAAAGGCATTGCAACTTTCGGCTTAGATTATGGCACGTGCCCCAAGTGGCTATTTGACCGCATGGTTTTGCTTTCGCGACAAATGATTTATGCAATGCGACAAGAATACGGCCCAGATGAATTTATAAAAAGAATAGGTGACCCTGTATGGTTTCAAAGTTTAGGAACCGTGCTTGCTTTTGACTGGAACGCCTCTGGATTAACAACAATTTTAACGGCGGCGCTAAAAGAGGCAATTAGGGGCCAAGAAAAAGACCTTGGCATTTTTATTTGTGGAGGAAAGGGTAAAACAAGCTTAAAAACGCCAGAACAGATTTTGCAGTGGTCTGAAAGAATTGCCCTGCCGGAAAACACGGCGCACAGTTTGGTATATAATTCTAAAATGGCGGCAAAAGTAGACAGCTCTTTGGTCCAAGACGGATTTCAAATTTATCATCACGCATTTTTCTTTACCAAAAACGGGGCTTGGACCGTTGTGCAACAGGGCATGAACGCAGCAGAGCAATCGGCAAGAAGATATCATTGGCATTCAAAAGACTTAAAAGATTTAATAGAAGAGCCCCACTCTGGAATATCGTCAAATGTAACAGTAAAAAATATTTTGAATATGACCTCTCACAACAGCGGGCAAAACAGGGGAGTGAGCACGGAGTTGGTCAGCCAAAGCTTTAACACATTAATGAAAGACATAGCTCTGCTTAGAAAATATTATGCTCCACACTCGCAGATGGCAAAACTTCAAATGGGTAATAAAGAACAACTAACCTTGCTAAATTTGGAAACCAAAGAATTTAAATGGCATCCGGTAGTGCATGAAAATTTTGCCAAGTCAAAATATTTAGAAAAAATATTGTGGTCATTGTGCGACAAAAAACCTGAAAACTACGAGGGGCTTTTGGCAACTCCTGGCGTTGGCCCAAAAACCATAAGAGCGCTAGCTTTAGTGTCGGAAGTGATTTATGGGGCAAAACCAAGCTACCAAGACCCTGCCAGATATTCATTTGCCCACGGAGGAAAGGACGCCACGCCATATCCCGTAGACACGCAAACTTACGACCAAACGATTGCCAAACTACGCAGTTTTATTAAAAAATAATCACTATTGACATTGGATATTTTTTATGGTATGATAAATTTATAGGCCTGAATTTCTTGGGCCTTCCAAATGTACAAGGGGATAATTATGAGAAAACTGTTTTTCGTGGCAGGGTACGCCTTCGCCGCATACTGCGCCCTACGCGCAGTCGCCGCAGGTTTCGGCATCCAGGCGATAACCGCCCTTCTCGGTGGCTAGCAAACTCTCAATAGAAGCAGCATCATGATTTCTCAGCATTAAGACCTGGCAGGTATTATTCTGCCAGGTCTATTTAATTGATTTTTTTGTTAAATTGAGATAATATATTTTATATAGAAAGAAGGGCCCATAGTAAATCGGTATTACGCTTCCATGGCATGGAAGAGGGCCGGGTTCGATTCCCGGTGGGTCCACCAAAGTTTATCAGTTGCCCTGCATGGCAGGGCTTTTTTGTAAAACAAAAGCTGACCATCCTTGGTCAGCATAGCATCGTGTGAAGACTCACCGGTCTCCGCCCAGTTGCTTTTTGATTTTTGCATAGGCTACCTTCTGCAGCCTGCGCTGCTTTTTCCATCGCCTGATGATTTCCTTTCTGTGTTCTTTGCGACGCAGACGCAAGATGACAATAATCCTTTCCGTCATTATAAACCCACAGAGAAACAGGAAGGCAATCAAAATCAAGGCGGGCACGACGTAAATCGTGATGTTTTGCAAAATGTCAAACATTCAAAATCTCCTTTGAAAAATGTACCAACTGCATTATTGCACCCTAAAAACCGTCTTGTCAATGTTGTGTTGCACTTTGTTTTTTGGTATAAATATACAATATATAATAAAAAATATGCAATTTAAATTTTTAAAAAATAAAGCGTTTCTTTCCGTAACTCTGGTTTGCGGATTTCTGGTTATTTTTGTTTTTGGGGTGTGGGTTGGAAAAGCCGGCGCCTACTGCGTGCAACAACCAGAAGGTATAAATTTTTCTTTATTTTGGGATGCTTACAATAAGCTTAAAGCTAGCTTCGTAGATCCTGAAAAAATTGATGACCAACAAATAATATATGGGGCCATAAAAGGAATGACTGAATCTTTAGGAGACCCATATACTTCTTTCTTTGACCCAGACGAAGCTAAAAAATTTGAAGATGATTTACAAGGATCTTTTGGCGGAATAGGAGTTGAAATAGGAATAAAAGACAATTTCATAGTGGTCGTTGCTCCGCTAAAAGATACACCTGGAGAAAAAGCTGGGTTAAAATCGGGTGATGTAATTTCTCAAATAGATGGCAAAAGTACAGCTGGAATATCCAGCGATGACGCAGTCAATTTGATAAGAGGCGAAGAGGGAACAGATGTAACCCTTACTATATATAGAGAGGAATGGGGAAATACAAAAGACATCACCATAACCCGAGGCACAATTGTAATTCCTGCAATGGATTGGAAGATAATAAATAATGATGTTGCTTATATTCAGTTGTATCAATTTGGAGGATCTTTAAGTAGTGATTTTAGAACGGCAGTCAACAAAATTAGACAAAGTGACGCCAAAAAAATTATTTTGGATTTAAGAAATAATCCTGGAGGATATCTTGATACGGCCCAAGATATTGCTGGATATTTTATGCAACCGGGTCAAGTGGTGACAATTGAAGATTATGGCGACCAAAGAGGCCAAGATATTTTTAAAACACAGGGAACCTACGATCTTTCTGATTACCCAATGGTCGCGTTAATAAACGGTGGCTCGGCTTCGGCATCAGAGATACTTGCGGGAGCATTAAGAGATAACAAGGGAATTCAACTAATTGGAGAAAAATCTTTTGGTAAGGGGTCAGTACAAGAATTGATCGAATTAGACAATGGATCATTTTTAAAAATAACAATAGCAAAATGGTTAACACCAAAGGGTGCTTCAATTTCCGAGGTTGGACTTGAACCAGATATTAAAGTCGAATTTACAGAACAAGACGTAAAAGATAAAAAAGACCCTCAACTTCAAAAAGCCCTTGAAATTGTGAATGGTTTAAAGTAGAATAAAAATCGTAAAATAAATTAAAATCATGAAAGTAATCTTATTGCAAAATGTTGAAGATCTCGGCAAGAAATATGAGGTCAAAGATGTAAAAGACGGATATGCTAGAAATTTTCTATTTCCGGAAAAGTTGGCTAAGCCAGCAACAGAAGAGGCTCTAAAATGGTTGCAAGACCAAAAAGAAGTCATTGCACAGGAGGCCGAAGAAGATTTGAAAAAATCTCAGGAATTGGCATCTAAAATTGACGGTATTGAAGTTAATATTTCCGTCAAAGTTGGCGACGAGGGTCAGTTGTTTGAATCAATAAACAGCCAAAAAATCGTTGAGGCATTAAAAGAAATGGGATTTGATGTAAAAAAATCCCAGATTGAACTATCAAGCCCCATCAAAGAATTGGGAGAATTTCCAATCTCTGTGAAGCTTGACCACAACCTGGAAGCAGAAATAAAGCTCATCGTCTCAGCCGAAGAAGCAGACTCAAAAGAATAATAACGCCGCCCCTTCATCGGGGCGGTTTAATTTAAATTGAAATTAAACCGTAATAAAAATGTCAACAAAATATATTTTTGTCACAGGAGGAGTAATGTCGGGTGTGGGCAAGGGAGTGGCCACAGCCAGCATATGCAAGCTTCTAAAATCAAAAGGATTTGAAACGACTGCAATAAAAATAGATCCCTATGTAAATGTGGATGCAGGCACCATGAACCCCACAGAACACGGAGAAGTCTTCGTGCTCGATGATGGAATGGAGTGCGACCAAGATATGGGAAACTATGAAAGATTTTTAGACACCAGTCTTTCTTCGGCAAACTATATGACAACAGGAAGTGTTTATCTTTCGGTTATAAACAAAGAAAGGGCAATGGAATACCAGGGTAGATGCGTGGAAGTGGTACCACAAATTCCTTTAGAAGTTATAAATAGAATAAATAACGCTGTTAAAAAAGAACATGCCGAAATTGTAGTAATAGAAATAGGTGGAACTGTAGGCGAATACGAAAATCTTTTGTTTTTAGAAACGATAAAAATGCTTAAACTAAAACATCAAAATGACGTTTTGACGGTTTTAGTAAGCTATATCCCAGCGCTGGGGGCTGGCGGCAACGAACTAAAAACAAAACCAACTCAACACGCCGTAAGAGATTTAAATTCTGTGGGGTTGCAACCCGATATTATTTTAGCAAGAGCTAGTGTCCCCTTGGATAAAAAAAGAAAAGAAAAAATCCAATTTATGTGTGGCCTAGTCGAAGGCGATGTAATTTCAGCTCCAAATGTGGAAAATATTTATGAAATTCCAATCAACTTTGAAAAAGACAATCTTACAGACAGGATATTAGAAAAACTTTCATTAAAATCAAAAAATAAAGACCTGAAAGAATGGCAAGCCTTAGTAGATAAAGTAAGTGCCCCTGATGGCGAAGTTAAAATCGGCATTGTTGGAAAATACTTTGGCTCGGGAGATTTTGTTTTAACTGATTCATATATATCAGTTATAGAATCCATAAAACACGCAGCATATTTTTGGCAAAAAAAACCAATAATTGAATGGCTTGATGCAGATGCTTATGAAAAAGACTCCTCAAAACTTGAGGAACTAAAAAACTGCCAAGGCGTCGTGGTGCCAGGTGGATTTGGGAATAGGGGAATAGAAGGCAAAATCCTAGCAATTAAATATTGTAGGGAAAATAATATTCCATATTTTGGATTATGCTACGGCATGCAATTGGCAACCGTTGAATTTGCCAGAAATGTTGCCGGACTAACTGATGCCCACACAACAGAAATAAATCCAAAAACAAAAGATCCAGTAATTGATATTATGGCAGACCAAGAAAAGCTTATGCAGGAAAACCGCTATGGCGGGTCAATGAGATTGGGTGCGTATCCTTGCAAACTTATTGAAGGCACAAAAGCATTTAAGGCTTATGAAAAAGAAAATATTTCAGAGCGTCATAGACACAGGTTTGAATTTAATAACAAATACCGACAAATTCTGTCTGAAAAGGGATTGGTTATTTCCGGCATAAATCCAGAAAGAGATTTGGTAGAGATTGTAGAGTTAAAAGATCACCCGTTTTTTGTAGGCGTTCAATTCCATCCTGAATTTAAGTCTAGACCATTAAACCCTCACCCTCTATTTAGGGAGTTCGTAAAGGCTTCAATTGGGAAATAACAAACAAAAAAACTGCCCCCAATAGGGAGCAGTTTTGATATTATTTGGATTTAGCTGGAACCACAGACACGACTTTTGCCATTCTGTCTCTTCCGTCAAAAAGATGCTTTCTGACAGTAGAAAAGCTGACAACGCCATCCACTACTGAGTAAATTGTGTCATCAGAACCTCTTTTAACGTTTTTACCCAAGAGATATTTTGAACCTCTTTGCCTGATGATTATCATCCCAACTTTAACTTTTTCGCCAGAATAAACCTTAACGCCAAGTCTTTGGGCTGCAGAATCCCTACCTAATCTTGATGAAGCGCCTTTTGCCATTTGTTTAAAATATTATAGTTAAATTATATAAATATATGTTATCAGAAATAGCGAAGTTTGTCAAAGATTTCTACAATAAAAATTTTCGTGATATAATGCTATTTGTAATAGTTTGTTTGCTTTTAATGCTGGCTTTCGCCTTAGGATATATTACAGCAAGAACACAACAGATAGAACCAATTAGAATAGAAAAATTAAATTAAATGGAAAAAAAAATACCAAATCATATAGTTTTATTCCCCGACGGCAACCGCCGCTGGGCCAAAGAAAAAGGATTACCAAGCTTGGAGGGGCATAAAAAGGGATACGAAAATTTATTGGATTTCGCCGACTGGTGCAAAAGCAGGGGAGTAAAAGCATTAACTGCTTTTGGATTTTCAACTGAAAATTGGAAAAGAGCACCCGAGGAAGTGGATTATTTAATGAAATTATTGGAAGCAGGTCTTGTGGCCAACTTGGGGAAATACCAACAAGATGGGGTTTGCGTAAAGGTAATAGGCCAAAGAGACCCTCTGCCAAAATCTTTAAAAGAGGTTATCGCCAAAACAGAGGAGACTACAAAAAACAACGATAAATTATTTTTAAATCTGGCGATAAGTTACGGGGGCAGATGGGATATATTAAATGCCGTAAAAAACATTATAAAAGAGGGAATTGACCCTGATAAAATTGATGAAAAAGTTTTTGAAGATCATTTGTCTACTTCGGGCCTACCAGCTCCCGATTTTATAATCCGCCCAGGAGGAGAAAAAAGAATGTCCAATTTTGTGCTTTGGCAGGCAGCTTATTCAGAGCTTTATTTTAGCCCCAAAATGTGGCCGGAATTTTCAGAGCAAGATTTTGACGAGGCTTTAGAAGAGTTTGATAGGCGCACCAGAAGATTTGGCAAATAATTGACGGATTTAAAAACCGGCTTTAGCCGGTTTTTTGTTGTGCGACATAAAATTGGACAACTATCCATGTATTGACAATATCTATATAAAATGTTATTATATTAAATTATTGACTTGCACATTTAAAAACTATTTTGGCTGTATTTTTAAGGAAGCTCACATTTCTTTAAAAATGCAGCCAATTTCAGAGCTACAGAACTATTTTAGGAGGACGAGAAATGATACGGCGAAATGTAATGTGGTTGTCTGGGCTAGCTTTCTTCGTGCTATTCGTAGCCGGAGGAGCTGACTGCGACGGCAATAGGCCGGTAGAACAATCCGCGAAGAGCGGCGCCAAACAAGTCGATCAGTTCTTTAACTTCTCCAAAAATTCGGAGAAGCGAACTGTCGAACAGTAGAACATCTGGGACCGATACAAGGTCACCAACGACTTCGGCAGAGTGATGTGGATTCACCTCATCGCCCTGGACGGCAAGATTGTTCGGCGCATGCCAGTCAGATGGAAGGTCACAAGTTCCGGCAAGCGCCTTGAACCCACCGAAGCTGTTGCTTACGGGTGGGGACAGTATGGCAGTGGCGTTCATGCCCCTGCCTTCAACGGCTATGAGACCAAGGAATTTCTTCAAACCGATGGCACCTTTGGACATTCTGATCCCTACATCTACTGGTTTGACCCCATGGGTCGATACCATCAATGGGGGACTGCAGGTGGACTTGGATATCTTTTGACAGATTATCCAATCGATTTGCAAGATCCCATCAACGAGATCACAGGAATGTACAATATGAATGAGGCCGCCCACAAGTGGCAACTTCAGCAAGAGGCCGAGTTGGCCAAGAAGAAGTAGTGTCGTTTTAACAATTTCCATTAACACGATTAAAGTGAAGGAGTACGAGCTATGACAAACAAGTGGGAACAATATCCTCAGGCGGCCGAGCGTGGCCCTTGGCCGATTTTTTGGAAGGTAATCTTCCTGGTTGTGCCGATGGCAATTATCTTGACCACTATCGGATATGTGCTCGGATGGTTCGGCGAGGCGGCGACAGTTGTACAAGATGAGTTCGGCCCTAAGGCCGCACTACAGAAGTACGAATGGTTCATCGAACAAGCGAACCGCATCGAAAAGATGGACAAGGACATCGTCATGTTCGAAGGCCGAGTTCAAGGTGTTGACGAACAGTACAAGACCTATGGCGAAGACCGATCAAAGTGGCCACCGCACATACAGGTCCAGTTCAACCGTGAACGCCAACAATCCAGAGAAGATCTGCTAGCCGTAGCTTCCCAACGCAACAATCTGGTGCGCGAGTACAATGCAGCATCGGAGAAATTCAACTGGAAGCTATTTCAAACCCGGCCGGACAAACCGAAAGAACGCTTTCACAACTACGATGTGAAGTGACCAACCGGATCCGACATAACTCTGAAACCTAAGAGCATGAGCTCTAAAGCCTACGGGCTGCCCGACGCACAAGGACGTTGGGCTCTTTTTTTACAACTTTTTTATGTGCAATACTATTTTACAAAACAAAAAGAGCCATACAGCTCTTTTTGTTTCTTTATATTGTTTTAGCCAGCGTCTGGGCCATTTCAAGCCATTTTGGCTCACGGGCTCTAGTTTTGTATTTGGCACCCGTTTTTTGAATTTCTACTAATGCCAATAAATCTGATTTTTTCCATGAGGCCAGCTGCTTGCCCTTGTTTTGATAAATTATTTCTACGGCCTTGGACCACAAACTAAAATCTTGTTTTTTATTTCCTGCCAATGCATTTTTACGAAAGTAGGGGATTACCACGCCAACAATATCATCTATTTTTTGCACTGAAAATCTGGCCTGGTCTTTTGATATACTAATGGCTCCGCATTTTAATTCTTTTACGATCTTTTCTGCAACATTTTTATTTACGACGGAAGTTGTAATAACAAACTGCGCCTTCCATCTGTAATAAGTGGGGGAGTTGGTGCGCTCATGGCGGGTGTCTTTACGGAACTGCAAATCAAAGCATCCATCCTGGTTTGTAATATTTACAATACTAAAAATTTCTTTTACCATAAAATAAGTTTTAATAATGCATTATATATTATTTTAATTGTGCGACAAATCAAAGTCAAGCCATTAAGTCTATTGTGCGACAAATCAAATGAGCGACCGAAATTTAGAAGAAATAATTAGAGAAGGAGCAATTATTATAGATGTCAGAACCAAAAAAGAATTTAACCAGGGTCACATAGAAGGCTCAATAAATATTCCTTTAGATCAGATAGCCGATGCAATGTCGTGGCTACAAAAAGATATTCCAATAATCGTTGTCTGCGCATCGGGGCAGAGAAGCAAGGCGGCCAAGGGTCTGCTGGATGCCAATAAATATGAAAAGGTTTATAACGGCGGTGCATGGGACAGCTTGGGAAATATAAAAGCAGGAGGGTGCCCCGTAAAATAACCATTTCCATAAAAAAGCCGCCTACAATTGAGACGGTTTTTATTTAGATATATAATTAATAAAAATAAATCATTTTCTATAATGCAAAAAAATAACAAAAAAATAATAATCGTAGGAGCTGGCCCCGGAGGATTAACGGCAGGACTCTTGCTCTCATCGAAAGGTTTTGATGTTGAAATTTTTGAAAAACTTTCGGTTCCGGGAGGTAGAAACTCAAGTATTGATTTAAAAGGATTTAAATTTGATGTGGGGCCTACTTTTTTGATGATGAAATTTGTGCTTGATGATATATTTATGCGAGCTGGATATAGGGCCGAAGATTATTTAAATTTCACCGAGCTCTCACCAATGTATCGCTTATTTTTTAATGATTATAGCATAGATATATATCGCCAGAAAGAAAAAATGAGAAGCGAATTAGAAGCAAAATTTGGAAAATCGGATGCAGACGGGCTTGATAAATTTTATAAGGAAGAATCAAGAAGATATGAGCATTTAATGCCATGTCTACAGAAAGACTATTCATATTTTAGAAGATTTTTTGAAAAAGAATTTATTAATTCTTTGCCGTTTTTTGCTCTTGGAAAAAGTCTTTTTAGTCAACTGGGTAATTATTTTAAAAATCCAGAAGCGCGGCTATGTTTTACGTTCCAATCAAAATATCTCGGCATGTCGCCATGGGAATGCCCAGGGGCGTTTGCCATAATTCCATATATAGAGCACCAATTCGGAATTTATCATGTAGAGGGCGGGCTTTCCAAAATTTCGGAAGTGATGGCTCAGCTAATAACAGAGAATAAGGGTAAAATAAATTATAACTGTCCTGTTAAAAAAATAATTACTCAGGGCAAAAAAACCACAGGTGTAGAACTAGAAAACGGTCAGAAATATTATGCAGATAAAATAATTATAAACTCTGACTTTGCTTATTCAATGGCCAACCTTTTTAATGAAGATATTAATAAAAAATATTCAAAGCAAAAACTAAAAAATAAAAAATATTCCTGTTCCACTTTTATGGTTTATCTTGGACTTGATAAAATTTACCAAAATATCCAACACCATACCATTGTCTTTGCCAAAGAATACAAAAAAAATGTCGATGCGATTTTTAGTGGCGAATTTACCGAAAAAGATTTTTCACTATATGTAAGAAATGCTTGTATTAACGACACAACCATAGCACCTGAAAAATATTCTCAATTATATATTTTAATTCCTGCTCCAAACAGAAATCTTGGGTCCGATATTGATTGGAATAAAATGGAAGCAGAAATCTATAAAAAAACAATAAGCATTCTTAAAGAAAGACTTGGGTTAAAAGACATAGAAGAGCATATATTAATTAAAAAGATAATATCGCCGACAGAGTGGGAAAAGGATTACAATGTTTATTATGGGGCGACTTTTAACCTGGCTCACAACCTTGGGCAAATGCTTTGGTTTAGGCCACGTAATAAGCTTGAAGGTTTTGAAAATTGTTTCCTGGTTGGGGGTGGCACGCATCCAGGCAGCGGACTGCCTACAATTTATCAATCGGCTATTATATCTTCAAATATGATAATCAAAGAAAAATAATTATGGTAAAATCCCGCACAATAACGGTTAATGACAAAATGCAACACGGTTATAAATATCAAATAACCGAACCTGTTGGGCGTAATTTTGATAAAGATTTTAATCCAGATCTAAGCCCCAAAGAGATGCTAAGACTAGGAGTCTTTGGTGGAAGATATATGAGAGATTGTAAAAAAGAATTTCCAGAAGAATGGTTTAAAAATGCAAAACTACACCCGGATGGCCTCGCCCGACACGATCCAAAATTAAATCTTTTTGGCGTTGACGCCAGTCAGCCGCTTTCTGTCTGGAAGAAAAAAGGATGGATAAATGAAAGCCATGACCCCAGAGGTTGGTTTCAATGGTATTGCAGATACTACATGGGCAGGCGACTGCCAAAAGAAGATGCAAAACAAATAAAAAGATGGAAAGCAATTCGTCGCCACATCTCCCAAATTATCAAAAATTGTAAACCAGCAGACATGTCCTGCAGAAAAAAACAGCGTCAGGCCGTTTTGCATTGGGCCTATGACCCAAGAAAAATTTAATTCTTTTCTTTTTACTATTTGTTGTGCGACAAGTTAATAAACATTAAAAAAACTAGTCCCCGCCAGACTAGTTTTTTAATTATCAGGGTTTATTGTGCGACACTTCGCTAAATTACTACGCAGGCTATTTTTTGTCGGGGTCTGAGTGAAATTGTCGGTGCATATCGCGCAGGCGTTTATTTGTCACGTGAGTATAAATTTGAGTTGTTGCAATATTGCTGTGTCCTAAAAATTCTTGAATACTTCTTAAATCAACTCCTTGATTCATTAAATCTGTTGCATAGCTGTGGCGTAAAGTGTGGGGAGTAGTAAAAATTGGCACACCCGATAACAAAGCGTGTTTTTTTACAATCCTTTCTATCGACCTTGGCGTCAACCTGGCATCTTTTTGCTCTCCATCACGAAAGTTTATAAACAAAGCCTTGGTGCCGGCATTTGGGCTTGCGTCGCGGACTTCCAAATATTTTTTAATATAGTTTAAGGCCCTGTCAGAAAAATATACCGTGCGAGGCTTGCCGCCTTTACCAATAATTCCAAGCTCCAAATCGTTCTTCTTTTTTAAGTTGCTGAATTGCTCAAGATTTAAAGACACAAGCTCTGCGATACGAAGCCCAGTTGAAAAAAATGATTCCAAAATCGCCCTATCCCTGATACTAATATCGTCTTTTGGCTCCACGGATGCTAAAAGCTTGCCAATCTGCTCTAAAGTAAGGAATTTTACGGCTTTTTGGCTCTTATCGGGCTTAGGAAGAGCTATTTTGTCGGGAGGCAGTGAAAGTATGTCTTTTGCCACAAAGTAGCTTAAAAGGCCTCTTAAAGCGATTAAATAATAATTTTGGGTTCCTTTTGATAGTAATTTGCCGGTAGATGGGCTTGGCTCACGGGACAAGTATAGGCGGTACGCCCAAATATGATCCGAGGTCAGGTGGTGGGGGAGAAGAGAGCTATTTTGAGTCAAAGACATCCAATTAAAAAACTTTTCCAAATATTTTTTATAATTCTCCTGGGTATTTTTTTTCAAACCTTTTTCAACTTCGCAAAAATCTATAAAATCTTGCAAGTGGTCTTTGATCGGTTTTTTTGATTGCTCCATTGGCTTTGATATGTTTTATATATACAAGGTCGGTTTACCTACATTTTGCGACATTATGTATATCCCAATTATAACACGCCCTGTTGGCTTGGCAAGATACTTAAAAAACTCTTTAAAAACTATTCTGATGGCACAGGGCAGGAATTGTTTCCCGGGTGCACAATACTATCTGCGATTCCTGAAAAATAATCCCCAACTTTTTGTAAAACATTTTCAGAAATTTTTTCCTTTCCAGAATTTATTTCACCTTCTATTATCTCTCCCCTCTTTTGTGCTTCTGCTGAGAGTGGTTGATATGCATTATCAGATGCCCAGTCAGTACCCTTAGCCCAATACCCGTATAAGGCGGCTTGAGTGACCTGGCCAAAATCATTAAAAAACCCTTGCTGACTCATAAAAACAATCCCTAAAACCGCAACTATTCCAACGATATAAAAAATATTTGTCTTTTCCATATCTATACAAATTAAAGCTTATCAATTGCTAATTTTATTCTTTTTAAAGACTTCTCTATCCCCAATATATCAATAATTTCAAATGGACTTGGCGAGAACTGCTTTCCTGATAATGCCACCCTCAATGGCCATAACACAAAGCCTTTGTTTTTTTCTGGATAACCTTTTTGTTTGTTGAATTCAACGATGGCCGAAAAGACTTTGCTCTCTAAATCTTTAATGTTTTGACCCCCCTCCTCTGATAATAATTTGTCGCACAATAAAAGTGCATCCTTAATATCCCCTTCTTGCATATTATCCCATTTAAGCATTGTCTTATCATAACCTAATTCATCAACAAAAAAGAAATCACTAAGCTCTACAATATCAGAAAGCTTTTTCATTCTGCTTCTGGATACTTCAATAATTTTTTGCAATTGCGAATTTGTCACACTGTCCCCCGCCCCACCAAGATATGGCCTGCAAAGGTCTGTTAATTTTTCAATTGATTTTTGCCTTATATATAATCCGTTTATAAAATCCAGCCTTTCTGTGCTAAAAATTGCTCCTCCTTTTTGAGTTTTTTCTATGGAAAATTCTTTTTCCAACTGAGATAATGAAAATATTTCTTTATCGGTGCCCGGGTTCCAACCAAGTAGCGCCACAAAGTTAATTAGAGCTTCGGCTAAATACCCTTTTTTATGAAAATCTGCCACTGCAACATCTCCAAACCTTTTTGACATTTTACTTCTGTCAGAGTTCAACATCAAAGGAAGATGCGCATACTCTGGCGCACTAAAACCAAGGGCTTCTTGTATTAAGATTTGCCTTGGCGTGTTTGCCAGGTGCTCTTCACCCCGGATTACATGCGATATTTTCATATCATGGTCATCAACCACCACTGCAAAATGATATAAAGGCTGCCTTAAATTTTTAGCTATCACTATATCCCCCAAAAGACCCGCATCAAATATAACCTCCCCGCGGACCATGTCGTTTATTTTTACTTTCTTGTTTTGTATCTTAAACCTGATTACAGAAGACTTGCCTTCTGTAATATTTTTTTCAACTTCTTCTTTGGAAAGCTTTGCACACTTCCCATCATATTTTGGAGCCTTTCCGCGGGCGAGCTGATCTTGGCGTTTTGCTTCCAATTCTTCTTCTGTGCAAAAACAATGATAGGCCTTGCCTTCGTCCAGCAGCTGTTTTAAGTGTCTTTCATAAATATCAAACTTTTGGGTTTGCTTGTATGGCCCAAACTCACCTCCAATATCGGGACCCTCATCCCATTCAATGCCTAGCCATTTTAATTCTTCAATAATTTGATCTGTCCATTTTTGCTCGGATCTTTGTGCATCAGTATCTTCTATTCTTAAAATAAATTTGCCACCGTTCTTTTTGGCAAAAAGATAATTAAATAATGCTGTTCTAGCTCCACCAATATGCAACGGGCCCGTTGGAGATGGTGCAAACCTTACTCTTATATCTTTTGGTTCTATTTTTTTTATCATTTTTTTAAATTTGTATAGTGCTATTTTTGTCGCACAATAAATTAATCTAACATTAAAAATTCTAAAATTTCCCTAGCAATAGCTCTGGCTGCCATGGGCTTTGCAAACGCCATTGCCGCCTCTTTCATTTTTTCAAGCCTTTCTGGGTGCAAAAATAAAAGCTCAATTTCATCCATAAAAAAGTTTGGTGTCAGGCTTTGCTGTTCAAATACCATAGCAGCCCCCGCATCTGAATATATATAAGCATTCTTTGCTTGGTGATTAAATGACGCCCCTGGCAATGGCACCAAAATACTGGGTTTGCCCACGGCCGCTATTTCAAAGATAGATCCCGACCCAGCCCTTGATATTATCATATCGGCCACTTTATAAGCATGGCATATTTTCTTTTCATCAAGAAATCCCACGGGGTGATAATATTTTTCTTGGCCCTTTTGCATTACAACTTGCGCTTCGGCCTCAACCTGCTTTACGTTTTCTGACCCGCAAACGTGGATAATTTCATAGTGTGCCAAAAGCTTGTTTAATAAAAGCAATACGAAATCATTTATGGCTTCTGCCCCCTGAGACCCCCCCATTATCAAAAAAATTGGCTTCGTAAAAGTGATGTCAAACATTTCCCCAGCCGTCTTCTCGTCGCCATTTAAGATTTCTTTTCTTATGGGATTACCAACAAGTGTAACTTTTTCTGGATCAAAATATTCTGTTTTTGGAAAAGAGGTAAAAATTTTTCTTGCCCAATTTGCAGCTTTTTGATTCGATAACCCAGGAGCTACATCGGACTCATGCAAAAATATCGGCACTCCCAAGACTTTAGCGGCCCATACCACAGAAATTGATCCTGATCCACCTTTACTAAAAACTAAATCTGGCTTTAAGTCAGATATAAGAAAAAAACTTTGCAAAGCGCCAAAAGGAATTTTAAAGAGTATATCTATAAAATTTTCAAACGAAAAATACCTTCTTATCTTTCCAGAAGTTATATTTTTTACAACAAAGTCTTCTTGCCTAAGATAAATACCACTTAATTCGTCTTTCGGTCCAGCATAATAAAACTCCAAGTCTTTTCTTGGATAAATTCTTCTAATCTCTCTGGCAATAGCCACTAATGGGAAAATATGCCCCCCTGTGCCTCCGCCTGTAAATAGTATTTTCATTGATTTAAATAATTGATAAATTATATAAATACAGCTTCCATATTAACAACTTTATCCGTTTTTTGAAATATTAAGCAATATACCTATACCAATCATCTCCATTAATAGATGAGAGCCCCCATAAGACAAAAACGGTAATGGTATTCCCACAAACGGAAAAATGCCGATAGCAGAAGCTATATTAATAAATGCCTGTAACGTTATCCAAAAAGTTATCCCTATCGCTGTCAATTTTGAAAAATTATCAGTTGATCGCTGGGCTATTTTAACACCAAACCAGAAAAAAAGACAAAACAAAATTACAATTCCCGTAGTCCCTATAAATCCTAACTCTTCGCCTATAACAGAAAATACCGCATCATTCATTGCCATTGGCAATCTGCCAAATTTTTGATCACCCAAACCTAAGCCCTTTCCAATAAATCCCCCTGACCCTAAAGAAATTAAAGATTGTTTAACTTGATAACTACTACCAAGAGGGTCTGCATCTGGGTTTAAAAATGTAGATAACCTATCTAATCTGTAGGGGGTAAATCCTATCAAAATTGCCAACGCCATCAGGCCTAAAAGTAAAATAACTAATGTATGCCAAAATGGTGTTTTTGCTGAAAAATAAATCACAAACAGTGTAATGGTTATTATCCCCAAAGTTGTGGCGTCTTTTTGTAAATAAAGACCCATTGTTATGGTTCCTAAAAAAATAAGAAATGGCAATAAAATATGAAAGAAGTTGTGATATTTTTTTATTACTCCTCTCTTTTTATCTGATGCCCCCATTTCTGATAACCTTGATGAAACCCAGGCGGCTAAATATAAAATTGAAGTTATTTTTAGCACTTCGGATGGCTGAAAACTATGACCGGCAACCGTTATCCATCTAGATGCCCCATAAATTTTTGTACCAATACCAGGCATAAAAACTAAAAATAATCCGATCAAACTTAAAAATACAAACAACGGAGCCCACTTTTTTAAAAAAGATAATGGAATTTTATAAGCAATGAATCCTAACACCAGCGCCAATATAGCCAAAACAGATTGATGCATAAGATAATAGCTTGTATTACCATATCTTTGCAAAGACGTGAAAGAGGATAAGCATGCCAAAAATACAAGTCCAAACGCCATTAAAAAGCATGTTAAAAAAAATAGTGGATAATCAAAATACTTTTTCATAATTTATTCCAAACTTTTAACTGCTTTAATAAACTGCCCCCCCCTGTCAAACTCATTTTTAAACATATTAAAACTTGATGCAGCCGGTGAAAGCACAACCAAATCCCCTTCTTTTGCCAGTTCACTTGCTGTTTTAACGGCCTCTTGCATAGAAGAAACTTCTGCAATGTTTTTATAATCCAAAAGATGGTCTTTTATTTTTTCAGAGGCATTGCCTGGCAACAAAATAACAAAAACTGATTTATCTTTTATTTTCTCGGCCATTTGCAAATAATCCACACCCTTATAAACGCCACCGCATATCAAAAATATTTTAGCTACAGAAAACCTTAATGAAAATGCGTCTATCGCTGCAACTACAGCCTCGGGAATTGTGGCCGTTGTATCATTAAAATATTTTATACCATTTACCTCTGCCACAAATTCCTGCCTGGCCGAGGGGCCGCTAAAAGTTTTTAAAGACTTCTCTATATCTGATTCGTTAACGCCTAAAAATTTGGCAACCGCAATGGCCGCTGCCACATTGGCCTTATTATGATATCCAAATATTTTCATTTCGGACAAATTAACCTCTTTGCCAGAAAAGAATATAACTTTCGATTTCGTTTCATCGCAGAATTGTCGCACAATTAAATCATCTTGATTTAAAAATAACGCGTCGTTTGAATTTTGAAATTTAAAAACATTTTTTTTGGCTTCTATATAATCTTGCATGCCAGAATATCTGTTAAGATGGTCTTGCATTATATTTGTAATAACCGCTATATTTGGGCTTACCTCAAGCCCCTCCAACTCAAAGCTTGATAATTCCAAAACTACCCTATCCCCTGCTTTTACTTTATTTAACAAGTCAAAAGTTGATACACCAATATTGCCAGCCAAAAATAAATTCTCAAATTTTGTTTTTAGTAAGTGGTAAATTAAGCTGGACGTAGTAGTCTTTCCTTTAGTTCCAGTAACTCCAATTATAAATGCTCCTGACAGCTTAAAAAACAAACTAATGTCTGTTTGAACTTCTATGTTGTGTTTTTTTGCAACTTCAATATAGGGTGAACTCCATGGCACATCAGAATTTTTAACAACCAAATCTGCTGTTAAAAAATCTTCTTGATAATGACCACCAAGAACATATTTAATAGGCAAACCGTTTAGTTTTTCTATTGAATCTGCAAGCTGGTCTTTTGTTTTTAAGTCTGTCACCAAAACCTCCGATCCTTGGCCACAAAAAAACTTGGCAGCAGCAACTCCTCCGCCATGCAAACCCAACCCCATAATCACAACTTTTTTTCCTTTATAAATTTGTTCCATTAAAAGGGTCTTTTATAATTGGGTTTATTTTTTTATTCAAACAAAGTTTGGTTATTTTTTCTAGATTATATGGCTTATCCGAAAAATAAAATTCGTGTGCCACGCCCTTTTTGATCTCTTTTTCTATTTCCGGATTTTTTTCTAGAAAAGTTTTTATTTCTTTTGCTGCCGCTTCCGCCGGATTTATAATTTTTACTTTTTTACCCATTATCTTTTTAATCACACTTTCAAGTAAAGGATAATGCGTACAGGCCAACACCAAAACATCAACATTTTTGGCTTTTATTTTTTTAAGATATTCTTTGGCTACTTTCTCTGTTACTGGACCCCTAACAAAACCCATCTCGACTAGTGGCACAAATAAAGGACAAGCCTCTGAATAAATTTTTATCGAAGGATCTGTCGCTTTTATACTTTTTTCCCAGGCTCCGCTTTCTATTGTTCCGGGAGTTCCAATTATTCCTATTCTTTTATTTTTAGTTGAGGCCACAACATCTTTTGTTGCCGAGGTAATCATGTCAAAAATTGGCGTGTTCTTGTGGGCATTTCTCAAATATGCTGATGCCCATGCTGAGGACGTATTACAAGCGATGACAATAATTTTTGCATCTTTTTTTAACAGCCATCCAGTAATTTTTTCAGAATATTCTATGACAAAATCTGCCCCTTTTGTTCCATAAGGAAGTCTTGCTGTATCACCAAAATATATTATCTGGTCTTGTGGAAACTTTTTTAAAATTTCTTTTGTAACGGTTAACCCTCCAACACCAGAATCAAAAATACCTATCATAATATTAAATTATACCAAAAACAGACTAAAAAATAAAGTTTATATAATAAAAAAGCCCCGCGCCTTAAGGGGGCTTTTTTTATTATGTATCGCTAGATAAGCGCTTAAAGATAATCGCGAATAGTAAAATTAATATTCCTCCTGCTATTATCCACATGTACCACTTTTTTATAAACCCCGTAATCCCAAACAGCGATGGAGCCGATATTATACTGGCCGATGATTCGGTTGAAACTAATGCGTTTTTAAAATTAATTGTTACAATATCTGATTTCGGAGTTTGTGCGGAATTTATAAAAGCAGATGCAGTTCTTTGTCCCCGATATTCAAATGCCTCTGTTTTGCCTTCAAATGTAATATTTTTTTTCCCGTTATTTGTAATCGATCCTATTTCAATACCTGCGACAATATCCCCTTCTACTGGCACACCATCAACTTTTAAATTTCCAAGATACAAAATTTCAGATGGAATATTTACAGATACAATTACATTATCTGATAAAAAGTTAGAATTGTTAGATATTGTTATCGTGAAATAGGCCGTTGAATTTTGGACAAGTTCCAATGTTTTTTGCCCCTGAGTGTTGGCCATAGCGTCAACATAAAAAGATATCGTTAAATTTTCGAGCGGAGATAAGTTTTCTTCGCTATCTGGATTTCCTTGTTGAGTATTTGTGTCCACCTTTGTTGTATTTGTTTTGGCGACGCAATGCAACTGATAATCTGTGGACCCGGCCTTACACGTAGAACCATCGCATTTTAGCGCACTAAAACATTTAGCATTTACACACCCGTCAACAGTACAGCTATTTTTGTCAGCACAAGAGGAATAAAAATCACTTGGCTGCCTCAGAGAGTCATACCAATATATAGATTTTGCATAACATCCTAAAAAAGACTGCCTGACATAATTAGAATTATTATTTGTTTGTGAACCATAAACGCATTGACCGCCCTGACATGTCATACCATAGTTAGCGCAGTCTTGGTATACATCTTCTATTCCAGAACATGAATTATACCAATAAATTCTACTTCCAAAACAGTCGGTATATGCATGCGTATTACACCTTGCTAACGCAAAATCTGCCGTCATTATGGACGCCAAAATAAGAGTAAAAATAAATAGTATCTTTTTAAGCATGCCTTATTCTACCATTAAATCCCCTTATGTCAATACAGATTTAAGAAAGAAGTTTAATAGAAACCCCGATAAAAGCTAGAACTATTCCAACTATCCAAAAACGCATAGTTACCTTGTAGGCAGGCCAGCCAATAGCTTCAAAATGATGATGTATAGGTGTAGATAAGAATATTTTTTTGCCTCTGATTTTTTTTGATAAAAGCTGGGTTATAACAGAAGCCACTTCTACTACTAATATCCCGGCAATTATAGGCAGAACAAAAACAGAATTGGTTAAAAACGCGACTACTGACAAAACAGCAGTAAGCCCTAGACTTCCCGTCTCTCCCATATAGAACCTGGCGGGTGGAATATTAAACCACAAAAATGCAAACAACGTGCCACATATAGCCGCACAAAAGGCGGCCAAATCAATCTTTCCTTGCGAGAATGCAATAATTGCATAACCGCCAAATATAGAAGCAAATGTTCCTCCAGCCAATCCATCAAGTCCGTCAACAATTCCGCCAGACCAACAAGCTATCATTGTTATTATAAAGAAAGGAATATACCAAAACCCTATTGCTATGTTTCCTAAAAATGGGATAAAAACAACATCCCATCCCAACTTATGGTAAAACCATAATGCCCCAATCAACCCAATCAGAGCAACGATCGCCAATCTCTTTTTAAAAGATAATCCTCCTCCTATATACTTGCCTGCCCCATAAACTACAAGTATATCATCAACCAGCCCAACTATTGAAGCTGCCACTAATGTAAAAATCGGCAACCAAGTTTCCTGTCTCGATAAAAAGTTAAGTCTAGCAATAGAGCTTCCTGGGAAAAGATACGAAATAATTGTTAAAATTAAAACTACAAGCAAAATTGTAACCCATATAACCATGCCTCCAAATCTTGGGGTTCCTGTTTCTTTTTCTTTATGCAGACCATTAAACACCGAGGCATCCTCTCCGGAAATCGCTTTTTGTCGCGCCGTTTTTTTCCAAAGCTTATGTTTATATAAAAAATTTATTAAAATTGGACTCCATAGAATCGCCAAAAAAGAAGATATCGATGCTGCAAAAAAGATTTTAATGACGCTAAAAATCAAAGACTCCATTGTTATTGTTGCGAATTAATTATTTTTTTCATCTCCAAAAACCTATCATTAGCCCCTAAAACAACATTTATAGTATATCCCCCATCGGGAGTAGCAAGAACCATTAACAGGCATCCGTTTGCATAGTTTGTAAAACCTGTTTTAGATAACACAACGTTGTATAATTCATCCAACATTTTATTTGTGTTGGAAATTTCCCCTAAATACGGTAGGCTATATGTTTTTTGAGTTGTTATATAAGAAATTTCGGGAAATTTATTTATTATATATTCAGCCAACAGGGCAAGGTCTCGAACTGTTGAAACATTACTTTGACTAAGTCCTGTTGAATCGGCAAAAAAAGAATTTTTAAATCCAAGCTCTATTGCCTTGTCATTCATCGCTGAGACAAATTTATCAACGCCCATAATTTCTGACAACGCATAAGCCGCCTTATTACTTGACTCTACTAACATTATATTTAACAATTCTTCAACTGAATATGTTTGCCCTTCTTTTATATCAATGCGCATTGGGGGCATAGAATCGGCCTCTTTATCTACCGAAACCTTTTGTTTTAAATCATAGTTTTCTATGCAAATAATTGCCGACATAAGTTTCGTCAGACTAGCGATGGGCAACTTTAAATCAGAATCTTTTTCAAATAATATTTCTGACTCTTGAAGCTGGCTCATTTTTATTGAAACGGCCGATTTTAATTCTGACTCTTTTTTAGAAAGATCTTGAGAAATCTCTTCCCCAACATCTGAATATTCTTTCTCGGAGATAGGACTCAGACTCCAGTTACTAATTCGTTCTTGATTTGTTAATGATGCCAAAGTGTCATTACTATCAATGACATTAAAGGGTTGACCTAAATAAATACCTAAAACAAAAATAAAACAAGAAAAAGAAAAAAGTGGAATCAAAGATAACAATACACCTTTTACTATTTTTGTTTTATCTATCATTTATTTTTCTTCTTTTGTTTTTTCTATTTTAATATGAAGCTCTTTTAACTGTTTTTTATCTATTTCCGAAGGAGCCTGCATCATGAAATCTCGGCCATCTCCTGTTTTTGGAAATGCGATTACTTCTCTGATATTGGGCTCGTTCCTTAAAATGGCGAGCAATCTTTCAAAGCCCCAAGCAATGCCTCCGTGCGGAGGTGCTCCAAATTTAAAAGCCTGCAACATATGTCCAAACTGTTCTTGAATATGATCTTTCTTGTATCCCATTATTTCAAAAACTTTTTCGAGAGCCTCTGGCCTATGGTTTCTTATAGAACCACCACCAATTTCAAATCCATTTAAAGCCACGTCATATTGAGTAGTTAAGATACTTTCAACATCTTTTTTGGCCATTAAATTTTCGGCAAATTCTTTTTTTGCTGCAGAAAATGGATTATGAGTAAATGTCCATTTTCCCTCATCGGTTTTTTCAAAAAATGGAAAATCTATTATCCAGCAAAAAGCCAACAAATTTTTGTCTCCCTTGTCCCCTCTTATGTCTGGTCTATCTGTGCCATATTTTTCAATTGCTTCCTTATAGGTTATTCTTGGAAAAGGAATTTGCTGTATTTTTTTCTCTGGAAAAAGATTTTGCACCAATGATATTAAAAGCCTTTCATTAAGTTCTATTACATCTTCTTCTGAAACAAAACTCATTTCCATGTCAAGTTGAGTAAACTCAGGCTGTCTATCACCTCTTGGATCCTCGTCTCGCAAACATCTTGCCATTTGAAAATATCTTTCAACGCCTGCAACCATTAGAAGTTGTTTATATTGTTGAGGTGATTGTGGTAAGGCATAAAACTGCCCCGCATGTACTCTGGACGGAACAACATAATCTCTGGCCCCCTCTGGGGTAGATTTTGTAAGAATTGGCGTATCAACTTCAATAAATCCCTCTTTATCCAAAAAACTCCTTATAAATTGTAACACCCTATGTCGCACAACAAGATTGCTCTTCATCCTCTCTCTGCGCAAATCAACATATCTGTATTTCATTCTTGTTTCTTCCCCTATTTCATAGCCATCTGTTTCAATAGATAATGGTAAAGTTTCGGCTTCTGATAAAATTTCCAAGCCCTCCACAGCCATCTCAATTTGTCCCGTTTCAATCTTATCATTTATCATATTCTCCGGCCTTTTTACTATTTGCCCGGACACCTCAATTACCCATTCGGGTCTAAGCTTTTCTGCTTTTTCATAAATCTCTTTATTCCACGGACCAAATACTACTTGTAACATTCCGCTTCGGTCGCGCAAATCAATAAACAAAATTTTCCCATGAGCTCTTCTTGTATTAACCCAACCTGAAAGTTTTAACTTTTCACCAGCATGTTTTGGCGCATCTGCTATTACAAATTTATTTTCCATTTTAATTTAATTTAATTTTTACAAAACCTCTGTTGCCTCTGCGAATTATCATATTATCTTTTAATCCAATTGGATTTTTCCAATCAGTCATCTTTTCTTCGTTGCCATCGACAATTACAACAATGCCTCCGCCTTCAACCAATCTTTTTGCCTCATTTTTTGATGGAGCCAATTTTGCGTCGCACAATAAATCTAACACTGGATAGTCTTTTTTGTCGGTTTCAAAAATTGGCATATCTGTTGGCAGTTCTTTATCGCGGTGCACTTTATTAAATTCCGCCTCAGCATTTTGGGCGGCCAATTCCCCATGATACATTTTTACAATTTCTTTGGCCAGTGCCGCCTTTTGGTCTCTTGGGCTACCTTGACCGATGTCTTCAAGTTTAGCCATTGTACATAGCTCAAACCCTAAACCAATCAATTCGTCCGGCCAGCTCATTATTTTGCCAAACATATCTTTCGCATCGTCGTCCAAGTTTATCATGTTGCCCTCGGTTTTTCCCATTTTCTTGCCTGTCGGATCTGTTAAAAGTTTTGTTGTTAAAACGAACTTTTCCTTATTCTTCATCTTTCTCATCAAATTCCTGCCGGCCAACATATTAAATGTTTGGTCATTCCCTCCTATTTCCATATCCACATCCATTGCAACTGAGTCGTATGCCTGCAAAATCGGATACATAAATTCCTGAACTGTTATATCGTCGCCAGCTTTTATTCTTTCTTGAAACATATCCCTTTCCAATAATCTCGCAACCGTAAAATACGATGCTATAGAAAGCAATTCTGTTGGCTTTAGTTTATTAGTCCAAGCTCCATTAGACAAAAATTTTGTCTTTTTTAAATCTAAAATTTTGCCAATCAGTTTTTTATAATTTTTAGCATTCTCTAAAACTTCTTTTTTTGTGAGAGGTTTTCTTGTCTTGTATTTTCCGGTCGGGTCGCCGATTGTAGCAGTAAAATCTCCAAGCAACACAATAACTTGGTGACCCAAGTTTTGCAGTTGACGCAACTTAATCAGGGGCCCGGCGTGACCTATGTGCAACTTACCCGTTGGATCAATGCCCAAATAAATTCTTAATTTTTTACCCGAAGCCAAAACTTTTTCCAGCTCTTCTTTGCTAGGATAAATATTTTCAACTCCGCGGGTTAAAACTTCTTTCATTTTTTGTTCCATGTTTATTATTAGATAATATCAGCTTTTAGGCTAAAAATAAAGTATATATTAGCTATTGACAAATATATTAAAAGTGAGATAATTATATACGTACCCCCTACTATCGTAATAAGGGAAAACAGCACCTTTCAAACCTGCTTACCTGGGCCAGGAGGACCCAAAAGGAGCAGACGTATTTTATTTTTTTAGAAAGACAAGGAAAGGACAAGTCTACTATCATGACCGTAATGACTGAAGCCAATGGTAACGGCAAAACCGCCGTTATTAACGAACTCCCCAACCAGTGCTTAGGTATCCGATCTGGAGTACGTTGCTCCGTCAGACTCCCCAGGGGTTCACATGTTTGTCCGACCTGCCAAGGTCGGATCAATCGTGGCGGCAAATTTGACAACGCCATGGGAACGAGCGGCAATTACCGTCGTGGCAATCTCTTGACTGGTCAAGCTGATTTCAGCAACGATTAACCCCGGCTTCTAGCCCTCCCCTCAAACAATCACCTCCAACCAAAACCCCGACAAGCGCATCTGCGTTTGCCGGGGTGTTTTTTTAATTTAAATACGTAAAATATTAAAACTCGTCTACGAGTTTATAAATATCTCCCGCTCCCATTACCAGTAACACATCGCCTTTTTGCATGTTTTGTTTTAGATATTCGGTAATGTTTTGCAATTCTAAATAAATTACCGAATCTTTTACCACCTTATCAACGATTTTTTTTGAGCTGACATCTTGAGAAATTTCTTTTACTTCCCTGCCGGCCACATCGTAAATATCAGTAATAATTGTTTTGTCTATTGGAGCTGCCTTGAAGGTTTTAACAAAGTCATCAAACAAATAATATGTCCTTTGGTATTGATGGGGCTGAAATACGCACCAAATTTTTTTGGCTTCATATTTTTCACGAGCGGCTTTTAATGTGGCGGCTACTTCGTTTGGATGATGCCCATAATCAGAGACAACAATGATTTCTTTATTTTCGGCAAAGCCCTGTTTTACCTCAAACCTTCTCCAGGTGCCTTTGAATTCCGCAAGGCTTTCCAAGATTATTTTTTCGTCAATGTCCAAAATATTTCCAACTTCAAAGGCTTGTGATGCATTTAATTCATTGTGCTCACCTGGCACCTGCAACAAATTTTTTATTTTTATATTTATGGGTATGTTTTCTATCAGGTGGCCACCTGATGGCAATTTATCCGCAAAATCTTTGAAAGCCTTTTTTACATTTTCAAAAGTTTTGAAATAATCAAGATGTTCCTTATCAACATTTGTTATCACAATTATTGCAGGCGTATAATGCAAAAAGGATGAATCATATTCGCAGGCTTCTATAACCAAATATTTTGATTTGCCCTCCCTGAAATTACTGTCGCCAAATTCTTTTACTTTCGTGCCGATAATCACGGTTGGGTCCAAGCCGGCCCTTTCCATCATAAGGCCAATCATTGCTGTTGTTGTGCTTTTGCCGTGCGAGCCTGAAACTGCAATTGTATAAAATTCTTTTGTTAAATCGCCCAGGGCTTCTGGGTAGCTTTGCGTTTTAATTCCCAAATCTTTTGCGGCTTTATATTCTGGATTTGTTGCTCCGACCGCCGGGCTATGCACCACCAAATCAATGTCTTTTGAAATATTGCTTGCCGAATTGCCTTCAAAAATTTTAACTCCTTTTTTGGCAACCATGTCTGTGATTTCGCTCATAACTAAATCAGACCCCGAAACCTCGTGTCCTTTTGCCAGATAATATTGCGCCAAAGCGCTTGTCCCTATTCCGCCTATACCGATAAAATGTATTTTCATTCGTTAGTTTTTTAATTCACAACTTTCCAATACAGAATAAACGGGCCCTCCCCTTTTTAACTCACTCTCCATAACCTCTATTGTTTCAACAAAAAATTCCAAATCAATATTTTCTGCAATCTCGGGAATTTCCTCTTGGTCTAAATTTTTCAGCTCCCATTCTGAAATTCTTGCCAAAGTAATATGCGGAGTAAAAATTTCTTCTTTCCTCTGCAAATCGTTTTTTAAGTCCGCCAGCTCTTTTGATTTCTCGCCCAAAGCCCAAATAAATTTCGGAGTTTTGTTTGGTGGCCCATAAATCACTTTATTTAACTTAACAGAAAATGCTTTATGCCTTTTTGCTATTTGGGCCGTTTCTTTGCAAACCTCGGCAATTTCTTCGTCGGTAATATATCCCAAAAATTCCAAAGTGATATGCAAATTATCTTTAGCAGTCCACTTGGCGGGCAGCTCCGGATATTTGTCATAATACTTTGCCAGTGCTTTTTTAATATCCGGCGGTAAATTGATAGCAATAAAAACTCGATGTCTCTTTTCCATAATTAGCTTACTTTATCAAATTTTTGATGATTTTTCCACTATTTATATATTTTGGCAGACTAAAACTCTAAATTTATTATATAAAAGTTATAGACGCCTGACATTTATTAGCCTATATAAAAAATGCCCCGCTCTGCAATTGCTTGCATCACGGGGCCTGTTGATCAAGTCCAAAGGATTGAAATATAAGGGCATTAGCCCAAATCGTTCAAGTCCCAAGAACTCAGCTACTTGCACGGGAGCCGCCAACGAACCAGCCGTCACGCCAGCCGTCCTCAATGCGGTCGCAGTCCACGATGCGTCCGCCGTCCCAGCTGCTGAAGTCGAGACAGCAAAAGTTTCCGTTCTCGTCTTGCCATTGGGTGCCGTTGGGATGAGTGTCTGCGAAAGAGGAATCCTGTTCGTTGGCCGTGGCCAAGGCTTGCGGGTCTGGCGTCAAGCCATTCTCCGTTATGAGATTTTGCACATCCTGCACGGATGTGAACTTCTTAAGCGGAAAGAGCACGACCTCTACCCACTCTTCATCCTGTCCCGTGTAATTGACGCGGGGAGCCGCAGATAGCACATCGCCGTTGACGTACTGGATGGCATCAACCGCCCCCTTTACGGTTCGGTTACGCTTGACGAGGACGCGGCGGACGATCATCTCGGCATTGGCCTCCACGTGCTTGCGGAGTACAACAACCATCTCGTCAATCACCTTGCTGTTGGGGGCGGCAAGCACAGCTTGCACGCCATCCTTAGACAACCCCGACTCGCGCAGTTTAGTGGCGAGGCGGTCATTGATCTGTCCGATCTGGCCATTGGTGATGGCAACGGACTGGGTCTTGGCAGTAGCCATTGCGTAGTCCCTTTAAAAAAGAGCTCTAAGGTTTTGCCAAAGTGGCAATTTACCTTTTAATCGCCACAACGACTTAGTATAGCCATATATATTTATAATAGCATATTTTATACATATTGTCAATGGTTTCATGCTTCCCAATTTATGATAATATAAAAGTGAAATGAACAAGGAAATCGCCAAGATTTTTAGAGAAATGGCAGAGTTGCTGGACATAAACGGAGAAAAAATCTCTCAAAGGCTTTTTGCCTACAAAAAGGCGGCCAGCTACTTGGAAAATTTACAGCAAGATGTTGGCGATATATATAGAGAGCAAGGATTTAAAGGCCTTTTGGTCCCCCGCACCATTGGAGAAAAAAATGCAAAGAAAATAGAAGAATATATATTAAAAGGGAAAATAAAGGAATACGAAGAATTAAAAGAGGAAACTGCCATACGCCAAGTAGTCACGCACTTCTTTAAATCAAAAGGATTGGGGTTGCAGGAACTCAAAAAAAGTGCTAAAATACGAAAAATTGTTTACTCTCGCTACACCAAGCCTGCAAAGCAGTTGCTTGATTTGGCGGGTGGGATTGAACAGGCAAAGACTGCAATTGATAAGGTCGCCACTTGGGCAAATTCAAGAAAGCTAGACTACACCATTGAGACCGTATTTAAGAAATGGCTTGAACTGGACAGATTAAAGCCAAAAGAAGTTGTTAAAAAACCATTTTACAAAGGCCTGCCAATGGTCTACAACGAACAGAAAAAGAAATGGTTTGTAATAAAAGACGGCGAATGGCTTGAATTTGCCGATAAAGAAAACACCATTGAGTGGAAAATTATTGAATAAAAAATAAAATGCTTACACACACAGATTTAAAAAAAGGCGCAGAATTTATTTATCAAGATCAACCTTGGGTGGTTTTAGAATCTTCTCTTTTAAAAATGGCTCAACGCAGACCAGTAATGCAAACAAAAATGAGAAATTTAATAGACGGCAAGGTTTTGCAAACCAACTTCCAGCAGGGCGATGTTTTTGAAGAAGCCGATTTGCAAAAGCACGAAATAAAATATCTTTATAATTCCAAGGGAGAATTTTGGTTTTGTGAAATAAACGATCCGGCAAAAAGATTTTCGTTTACAGAGGCTCAAATCGGATCTCAAGCCAAATATTTAAAACCAAATCAAATTGTTGTTGGCGAAGTTTTTGATGAAAAAATAATTAACTTTAAACTACCAATTAAGGTGGAATTAAAAATTAAAGAGTCCGCCCCAGGAGTTAAAGGTGACAGAGCTCAGGGTGGAACAAAGGAGGCAATTTTAGAGTCAGGAGCCGTAATCCAAGTGCCATTATTTATAGAACAGGGCGATACCATTGAAATAAACACTGAAAGCGGTGAATATGTAAGAAGGGTGTAGCATAACTTTTAAAATCCCGCCTTCTGGTGGGATTTTTTAATATGCACCTGTTGACATTTTATTATTATGATGATAGTATCTAATATTGTTTTTAAATAGAAATCTACGGGCTAACGCCCGTAGTACTTACAGAGTAAGTACTACTATTTTTCATAAAAATAATATTTTTATGAAAAATAGATTTATGTTATTTCCTAAGTTCTGCTTAGCATAACTTAGGGCCTGCTCTGTATCTGCGAGCTTACGCTCGTAGCATTATCGCAAGAAATAATAATATACTATAAAAATGAATAAAAAAGTTATATTAAAGCCCGTTATATTAGTAACAATAGTTATTGTTTGCGTTTTTGGCATATTATCTATTGCTAATGCCGCAGGAACGGTCACCCTATCTCAGATAAGCAACGTTACTGTAACATTTAACGATTCTATCGCAAGTTGCAATAATTCTTTTGGAGTATCAAGCCCAATTTCCAAATCTCTTGGAACGGGAAAAGGAACTGCCAAAGGCACACAATTCAGCTTGGGTCAGCTTCCATCAGGAGAAGTTGTTTTCTATATTACATGTAACGGAAAAACTTATTATTCAGGGTCTGCATCAAGAAATGGCGATGGATTTGATCATGCTAATGTAACCAGCCTCTCATCTAATAGTTGGAATGTTAACTTCGAAGATCAATGGGGTGGCGGAGACAGGGATTATAATGATATAATGCTAACGGTTACAGCAACAGCTGCATGCACATCCCATTCCACAAAACAGTGTTCGGGCACCGCAGTGTATTGGTACAATTCTTGTGGAACAAAGGAGGATTTGTATCAGCAGTGTACATCTTCTCAAGTATGTCAGAATGCCCAATGTGT
>Ga0265297_10002445_pt1 | contig 37789 bp, 32 predicted proteins | sample Munlanlwell13791_FD_192502 | JGI IMG/M metagenome (GOLD analysis project Ga0265297, IMG submission 192502) | Leachate microbial communities from a municipal landfill in Southern Ontario, Canada - Leachate well 137-91 | ecosystem: Engineered > Solid waste > Landfill > Unclassified | place...
TACAAAGCCCTTTTCTATAACCCATCATTGATGATCAGCCGCTTGCATTTACTCAACCCCCAAATTCACCCCATTTTTGCCCCTTTTTTACTGTTAGAGCTGCAACTTGGGTTAATATCCATAGAAAGGTTTTTTTTATTTTTTGTGAATTCTTCGTCATGAGATCAATAATTCATCGCCTGCGGCTGAATGTAAAATGTTGAAATATTACAGGAATGGTTTGCGGCCTTACGCCAAACTCAGGTTATTAATGTATTGATAATATTTATTTAACATTATGCTTAAAAGCATAATGTAGTTTTGTATTTTAAATAAAAGCCATGAATGAAATTGAAAATCTGTTTGCTAAAATTGACTGCTGGCTTGATGATTTAATCAGTATGGGTTTATCATATGAGGACGCAGGACAGTATGAAAAAGCAATGGATATTTATAAAAAAGGGTTGGAAAAAGCAGAAAAAGCAAAGTTAGACATTTCGGTAACAATGCTTGGGTTATTGGACTAAAAAATTGCTACACCGATTAATGTACTCGGCTTGCTAGCCGTGTGTTACCACTAGTTAATTCTTCTTTATAGTATATTTTCCTTCTTTAATCATTGTTACACTCCAATCATCATTAAGAAATAAATTATAATCAACCTCTCTTATCTCTCCTGCTTTTTTAGAATTTGGGGCGGGAAGTATAAAAAACTGCCAATCATTGGAACGCAAAATTCCATTTTTCACTTCTGCAATTCCCCATTCTCCAGTCAGTCTCATTGTTTTATAAACAACGCCCTCTCCTATAGATGTTAATTTTTCCTGTGGGTTAAAGCTCATTTGCAGATTATTGTTTTTTATAATGAGTACATCTTTTTCCAGGAATTTTCGTTTGTATTCAATAATAAGTTGTTTTTGATATTCAAATTTTTCTGTTTCTCTTTTCACAAAAGAATCAGCACCATATTGATCAATAATTTTTGCAACTTCATTTTTAAGCAATATTGTATCTGACGAGATTTTATTATCAATGACTTGACTGCCAATTTCAGGCAGGCTTTTCCCTTTTTTAACATCATTAAGCCAGTTGTTTTTAAGTTCATCAAATAATAATCCATAGGCCGGCCCTGTCAGATATGGAAATGAGTTTGCCAAGCCTTCTTTATCCATCGATAGTCCTAATTGCGTGGCTACAATTTTTGGCAAAAGTTTTTTGTCAATTCCACACAACTTAAATCCAGTGTATTCGGCCATCCCTTCATGCAACTCAAATATATTTTCATTGTTTCCGGGAAACAATAGTTGCCTGTACGTTCTGATGGTTAAACCATTTGTGAGATGTTTTTTTGCAACATCAGTTTGTTTGGCATTCAAGGCATTTGCAAGTGCTAAAAATTCCAGTTTTAGCAAAAGACCTCCCTGCAATTGGTCGAGGTGTGTGTTTTCGGTCATTACAGGCTTTATTCCTATTTTCTTTTGATTTCGATGCCAGCTTTCGTGAATAAGCAATTTATCTCTTGAATATTTGTCATTTTCGGAAAGAGCATCCCAATTCACCATTGTCCAACTTTTGCCATTCCATTCAAATGATGTGTTGGCAATATTTATATTATCCGCCAACTTCCCTATATATAAACCGTTTTTAGGGGTAAGTTCACCGTCATTATCAGGTTCGTTTGCAATTATCAACCGACTTTCCTGAAAGATAACCATAGTTGCACCAAATAGATTGAGGCCCCACAAATCTCCATTATCAAGTGTACATAAAGAATCTAATTCATTAAAATATGATTTTACCAACATCAATTTGGATACTTCTTGTCCTTTTAATGTCCCAAAATTCAGAATTCCTGTTAAAATACTTAGTAAAAATACTGTTTTCGTTTTCATTTACTGTCTTTTTTAATTAGCGGTAACGGCTGACGCTATGGCAAGTGCGGGAATAAATTGTTGCTCAACTGTCAGCCAGCACGAATGTATTTAAAGATTTCAAATGTTTCAACAAACACACATACCCGCATTTGCTATAGCGTTTGTTGGGCATAGTTATTTCCCTTTTCTTAATCCTTTGACAAGTCTGTAAATCAGATTTTCATATTTATTCCCAGTATAATTCTTATCTCTAACAAATTCAGTAAAGTCTAATGAGTTCAAATTTCTAAGTTCAGTAATGTTTTTCCAATATTCTTCCTGAATTTCTACGGGTCTGATATTATCTTTTTTTACTTTGAAAAGATAATTATCAATATGAATTGGAAATAACACATTATCCCAAATTAATTCTTGTTTTTTTCTTCCTTCAGTCAACTCAAAATGGCAAGCAGAACTTTTTAGCGAGTCTTTTGAAGCTATGAATAATACTCTGTCTTTGACTTTCACACTTTGCGACATTATCTCTTTCAAACTTTCACCTCCTACAGAATCTTTTTCCCATAGAAATGTCATTATTCCTTTGTCAATTAATTCGTTATTAATTTGTTGAGCGAATTCTTTATCTTTAAAACTATAGGAAATAAAAATTGACTGAAATTCTATTTTTGAAGTTAATCCGTGGATGTACTCTTTTATTGCTGGATTATGAATACCAAAAATATTTTCTAGCACTTTGATAGGCAAGTTGTCAGAATCAAGAATTGTTCGTAAATCGACAAAACTAAATTCCATACCAGAAGTAATATTTCCATCTATTAGAGTTTCCTTAGAAAATATACATGAGGTAAATTGATTTAATGAATGGGCGCAATTAGTAAATTTACTTTTTGAGAAATTAACCCTATCAAAACTCGATTCACTAATAATACAATCCTCGAAATTTAAAATCTCTGAATTCTCAGGCTTAATTGGTTCAATGTCGAGAAATGCTATATAACAATTACTGAAAAACAATTGTCTGTTCCAATTGCCCCTTATCACAAGATCTAAGATTTCACGACAATCTTTGAAAACAGAATCTTCAATTACTACATCGCATAATTCTAGTTCAGCAATTATACAATTGACAAATTGTGTTTTAATTAAATCACTTTCAAAGAATTTTGCCCATGTAAAAGAACATTTAGTAAAAATGCAATTATTAAATGTACAGGAAGTTATAAAAGAACTTGTAAATTCACAGTTTTCAAATTCACAGTTTTGGAATTCAGTTGATATGAATTGCCTTTTTGTTAAATCCAGATCTCTAAATCTCTTGTTGATAAGATGTAACATCTCCTCGCCAACAGAATAATTTGATTTAAAATAATTTGACCTAGCCAATGTTTCAGAAGGTGGTTGAAGCCACTTAAGAAATTGTTTATACGTTTTAATAACTGTCATTAATGGGGGTGTTTTAATAATTATGCCCAACAAATATTTAACCCCCATTATGGCGGTTATTTCGTAATTAGTTATTATTTTTTTCGCCTCAAATATATTAAAAATAATAAGCAAAATTTACTCATAGTCGGGTTAATTTGTGCCGGGTCAATTTTTATTTTTGTTTTTTACATACTATATGGTGTTGCTTTGCCTTCAGTGTCTGTTTATGCACCCTAATAGGTTGTTTAGCTGCCGACAGGCATGGTTTTTCATTCAGAATATGCTTTTGTTTATGTTTGCGGGGTGGTTTACCTGCCTTAGTATGCCACTTATTTGGTTTTAACAGGCGTTTCTTCGCCCGAAAAGGTAGCTTTTTCAGATTGAGATGTCATTATTTTGTTTTCTTATTAAATATCATCTTTAGTATATTTAAATACAGTTATAATAATATTGTTTTATTTATAGTAATACTATATGTATTTATATTAATATATTTATTTTTTATGTTAATTGTTAATCAATATTTATATATCAACTTACAATATTAGCTAATTAATATCTATTATTATTAAATTATTTTTATTTTTATAAATTAATTTATGAATACAGAATATTTATTTTCTATAAATGATTATTATTTAATAATAGTATATTTTTATTTATATTTAATAAATCTATATTCCTAAAAATGATATTTATTTAATATTAATAAAATATTTATAATTATTTATAAAACTATATTTACTAATTATGTAATTTTGTAAAAGAAAAATAATTAAAGAACTTCAACTCAAAATATCATGAAAAAAGGTAGCAATACCAATATCCTTAGGAACTATAAGATGTCTGACGCCGAATTGTGGAGAAAAAGTATGAACATTACGGTATCTCTCAAGATACATTTAGCTGAATTCAGAAAGTTTGACCCCTCTATTAATGAAACTTTCATTGCTGAGCTTGAAGAACTAACAATGAAAAAGGGGGCAGAGGAACTAACGCTATTTACTAACGTGGATGCGTCCCGGAAAATAGAAACTCAAAACCTGAATGCAATGCTTGTCGAAGGACGAAGCCTGTACCAAGGAGTGAAATACTATTTTAAAAAGACTTTTCCCGGGCAGAAAGGCATCTGGAACGAATTTGGCGCCAACGATTACCTGAAGTGTAGAAGTTCGCAACCTCTGATGGAACGGTTTTTGAAACAAATGGCTGTTGCAATGCAAAAATACCTGCCTCAACTGAAAGCCAAAGGTATGCAGGAATCTCTTCTCAACGAGGTATCGGCACTTGCTTCAAAAATTGGGGAGGGAAACGACAAACAGGAACTGAAGAAAAAAGAACGCCCTGCCATAACTCAATTTCATATTGAAAATAACAATAAACTATACGACAAGCTGATTCAGTTGAGTGAAGTAGCACGCTACATTTTTTACAATGATAAACAAACACGCGACAGGTTTAAAGTTTACAAAGGCATTCGCAGGAAAAAACGAAAGAAAAAAACAGAAACACCTGAAAATAATACTGACAGCCAGGTGTGAAACAGATAATACCAAATGCAAAATGTATGTTTTTAAACATATTTATTTAACCACTAAGGAAATAAAGGGCTTTTGAGTTTGTCTCAAATTTTTCAACCCATAATCTTACCCATCCGGCATTCGCCTGGTTTTAGTGAATTCGCTACACTCTCCTCTGTTTTAAGTAGAGAAATGGAGTGAAGCTATATACAACTCCACATTATAAATTGTAAAGAACCCCGGGTAGCGCCGGAATATCGCTTAGTTTCAATTACCACAAATTTTGTAGCCTCTTAATAGCTTAATTTTTTAACGCTTCCCCATTTTCTGATTCCGTACATTAACAAATTGTAAATTACCTAATCGTTAAATTTACATTTAGTTAATATTTGCTTAACAGATAGTTGTTTCTGGAATTTCATTTTTGCATCGTGGAAATATAAATTAATAAATAACACTAATTAAGATAGAAAATGAAAAAGATTGTACTAAGTGTAGCTATTATGATAGCTGTTTCCTTAGGGTTGTATGCGCAAAATAGCATTAACGATCCTTTTTTTGAACATGTTCCCTACTCCGGTGCTTTTGGTCAGCAGGATGACTGGACAGCAGGTTGGGCAAACTGGACGCCGCAAAATACCGTTTACCCTGCTACCAATGTAACTATCAGCGGCGAAATTACCCAAAACACCACCTGGACGGCAGGAAATACTTATTTGCTCCAGGGTTTTGTTTACGTAAACGATGGTGCTACCCTTACCATTGAACCGGGAACTGTTATCCGTGGCGACAAAGATTCCAAAGGTAGCCTTATCATTCGCCGTGGTGCCAAACTGATGGCTGAAGGTACCATTGACAACCCGATTGTTTTTACATCTAACCAACCTGCAGGAAATCGCTATTATGGCGATTGGGGCGGCGTTATCCTCTGCGGAAAAGCTACCATCAACCAATCCGGCGGCGAAGCCATCATCGAAGGTGGTCCTGATGCTACTTACGGCGGTGGAACCTCTCCTGATGATGCCGACAACTCAGGCAGTTTGAAATATGTTCGTATCGAATTCCCGGGTATTGCATTTGTTCCTGATAAGGAAATCAATGGTCTTACTTTTGGTGGCGCTGGTACTGGCACCTCAGCAGAATATATACAGGTTTCCTACAGTGGAGATGATTCTTACGAATGGTTTGGTGGAAAAGTGAATGTAAAACACCTGATTGCTTTCCGTGGCTGGGACGATGATTTTGATACCGATAATGGTTTTGGCGGGATGTTACAATTCTGTGTTGCTCTTCGCGACCCCGAAATTGCTGACCCGGGTTCAGGTTCCAATGGTTTTGAATCAGACAATGATGCCAATGGTAGTTCCAACACTCCAATTACCAGTCCTGTTTTTAGTAACATCAGCATCTTCGGACCCAAAGTGGACGCAACCACATCAATTAATACCAACTTCAAACGTGCAATGCACCTGCGTCGTAATACACAACTGAAAGTTTACAATTCCATTTTTACAGGCTTCCCTACCGGTTTGTTTATTGATGGTTCCGCAGCTCAGGCAAACGCAACTGCCGACGACCTTGTGGTTAAGAATACTGTTATTTCGGGGATGGGAACTTTTTTTGCTTCCGATTTCGAACGCAACTATTTCAAGACTTCTGATCTGAAAAATGACACTTTAGTCAACAATTCAGATTTGCATATTGCCGATCCATTCAATCTGGAAAGTCCCGATTTCCGTCCGTTGGCAGAATCTCCGGTAGCTAATAAATCTACCTGGGGTAGCGATGGTATCAACGAACTGAAAAAGTATGGACTCTCCGTTAATTTCTATCCCAATCCGGTGGATGCTTTAGGAAATTTTACATTGGAAATAAAAAATTCAGGTCGTATAATCATTAACTTATATAATATGAATGGCAGCATAATTCAGTGCATTTCGGATAAAATGATGAGCCAGGGAGTAAACAATATTTCTGTTAACCTGTCAGGTCTTCCTTCCGGAATGTATGTGGCTACCTGCACATCCGACAAAGGAACACAGATGATTAAAATTTTTAAAGATTAACATCATAGTGCAATTTGGTTTGAAGGCTGCCCCGGCATAGAGGTAGCCTTTTTTATTTTTTGAAAAAATGTTTTTTATACGCACCAAAACCCTGAAGGTTTTCCTGGATTCAAAACACAGGTGCTTTCACAAATTTTAATCCACTTTAAATACTGATTATTTATCCATAAATTAATTTTCAGGTAATGTATTCTTAATGTAAACATAATATTGTGAACCTACTTTTGTCTTAAACTTTAAAAAATATTAACGTGCGGAAAATTATCAAACTCTATCTTTATGCAATCGTATTTTTGGTCGTAAATGGGTCCATGCTTATGGCGCAGAACGGAATTATTACAGGAGTAGTAAAGGATTCAAAAAGTCATGAAACCATTGTTGGTGCAAACGTGATATTACAGGGGACAAGTACAGGTGCCTCCACCGATCTGGACGGTAAATTTACCATTTCCAACATAAAACCGGGCACATATAACATTGTAGTCTCTTATATTTCATATAAAACCAAGATAATAAACAAAGTAAAGATAGCAAAAGCTGCCAGTGTAGAATTAAACATTGATATAGAGGAAAACACTACCTCCTTGCAGGGAGTAACCATTACTGCTACCCGCAAAACCGGTAGCGAAGTATCGGTCATCAATTCAATAAGAAGCAGTAGTTTGGTGATTAATGGTATTTCCAGCCAGCAGATCAGCCGTTCGCAAGATAAAGACGCATCGGAAGTGGTACGCCGCATTCCGGGAATCACCATCATGAATAACCGCTTTGTGGTAGTGCGCGGATTAAGTCAGCGGTACAACAGCGTATTGATGAACAACACCTCCACTCCCAGTTCCGAAGCCGATATGCGGGCTTTTTCTTTTGATGTAATACCAAGTTCCCTCCTTGATAATATTTTGGTTTACAAAACCCCTGCGCCTGAATTGCCTGCCGATTTTGCCGGAGCTGCAATCAATGTATTTACAAAAAATGATGCAGACAAAAACTCCATTTCCGTTTCTTATTCCAACGCCTACCGTTCCGAGACCACCTTCAACGACTTTTATTCTTATAATATAGGCAAATACGACTGGTTAGGTTTTGATGATGGTTCCCGTTCGTTGCCTTCCGCTTTCCCGGATAATCTGAATGAACTGGGCTCTTCTGCCAAAGATAAGGCCAAACGCACGGAACTTGGGCGTGCATTTAATAAAGACTGGACTCCCACAAAGGGAACTGTAGCTACTGACCAGCGTTTCTCACTGGGTACTACTTCCCGATTTCTGCTTGGGAAAATTTCCGTAGGAAACATCACAGCGGTTAATTACAGTTATACAAATGACTACGACAAAGTGTTCCGTGCCAACTACCAGGTGTATGATACCATCGGTAACCACAGCGATACATCTTATTATTTTCATGATAAAAGATACACCACAACCGCAAAAACTGGAGTACTGCACAATTGGTCGTTTATTTTTGGTAACAACCAGAAAATTGAATTTCGGAATTTATTTAACCAGATAGGCACTTCAAAAGTTACTTTGCGGGACGGAGAAGACTTTTACAGCGGGCAAAAGATTCGTTCTTACGAAATGCGTTTCATGAGCCGTTCAACCTACTCAGGCCAACTTGGAGGCGAGCATAAGTTGAACAACGACAGAACCAAAATAGACTGGAACCTGGGATATTCCTACGCCAACCGCAAGGAACCGGATGTAAAACGTATGACTACCGTACTCAACGATGATCCGCAAAGCGAATATTACGGGCAATATGGAATAAACGTCTCTTTTTCCGCCTCTCCTGAGTTGCTTGGACGTTTGTTTGTTGATATGCACGAAAATATTTACACAGCCAATGCTAACATCAGTCATAAACTTATTTTCGGAGATTTTACTCCAGAACTAAAAGCAGGTTTTTACTATGAGAAAAAAAACAGGGAATTCAGCACCCGTAATATCGGCTATGCCGCTTCACGTTATTTCGACTGGATAAATGCTCCTTACCTGTCGGTAGATTCTGTTTTCTTAGATGAAAATATTAATGATTCTACAGGCATTCATATTGATGAAAAAACCAATGGTTCGGATTCGTACAAAGCAACCAATGAACTGATAGCAGCTTATGCAAGTTTTAAAATTCCTTTTACCGCCCGTATTTCTCTTTACACCGGAGTAAGAATGGAGCAAAACAAACAGACATTGAATAGTTATGCTTCGGATAACCCCAATACCAAGGTGAATGTAAATATAGATGAACTGCACTTCTTCCCATCGGCAAATCTTGCGTTTAACATAGACGAAAAAACCATCCTTCGTTTAGCTTATGGAATGACGATAAATCGTCCTGAATTTCGTGAGATTGCTCCTTTTTACTTTTATGATTTCGAACAAAAAGCCGGAATACGCGGAAATCCTGATCTGAAAAATGCTACTGTTCATAATATTGATCTACGTTACGAATATTATCCTACCAGCGGAGAAATAATTTCGCTTGCAGGTTTTTATAAAAAATTTAATGACCCCATTGAAGCTATACAGTATAATGCCGGTACCGGTTGGGACTACAAATATGAAAACGCCAAAAGTGCTACCAGCATAGGTGCAGAAATTGAAATCCGTAAATCCTTTGCCAAACTGGCACAGCAGGCAAATATGCTTCGTTTTATCAAAGATATAAGCGTGGTATTTAATGCGTCATGGATTTATACCGAAATGAAATTTGATCCTGAGAAATATTATGTTACGGATTCAAAAAGGGCTATGCAGGGGCAGTCACCCTACATCATTAACACTGGTTTGTACTACCAAAACGACAAAAACAAGCTCACGGCAAGTGTTTTGTATAATGTTATCGGGAAACGTATAAAATTAGTTGGTATGGATATGCCAAATACCTACGAAATGCCAAGAAACTCTCTTGATTTTAGTTTCACCAAAAACCTTGGTAAGAATCTGCAATTAAAAGGTGGAATTCAGGATATACTGAATGAAAAATATACCGAAAAGCAGTTTGCTCATTATACTTTAGACGGCAAATCCCACCAGAAAGAACAGGTAACTTTCAGCTATCGTCCCGGAACGTATTGTACATTAGGATTTGTACTGAACCTTTAATAAACACTATTTTTACACAAATATTCAACAATAAAACCTCATCTCAAATGAAAAAATCACTCATCCTGTTTTTTTTACTTTTTGTTACTAAAATAATCTTTGCCCAGGTACTCGAATACACAGATGGTAAATACTACAAGAATAATATGTTGTATAGTGGCACTTACAAAGAGTATTATGAGAATGGAACCCTAAAACTTGAACGTCCAATAAAAGATGGAGTTGAAGACGGGCTGGCTATCCAATATTATGAAAATGGCGAGAAAAAAGAGCAACAATCGTGGTTAAACGGGAAAAAGCATGGAACCTGGATTTCATGGGCTGAGAATCAACAAAAAATTGCCGAAGCATCATATAATAATGATAAAAAAAACGGCTATTGGTACATCTGGAACGAAGCCGGGATAAAACGTTACGAAATGTTTTACTCAGAAGGAGTAAAAGCTGGTGTATGGTACATGTGGGATGATAACGGAAAACTAATAATGGAACGGAAATATGGCAATTGATAACAACCCAACAGTTGCTATTTTCGTGTTACCAGGCTTAGACCTATATAGGTAATTACTCCGTTAAGAATCAGCAATTCAAATCCAAATTTGTAACCCTGGAATAACTGTTCGGAATATTCGCTCAGGAAATAGCAGATTATAGGCGAAGCAATTGCTATCCAAGGTACATATTTATCCTTTACCTGTTTTTTTGAAAATAAGCCAAACGCATACAAGCCAAGCAATGGTCCGTATGTGTAACCGGCAATGGTAAACAATTTATCAATTACCGCCCTGTCGTTAATCGCCCTGAAAATCACAATTACAGTAAGCAAAATCAAGGCAAAGGCAATATGCACGCCATAACGAATGCGGGTTCTTTTGCGTTCGGAAATATTTTTCCGCTTATCCAAACCAAGAAAATCAATGGTAAACGAAGTGGTGAGAGCAGTTAACGCACCATCGGCACTGGGATAAGCAGCCGAAATTAAACCTATCATAAATATCAATCCGGAAAAAGCACCTAAGTATTTCAGGGAAATAATCGGGAACAAATCATCCGAACGAACCGGTATTTCAATGCCTTTTGCATTGGAATACATGAAAAGTACTGCGCCAAGAAAAAGGAACATCAGGTTAATAAATATCAGCACAAAGCTGAAAGTAAGCATGTTTTTCTGAGCATCTTTTAAATTACGACAACTCAGGTTTTTTTGCATCATTTCCTGGTCAAGCCCGGTCATTGTTATGGTGATAAAAGCTCCGCTCAGAAATTGTTTTAAAAAATGTCGTTTATCATGCCAGTCGGTTACCAGTACCTTAGAATAATCGCTATCAGATACCGTTTGTATCAATCCGGAAAAAGAAAGGTGCAGCCCTTTCGAAATCACCACAATGGAAATAACAACTGCCGCTAACATAAATGTAGTTTGCAGGGTATCGGTCCAGATAATGGTTTTAATTCCTCCTTTAAAAGTATAAAGAATGATCAGGAAGATAAAAATGCCCACGCTCCAGCCAAAGGGAATACCCCAGGCATCAAAAATGAATATCTGCAAAACATTAACCACTAAAAACATCCGGAAAGAGGCTCCGATAACCCTCGAAAGCAGGAAAAAGAAAGCCCCGGTTTTGTACGACCAGAAGCCAAAACGCTGATCGAGGTAGGTATAAATGGAAGTTAAGTTAAGTTTGTAGTAAAGGGGAAGTAAAACGGTGGAGATAACGATATAACCTGCCAGATAGCCAAACACCACCATCATGTAGCTGAATTGTGTGCTCCCCACCCAGCCAGGCACCGACATAAAGGTTACCCCGGAAAGTGAAGCTCCGATCATCCCATAGGCAACTACATACCATGGAGATGCTTTATTTCCAATGTAAAACGATTGGGTGTTGGCTTTTCTGGCTGTCAGCCAGGTAATAAAAAATAAAAGAGCGGTATAAGCAATAAAAACACTAAAGATGAAAATCGGACTCAAAACGTAGCTATTTGTAATTGGTTATTAATTAGAATTGTTTTGTTGAAGTGCGTTTGCAAAATTGAGCAAATCAGAAAAATAGAAATCTGCCAGTTCCGGGTGAATACGAGCAATTTCCGGCTCCTCTCCTATTAAAACTGTTTTCATTTTTAATCGTTTACCAAAACGCAAGTCCGAAACAGAATCTCCAACCATGATGGAATTCCTGAAGTTTATTTCCGGGAATTCCTTTTTGGCTTTTAAACCCATACCGATGTTTGGTTTACGCATAAAACTTCCTGAATCGGCAAGTTCCGGGCAAAAATAAACCTGATCAATCCTTCCTCCGGATTTCTTAATTTCTGCAAGCATAAAATCATGAATAACCTTCAGATCAGATTCTTTCATCAAACCCTTGCCTATACCCTGCTGGTTGGTTACCACAAATATTCTCCCGAAGAACCGGGCAAAAACCTGCATGGCATCCAAAACACCGGGTAAAAAAACAAAGGTATCCGGAGATTTTACATAATCGCCCGGCAAGCGTCGGTTTATCACACCATCGCGGTCGAGAAATAAAGTCCAGTTATTGTTTATCTGTAAATTGTGTAAACTCATTTTGTGCACGTTGGTAATCTTCCGGGATTCCAATATCCAGGAAATAAGCTTCAAAAGGCATTGCAAAAATAGCTAATGCCTGGTAATACTTTTCGAAGAAATCCTTTTCAATGGAAAACCTGGCAGGCAAAGGTAGGCTAAAAAAAATGTTTTTCTCTATGAGATAAATCCCGCCATTGATAAACCCTTCACCTGAAGAAGTGTTCTTTTCCTTAAATCCAGTGATCATCCCGTTTTCATCTGTACAAACTGTTCCATAGCGGCTTACATCATTCACTTTACGAAGAGCCAGCGAAAAGGCACTTTCTTTTTGCAGGTGAAAATCCAGAAAGTCATTCAGATTAATCCGAAAGAGTGTATCCCCGTTCAGCACCAACACCTGCTCACTTTCGGCAAGTTTCATGGCATTTTTAATTCCGCCTCCGGTACCCAAAGGTTCCTTTTCAAAAGCATAATCCACTGGAATAGAATGCCATTGATCACCAAAATGTTTTTGAATGATTTCTGCCTTGTAACCCACAGAAAAAATAAACTTTTTAATTCCAAAGTTGCTTAAATAGTCCAACTGATATTCAAGAAATGGCTTTCCGTTTACCGGAGCCATAGACTTTGGAACCTCGGAAACTACACTTTGCAGGCGTGTTCCTAAACCTCCTGCTAAAATAACTGCCTCCAACGATTTGTTTTTTAATTATTTTTAGGAAAAATAGCGACTTCCACCAATTCGCAGATGATATGCCCCAACATAATATGTACTTCCTGAATACGTGGTGTATCCGTGGATGGAACATTCAGCAAAAAATCACAGGCATCTTTCATTTTTCCGCCGGTGAGCCCTGTCATAGCTACGGTAACCATTCCTTGTTTTTTAGCCATCTCCAATGCTTTCAATATGTTGGTAGAGTTACCTGAAGTAGAAATTCCAACCAGGACATCCCCCTTGCGGCCCTTTGCTTTTACCAGGCGGGCGTAAATTTCGTCGTAAGAATAATCATTGGCAACAGCGGTAAGGTATGAAGTGTTCACATGCAATGCTTCCGAAAACAGAGGATCACGATCGTAATAAAATCTTCCCGAGAATTCAGCAGCAAGGTGTTGCGCATCGGCAGCACTTCCCCCATTTCCACAAAAAAGAACTTTTCCATCGTTCTGAAAACAACGGATGATTTCCTGAGTAATCTTTTCCACTGTATCCAAAAGTATTTTATCTGCCAAAACCTGTTGTTTCAGCAAAACCGACTGTTGGATAATTTCTTGTATTCTATTCATAAACAACTATTTTCAAAATTTATTAAAATGAAGTATTTCTTCCATTTTCTTCCGGTTAAAATGAATTTCCGGAATCGTAGAGTTTAAAGGATAACCCAAAGGTAACAAAACCATAGGCTCAATATGCCTGGGCAACGCCATAACGTCGGCACATTTTTTACTGTCGAAATGACAAACCCAGCAGGTTCCTAACCCTAAAGAAGCAGCCATCAGGGTCATATGATCGGTTGCAATGGCTATGTCAATATCGCAATGGTCTTTGCCATCCTCCCTTTTCCAGGATATAGAGTGGCTTCCGGCAACTACTATTATCACAGGAGCTTTTTTTAGCCATTCACCTCTATAGCAACTGCAAAGAGCCATCTTTTGATTTTCTTCCTGTACTACAATAAAATGCCATGGTTGAAAATTGGCTGCCGACGGAGCTATTCTTGCGGCTTCCACTATTTGCATTAGTTTTTCTTCCTCAACCGGATTTGGGAGAAAATTTCTTACCGAATAACGGCTTTTTACCAATTCCAAAAAAGATTCCATAATCAGGTAAATTTATTCAGATAACAAAAACGCAGACGCTATATTGTCCATGTGGTAAGCCCATTGGAAACAAACTCATAGCGTTTACTTTGTCCGCCAAATTTATTCAAAGCATCAATAACTGCAAAACGGGTAATTCCGGGGCAGTAAAAAAACATGAAACCGCCGCCGCCAGCACCAGAAATTTTCCCTCCGGTAGCACCGGCGGCTATTGCCGTTTCATATATCTGATCAATAAAAGGATTGGTAATTTCTTCCGCCATCTGCTTTTTATATTGCCAACCGAAATCAAGAATTTTTCCGATAGTATCCAGTTCGCCTTTCAATATCGCTTCCTTCATTAGAATAGCCTGTTCCTTGAGCTTGTGCATTGCATTGATAGAAGTGGCATTTTTCTGCTTTACGTTTTTAATTTCCGCTTCGATGATCTTTGACGATAAACGGCTGGTTTCGGTATAATAAAGCACCAGATTGCGTTCCAGTTCATCCAGGTAAGTTTCTTTTATTCTAAGAGGGTTAACAATCACTTTATCTGAATTGTAAAACTCCATAAAGTTCACCCCTCCGAAAGTTGCGGCATACTGATCCTGTTTGCCACCAGCCATTTTTAAGTCCACACGTTCAATCTCATAAGCTAATTTGGCGATATCGTATTCACCCAAAGGCAAGTGCAGCCATTCGGTAAAGGCACCCAAAATAGCAACTACCAATGTAGAAGAAGTTCCCAAGCCTGAACCGGGAGGCGCATCTACATAGGTAGTTAGTTCAAAAGATAAAGGCTTATGTGTAAATTTCTTTACAATGCGGTTATAAATTCCTTTATGCAGGTCGAGTTTCCCATTTATCTCAAGAAATTCATCCGAATTCATTTCATAATATTCCTTTTTATCTGCTGCATGAAAAATAATTTTTCCATCATTTCTTGGTTGCAACGTTGCATAAGAATACATGCTTATGGTTGCATTAAGAATAGCTCCGCCATAAATTTCGGAATAAGGAGCAACATCCGTTCCGCCGCCTGCCAGACCTATCCTTAATGGTGCTTTACTTCTGATTATCATTTATTATATTTATATTTTTTGCAATTATCTATATAAAAAATACAAGCGGTTAATCTCGGATAATTATAAATTGGACAATTTATCAATCGTTTCTACCATTCGCTCCCATGAATACTTCTTCTTTTCCTCCTTTATATTTTCAATAAATTCCTTTTCTTTTTTACCCTCATAAAAATTTAATATCGCTTCAGCAATACTATTTTCATCCGGCTTCACAACGTATCCAACTTTACCATCGGGAACAAATTCTTTTAAACCTCCTACATCAGTAATAATCATAGGTTTATTAAAATGATAAGCAATTTGTGTTACACCACTTTGTGTAGCATGTTTATATGGTTGAACAATTATGTCTGAAGCACAAAAATAAGCATAAACTTCGCTATCCGGAATAAAATCTGTAGCTAAAATAACATTGTTTTGTAAATTATTTTTTTCAATAATGTCAAGATAAGGCTTAGAATCCGAATAAAATTCTCCTGCAATTATCAATTTAATTTTTTGATTTTTCAATAATACACTGATAAAAGCATTTAAAAGTAAATCTAAACCTTTATAATCCCGAATAAAACCAAAAAATAAAATATAATTAAAATTCTTATCCAAATTAAGTTTTTCCCTGGCAACATTCTTTTCAACTGCCTTTCCAAAATTATCATAAATTGGATGAGGACAAAACTGTTTTTCCTTCTTTTTATCAAAGGAATTCAGGTCATCCAATACTGATTTAGACATAGCAACAAAACCATCCACGCTATTTACCCAAAATTTAGCCAAAATCATGTCCCCGATCCTCTTTTCATGTGGAATGATGTTGTCGATAATGGATATAACTTTGGTATGCTTATTTTTACGTACTATTCTTGCAATGGTCCCAAAACAGGGAGCCATGAATGGTATCCAAAACTTAATTATTACAATATCAGGGCGCAGTTTTTTAAGTTCTCTTCCAATTTTTATCCAGTTAAATGGATTAATGGAGTTAATACAAATTTTAATATTAAGGTCATGTGGTGGTGGATCAGTAGAATACTGCGTTTTCCCGGGAAACAAGAAACTAGGATACTGAAGGCTGAAAGTATAAATATATGCCTCATCCCCTCTTTGTTGAAACTCCCTGATCAGCCTTTCGTTATAATTAGATAATCCTCCTCTTAAAGGGTAAGCCGAACCAACAAGTACTATTTTTCTTTTTTCAGACATGGCGGAAGTTTAGAAATCATTTTCCAGCCCAAGCGTTTCCTTCACATAATATTGGTTCCTGTCGGGAGCATTTCTTGATATTAATTCACCAAGAAAACCTGCCACAAACACTTGTGTGCCAAGAATCATTGCCAATATTCCAAAATAGAATAAAGGACGTTCGGTCATTTTATAACCTGCAAGAAAAAATTTTGCATAAGCCAGATAGGCTGCTATTGCAAAACCTATCAAAAATAAAAGAGTTCCTATTGATCCAAATAAGTGCATCGGTTTTTTGCCAAAGCGGGAAACAAATGCAATGGAAAGTAAATCCAGAAAACCATGAATAAACCTGCGCCAGCCATATTTGGTTACTCCAAATTTGCGTTTCTGATGTGAAACAACCTTCTCCCCTATTTTGGTAAATCCAGCCCACTTGGCAATCACAGGAATATAACGGTGCATTTCGCCATACACCTCAATGGTCTTCACCACCTCGTTTTTATAAGCCTTTAGTCCACAATTAAAGTCGTGCAACTTAATTTTTGTCATACACCGAACCGTACGGTTGTACAGTTTGGATGGGATACGTTTGCTCAGAGGGTCGTGTCGGCGCTTTTTCCAACCCGAAACCAAATCGTAATTGTCATCAGTAATCATACGAAATAATTCGGGAATTTCGTCAGGACTATCTTGCAAATCAGCATCCATAGTAATAACAACTTCTCCTGATGCAACTTCAAAACCTTTGTTCAAAGCAGCAGCTTTTCCATAATTTCGCCTAAATCGTATGCCTTTTACAGGATAACTTTGTGTTAATAAAGTACAAATAATTTCCCACGACTTGTCCTTGCTGCCATCGTCTATCATTATCATTTCGTACGAAAGATGATTTGCGACCATTACTTTTTCGATCCAGGCTGCAAGTTCAGGCAACGATTCTTGTTCGTTGTAAATAGGTATTATAATAGAAACATTCATTTACAGATACTTGTTGTTTATTTTAAAATACCTTCCCCCTGGTTAATTGTTTTCTACAAACCCTTCAAATGATTCGTCTTTCTTTTTCATAAAAATGGCAATGATCAGGGAAAAGATTATAGAAACAATTGTATTGCTCAAAAGGCTTAAAGATGCCATCCAAACAGGTGTAGTAAACTTCTTAGTCATTGCCATTGCAGAATCCAATTGTTGCTGTGGCCAATCCGGATATTTTTCAATTAATTTTTCTTCTGCCTGTTCAAGGATTTTATTAATTATTATCGGATCAACCCATTTGACTAAAATAAACGTAAAAACAGAGGCGATAGCACCAGCGATAATTCCAATATAAAAACCTGATAAAAAAGAGGTTCCATAACTAATAAAACCGCGTAAGTTTACATCTTTGTAATATTTAGTTCCCCATGCAATTCCGACAATAAAAATTACATAGGTAAGATATTGCAGTGGGCTTTTATTATCCATACCCAGCAGATAGATCAACGTACTTAGTAGTATTAAAGCAATACCGGTTAATGCTCCAAAAGTCAAAGAATTTAAAAACAAGGTTTTTTTGTTAGTTTCCATAGCAACGAGTTTTATTTTGGCAAAATAACAAAATTTTTAGATGAGATAAGCAGAATGAGATAAAAATAACTAACTTTGCAGCCGGGTAAGTCTTATACGACCAGCTCCCGCCCACCCCCCCAGGATCGGAAGATAGCAAGGGTAAGCGGTTGTAGCGGTGCGATATAAGTAGCTTACCCTTCTTTTTTCAAAATTTTCTCAAATTTAAATCACTATTTGTAAACCGTCGTAAGCCAATCTTACGTTTGCAGGAAGGTCTTTTTCTACTTCATCATGTAAACCCATTAGATGGCTAATATGGGTTAAATATGCCCGTTGGGGTTTAATCTCTTCTATTAAAGCAAGCGCTTCGTCCAAAGAGAAGTGCGAAATATGTTTTTCGCGCCGTAGTGCATTAACCACAAGTGTTTTTGTTCCGGTTAATTTTACTTTTTCCTCTTCTGAAATAAAATTTGCATCTGTGATGTATGAAAATCCATCAATACGGAACCCAAGAACATGCAAACGGTAATGCATCACTTCTACCGGAATGATCTGCAATTTTTGTATGTAAACTGGTTGATTGTACAGAGTATGCAAAGTAATCTGTGGAACACCCGGATACCTGTTTTTAGCGAAAGCATATGAAAATTCCCGTTTTATGGCTTCCTGCACTTCATTTCGCGCATAAACATCAACAGGGCTACGTTGCCGATAATTGTATGCCCTAACGTCGTCCAATCCTCCCAAATGGTCTTTGTGCGCATGGGTTATTAAAATAGCATCTACCTGTTTAACATTGGCACGCAACATTTGTTCCCGGAAATCAGGTCCGGTATCAATAATAATGGTTGTACCGTTTTCTTCAAGTAAAACCGAGGAACGTAGTCTTTTATCTTTTTCTGAAGCTGATTTACAAACCCTGCATTCGCAGGCTATTACGGGTACACCTTGCGATGTACCTGTTCCAAGAAATGTAATTTTCAAATTTTATATACTTTTGTCATGTGATTTTCGTCCGCAAAAGTAGTGTTTATGAAAAATAATTTTGAAAAAATCCCGGTAAAATCAATAACCACCAACGTGTTTTCAATGTGGGATGATGCATGGACATTGATTTCAGCCGGGAATATAGAGCATTTTAACAGTATGACAGCCAGTTGGGGAGGATTTGGGGTTTTGTGGAACAAAGAGATTGCCATAATTTTTATCCGTCCACAACGCTTTACCTATCAGTTTGCAAATCAATATGATTATTTTACGTTGAGTTTTTTTGATGAACAATATCGTGCAGTATTAGATTTTTGCGGATCTCATTCCGGGCGCAATGTGGATAAAACAAAAGAAATGGGTCTGCATACCTTTGCAACCCCGATGAGAAACGTAGGCTTTGAAGAGTCAGCTTTATTGCTGGAATGCAAGAAGATATATACTTTTGATTTGCTACCCGAAAAATTTATTGATCCGAATATTCAGAAAAATTATCCCAAGAATGATTACCATAGGGCATTTATCGGCGAAATTTTACATTGTTACCGGCATGTTTAAGGTTAAAATTCGTTAATACCTGTCTGTTTACAATAAATTATTATAATTTTACACCGCTTTCAACATCCTGTACAGATTGAGATGATTTGAGAGGTTTTTATTTTTTATTGCATACATGTGAAAATTATTGAAAGAGTTAAGACATATGCTTTCCGTCATTTTTTCGGAGAAGAACTGAATCGGCGCCATGTTAGTCGCAGCCGCCTAATGATCAATTTACCTCAGGCAAATTTTGTAGGAGTATTATTTGAATTTAATAATGAAGATGAGTACAATACAATTAGTACTTTTATGAAAAGCCTACAGGATGAGGGAAAACGGATACGTTCGGTGGGTTATTTTAATGGAAAAAAAATGCCACATTATTTCATGCAAAAACTGTCGAGTGACCTGATAATCCCTAAACAAGTGAATTGGTATGGAAAACCCACATCCGATTTTATTGAAGGTTTTTTACAGGAAGAATTTGATGTATTGATAGATTTTAGCAGAAGAAATATTTTGCCTCTGCAATATATAGCAGGATTATCTTCTGCAAACTTAAAAACAGGTTTGTACGGTCGTAACAATGCCATTTATTATGATATTATGCTGCATACATCACCTGAAGTCCCTTTAGATGAATATATTAATCAAATAAAACATTACTTAACTCTGTTAAATAACTAACCCATGTTAAAAAAATTTACAGGAACAGGAGTTGCATTAGTAACCCCTTTTCATAAGCACGGAACCGTTGATTTTTCCTCGCTCGAAAAATTAGTTGAACATTTGATTTCTAATGGTATAAATTACCTTGTAGTGTTAGGAACCACAGGAGAAACCGCCACATTATCATCGGACGAAAAAAATGCTGTTATTGATTTTGTAACAGACATCGTCGGAAAACGAGTACCGGTAGTTGTAGGAATGGGTGGTTATAATACACAGGAAATCATTAATAGAATGCACGATTTCAATTTTGAAAATGTTGACGCTATTCTATCGGTAACACCTTACTACAATAAACCGCAGACAAGAGGCTTGTATTTGCATTATAAAACCATTGCCGATTCCTGTCCTGTTCCGGTTATTTTATACAATGTTCCGGGACGTACGTGCGTAAACCTTACTGCCGAAACGGTGCTTACACTTGCCAATGAACACTCTAATATTATTGGTATAAAAGAGGCATCCGGCAATCTATCCCAAATCATGTATCTTATCAGGAATAAACCCAAAAATTTTCTTGTAATTTCAGGTGATGATAATCTTACTTTACCTATACTGGCTATGGGAGGAGATGGCGTAATTTCTGTGGTGGCTAATGCTTTTCCTGCTGAATTTAGCGAAATGGTTAATTGGGGATTAAAATCTAATATAATAAAAGCCAGAGAAATACATTACAAATTACAACCTTTTATGGAAGCAATATTTGCAGACGGAAATCCGGCAGGCATTAAAGCTGCACTTGAACTACTGGGAATTTGTCAGAACACCCTGCGGCTTCCTCTTGTTAAAGTAAATAAACAGGTTCATAATACTATAGATTCAATTTTAAACGATTTACTAAAATAATTTAACCCGATTATTCATGAAAAAAATCATTACCTTATTATTAATTATCTGTTTTTTTATCACAAAAAATGTGTTTTGCCAGGAAACCGTTGAAAAAATATTTCAGGGGAAAAAAGAAGTATATTTTCATTTTCCCATAACTTCCACAAATGAAATATCATATCTAACAAAAATCATTTCCATTGACAATGTAAAACAAAACACCATCTGGGCATATGCCAATAAAAAACAATTCTCAAAATTTATAAAATTAGGGTATAATTATACTATTTTACCTGCGCCCAGTTTGCTTTGCGAGCCTCATATGCTTGATAATATTGATGTTAAACAGCCCCTCGAATGGGATTTTTACCCCACATATACAGCTTATGAATCAATGATGTATCAATTCGAGCAGGAACATCCCGATATCTGCAAAATAATAACCATTGGTACACTCCCAAGCGGAAGAAAACTTTTGGCAGCAAAGATTACCGATAATCTCGATACAAACGAAGATGAACCGGAATTTTTGTACACATCGTCAATGCATGGTGATGAAACCACCGGTTATGTACTTATGCTTCATTTAATTGATTATTTATTAAATAATTATACATCTGATCCACGAATTACGAACATGGTAAACAACATGGAAATCTGGATTAATCCGCTTGCAAACCCTGATGGTACTTATGCTGGAGGAAACAGTACGGTTAACGGAGCAACCCGTTCAAATGATAATGGAGTTGACCTGAACAGAAATTATCCTGATTTTCAAAATGGTCTTCACCCAGATGGCGAGGAATGGCAACCCGAAACAATTTTATTTATGGACTTTGCATCTCAACATCATTTTGTTATGGGCGCAAACTTTCATGGTGGTGCTGAGGTTTTCAACTATCCATGGGATACCAAGTCTGAATTAACAGCCGATAACAACTGGTGGGTTTTTGTAGGCAGACAATTTGCTGATACTGTACATGAAAACGCTCCCAACGGTTACTTTGTTGATTTGGAAAATGGAATTACAAATGGCTATGCATGGTATGAAGTTGACGGAGGAAGACAGGATTATATGAATTTTTATCACAATTGCAGAGAAGTAACCATTGAACTTTCAAGCACAAAGCTATTAAATGCTTCCCAACTTCCCGCATACTGGAATTATGATTATCGTTCGTTCCTCAATTATATGGAGCAATCACTTTATGGAATCAGGGGTGTGGTTACTGATGCCGTTACTGGTCTTCCTGTTTGTGCTAAAGTATTTATCCCCGGGCATGATGATGATAGCTCCTTTGTTTATTCTTCAACAGAAAGTGGCGATTACCATCGTTTGATTAAAGCAGGAAGCTATAATCTTACGTTTTCAGCCCCCTGTTATGAATCTTTTGCGGTTAACAATATTTTTGTTAGTGATTTAAACACTACCATAGAAAACGTTCAACTTCAACCTATACCAGGATTATCTCCCTCATTTGAAGCTTCCAAAACTAATCTGGCAAATGGCGAAACTATTACTTTTTCCGACCATTCGTGTGGAAATCCCGTTTCCTGGTCATGGACATTCGAAGGAGGAAATCCGGCAAGTTCAACCGAACAAAACCCAGCCGTTATTTATTCAACCAATGGCACTTTTGATGTTACACTGGTTATTTCTGATGGCACAAATTCACAAACGTTGGTTAAGAACGATTATATAACCGTAGCAAATACCATTATAATGCAAAATGGAACAATAACCACCTGTTCGGGCAATTTCTATGACACTGGCGGCGAATCAGAAAGCTATAATAATAATGAAGATTATACCTTTACAATACTGCCCGTTACTGCTACCGGAAAGGTTAAAGCAGAATTTACTTCATTTGACGTTGAATACGATAATAGTTGTGATTACGACTGGCTAAAAATTTACAATGGGACATCGGTTTCCGCAGCTTTAATAGGAACCTTTTGCGGGACTAACAGCCCCGGAACTGTCGTAGCAACTAATGAACAAGGTGCTTTGACTTTTTCATTCCATTCCGATTATGGAGCTACGGGCAATGGCTGGTCTGCAATTTTGAGCTGCGACGATTCTATGGGCACTGGTGATGAAGTTCCTTCTTCTGTAAAAATTTATCCCAATCCCATAACTCAGGATAAACTGTACATCGAAGCTCCGTTTGTTATTAATTCCGTTCGTCTGTTGGATATTACGGGTAAAATTGTAGCTGCTGCAAATCCGGAAGCGATGAAAACACAGTTAAATGTTGCTTCGCTGTATTCAGGAATTTTTATTGTTGAAATAACTTCGGGAAATTTTAAAAATTTTAAAAAAATTCAGGTTATCAAATAAATAAAAAGCCGGAAATTTTCCGGCTTTTTTATATCCTCATACCACTGCTTAAACCAAAACGGAAAACAAGCATTAATGCAAAGCACAAAATCAAATATTTCCATTCAATTGTAAAAGTTTTTTTCCCCTCATCAAAATACATTTCGGGGAAGGAATGTTCACGGGAAAACATCGGTATAATGATAAATAAACCCGAAAAAAGTATACTAAAGTCATGCTGGGCATAACGTTCGATAAAACTACTAGGATTGTACGGAATTTTTAAAATGCTAACGATTGCTATTCCAAAAATCCAGGGTAAAAAAAACTGGTTCAGGATAAATGAAAGATGTTGCTGGGGGTACAGCATGTTATAATAAGTATTGGCTGAATAAAAACTAAGTTTTGAAATCATTAAACCGGTTATCAGAAGGAGGATTATTCCGGCAAGACCTACAAATAAAAGTGTGGAGTCATTCATATATAGCCACCGTTCCACATTTCCAAACCCCTGGTTTATAAAAGTGCCAGTAGCAATCGCACCTATCGAAAGTGCCATTCCATGAATAAAACCCCACAAAAAGAACATTTTTAGAATTCCATCAAAATGATACACCTTTAAGTATATAATGAGAAAAACAAGAGCCGTTGTCAATGCAATAAAAGGTCCAACAGAAAAGACGACTCTCACCTGATCAAACCACCATTCGGAAGGTGAAGCCAGAAAATCAAGTTTATAAAAATAAATAGCCGAATTTATGTTAAATGTCTTTGCGGCTATTGCCCCTGAAAGTTGCGTAATAAAATATAAAACAAGGTAAGAAATAATATAAAACAAGGTAGAGTTAACAATAATAATCCAACGGTTTTTACCTGTTTCAAATATTCGATTACGGTAAGGGGAGTGCATTGTTAAAATTTCGAAATATCGGGTATTCCATCAGCGGAATATTTAGCATTCTCAAGATTTTTCTTGATTTCAGAGTAGGCATTTATTGTATATTCCACATCTTCCTGTGTGTGTACGGCAGTAGGAATCAAACGAAGGAGAATTATTCCCTTGGGAACCACCGGATAGGTAACTACTGAACAAAAAATATTATAATTTTCGCGTAAATCAATAGTTATTTGAGTAGCTTCGGATACACCCCCGGACAAAAATACAGGTGTAACTGGCGATTGGGTATTGCCTATATTAAACCCTTTTGTTTTAAGTCCGTTTTGCAATGCGTTGACAATTTTCCACAACTGATTTTTTAGTTCGGGTTTCGTGCGCAGCAATTCCAGTCGTTTTAATGCTCCTATCACCATAGGCATAGGTAATGATTTTGCAAAAATTTGCGAACGCATATTGTGCTGGAGGTAATTGATTATTTTTTTATCAGAAGCAATAAATCCTCCTATTCCAGCCATAGCCTTGGCAAAAGTGGCAAAATAAAGGTCTATTCCGCTTTGAACACCAAAATGTTCACCTGTACCAGCGCCGGTTTTTCCCATTGTTCCAAAGCCATGTGCATCGTCAACAAGTAAACGAAAATTGTATTTTCTCTTCAACGCAACTATTTCATCCAGCTTACCCAAATCTCCCGACATACCGTAAACTCCTTCGGTAATCACCAGTATGCCCCCGCCAGTTTCCCATGCAAGGCGGGCAGCCCGTTGCAGTTGTTTTTCCATGTTTTCTATGTTGTTGTGGGGATAAACAAACCTTTTCCCAAGGTGCATTCTTAACCCGTCTATTATACAGGCATGTGCTTCTGAATCGTATACTACCACGTCTTTACGATCGAGCATGGAATCAATAACAGAAATCATACCCTGGTATCCGAAATTCATGAGGTATGATGACTCTTTACTTACAAATTCGGCAAGTTCTCTTTCCAATTGCTCATGGTAATCGGTTTGCCCTGACATCATTCTGGCACCCATTGGAGTAGCCAGCCCCCATTTTGCTGCGGCTTCAGCATCCACTTTACGCACTTCAGAATGATTAGCAAGTCCGAGATAATTGTTCAAACTCCAAATCAGTCGTTCTTTGCCACGAAAAATCATTCGGTTCGAAATTTCTCCTTCCAATTTTGGAAACATAAAATATCCATCTGCCTGTTGCGAAAACTGACCTAAAGGTCCTGGATTACCTAAAACTTTTTCAAAAATATCCACGTCGTAAAAATTAAGGGTTAATTAATGTGCAAAACTATAATTTCTATATTTTACCGGCAAGTTTTTTAACAGTAACCTGCAATAAAACTATTTAAAACGTTAGGTTTTAGAAAATAAGATTATTGGATATTGTATCCGCTTATTTTTTCAATACTTTTTGCCCAGCTACTCTTTTCCCGTTTACAAAAGCTACGATAAATGCATCGGGAACTTTTGAATGTTTTAATTGTTTGCAAAGCAGCTCAGCCTCTCTATAGCTGGTATAAACTCCGGCATAATACCTGTAATATCCCGCAGAGTATTCCTCAGAAATTTTTTCAGTAATTTCAAATTTTTCTATTATTATATGAAGTGGCATTTGCTCTTTAGCGGCAAGGATTTGTACCGCAAATAAAGTGCCATTGTAATTGTCAAGCCTTATTGCATTATCTGACAATATCTCTGACGGTATTTGCTTGGTTGGTTCTTTTTCTGTTTCCAGCTTCTTTGTAGCGGTTGGTTTGCCTGGGTTTCCAAACTCCATAAGTTGAGGAACATTGGATAAGTTTTGTCCCTTTTCAGATGAATATATCCTGTAAGTTCCGTTATTATTAATATTTTTATTATGTTTTAAGCTATTGAATCCCTGGCTTTCCGAAAAGCAGTACACCAACCCTACACCTAAAAACTGATACATATCATTATTTATTCCACCTTCGGTTATATCAACCTTGTCAGAATGTACCCACTGCTGTGTAGTTTCGAGAAAAAAATCCCAATTACTGTTTATTTTATATGCCATTCCCAAGCCATAACATAGAAAAGAACTTGTTACTCTTTTAGAAAAAATATTATTTGTTTCGCCCGAACTGCCTAATAAATATCCTGTTTTTGTATCTTTTAGGTCTGTCTGCCAACTTGATATTCCAAACCCTACGATAGGGTAAATCGTAAGTTTCCTTTCGTTTTCATACCCCCAAAAAAGTTTATTAAGATCAGCCGTAAAGTTTAAAGAAATATCAAAAATATTTCCTTTAACAGTTAAATCAGCAATATCATTATTTTTAAATTTCTTTTTTGAACTCTCCATTCCGCCACCTTTCATTTGTAAACGGGCATCAAAAAGTGGATGTAAATTTTTAGAAACGCCCAAAGTCCAGGCAAAACGGGTACCACCACTAAGTTTGCTAAAAAATATTTCGTCGTTAATGTCCCCATACAACTGGTTTCCCCCTATTCCGAAAAAGCCTGACCAGCCATTTTTGTACCAGTTATTTTTTGCAGTAGTTTTTGGAGTTTCGTAATCGTTAGCTGTATATTGCAAAATATCAGGTTGATTGGTTTTTCCCTTCCCTAATTCGCCATTTTTTTGAGCAAAACCCTGGAATGCAATTCCAAAAAAGAGAATAAAAATAACAACTCGACGGGGTATCTTCATAGGTAAACAGCTAAATAATTTTAATTATTTGCAATATTTTTTGATATAATCATCCGCTTCACCAACATTGAGTTCTTTTGCAGTTTGCCAGTCGTAACAAGCACCTTTTTTATCGTTCAGGAAAAATTTGGATACTCCTCTGTTAAAATAGCATCGTGCCCAATTGTTTAATAATTTATTTTCAGCGGGTTTAAAATGAATTGCCTGGTCGAAATCGTTTACGGCTCCGATATAATCGCCCAATTTATGCTTTGCATTAGCTCTCGTTGCAAAAAAAATATAATCATCTACATTAGGGTTCATAATAAAAGCCTTGTTAAAGTCGGCAACGGCGCCTATGTAATCCGCAGCACCGTATTCACGCATAGCTAAATCAAAATAGCCCTGATAATCCGTAGGGTGTGTAAGTTCACCCTGAGAAAAGGTAATAGAAGCTGCAGTACCCCAAAAATTTTTAAACGCATTAAAATCAGTTTCCCAAAAACTTGTCAGAAAATGCTTTTTTATTAAATCGGTACGCATATAGCTGTTTACAAGATAATTGCTTGAATAGCTTTTAATAAATTTGAAACGAATGTATTGCCTTCCTTTTTCTTCATGGGGCATCATGGCAATTATTAGGTTAGCGGGCGATTTGTAGTTGAGGTTGGCAGCACGAAAAGCCTGCGCAGAAATAATACCTTCAACATCCTTGTCATTATAATGGTCAATGCTGCCACTACAAACTGGGTTTAGGGCAACTGCAGTAGAAATATCATTGTCTTGTGAATCACCAAATGCGCCTTTAAGGTTAGCGGATAAAAACATATAGTAATCAAGGGTTTTAAAGGTAGTCCAATCTTGCTGAATGGAGGGAAAGCGATAGGTACCCTCCTGGTATTTTATAATTAAAATATTATAATTTTTATTGTTAATCGCTATTTCGCGCATTTCTAATTCATCAAAATTTTCCATTCCCATAGCTTTTTTCCCTTCAGGTGGTTTTTCGCCCTCGGGATCAGAATAGGGAATTTTATTCGTCGCAGATTTCCATTTTCCATTGCTCATCATTGCCCAGCCAGTAGCAGAAGTAATTCGTGCCTTAACCGGACTCAGCAAAGGCATGTTACTTTTTGAATCATTACCATCCTGAGCATAGCCACCTATGCAAAAGAGAAGCATTATTAGCAAAAGTCCAATTTTTCCCATTGGGCTAAATTTTAATTTATATTAATTATCAATAACATACACGGATGCATATAATATGCACAGTTTACTGCAAAATATTAAAAAACCGAACATAAAAGTAAAGTTTACTGAAGATTTTTATCATACGATTTTTCAAAGTTGTTAACGGGGTTTTCAACAGTTGTTTGTTGCAAATGCTTTTTTGTTTTTCAACAAATGTATGTAAATTTTGTTAATAGAGGAAACACAAAACTTTTATTATCATGAAGTCATTTATTTTATTATATTTTATGTTATCATTTTCAGCGATATCAGCACAAAATTTGAAAACTTTTCACCAGTTTTCCGTAAAAACAATTGATGGGGACTCAATTAGTCTATCTGTATTTAAGGGTAAAAAAGTATTGGTGGTAAATACTGCTTCAAGATGCGGATTTACACCTCAGTACAAAGAATTGGAAGAATTGTATGCCCAATATGGGGGAGATAAGTTTGTAATAGTAGGATTCCCCTCAAATAATTTCCTCAGCCAGGAACCGGGCAGTAATTCCGAAATAAAGGAATTCTGTAAAAAAAACTACGGAGTTAGCTTTCCCATGATGGAAAAGATTTCTGTAAAAGGGAAAAATATTCATCCATTGTATCAATGGCTTACCCAGAAGGAAGAAAATGGGGTAAGTGATGCAAAGGTGCAATGGAATTTTCAGAAATTTTTAATAGATGAAGACGGCAAATGGATAGGTGTTGTTGCTCCTTCGGAAAGTCCGAAATGTGATAAGATTATACAATGGCTTAACAACAAATAATTTTATTGATCGTAAATATCATATTATCAATTACTGATATTTCACATCAATAATTAGGTTATTCATATAAATAAAAAAAACTTTTGTTTTTAGCATCAACATTTTTTGTACGTTTGATTACATAAAAAACCACAGATATGGAAAGTATAAAAGGAACACAAACAGAAAAAAACCTGCTGAAAGCCTTTGCAGGTGAATCGCAAGCCTCAAACCGTTACACCTTTTTTGCTAAAAAAGCAAAAGAGGAAGGATACGAACAAATTGCAGCCATTTTTATTGAAACTGCTGCACAAGAGCAAACCCATGCCAAAATATTTTTCAAATTTCTGGAAGGAGGCCCGGTAGAAATAACCGCAACCTACCCTGCCGGTAAAATTGGCACAACAACCGAAAACCTGCTTGAAGCAGCCGAAGGTGAAAAAGAAGAGTGGACTATGTTGTACAAAGAGTTTGAAGAAGTAGCTTTAAAAGAAGGCTTTAAACAAATTGCTACAAAATTCAGACTAATACAGGTTGTTGAAAAACGACACGAAGAACGTTATCGTAAACTTTTAAAAAACATTGAAGAAGGCAATGTTTTTCAAAAGGAGAAAAAAGTAAAATGGGTTTGCCGCAAGTGCGGATATATTTATGAAAGCGAAAAAGCATTGAAAAACTGTCCTGCATGCGAACATCCCCAAGCATATTTTGAAGAAATTTCCGAAAATTATTAATGAAAGAAAAGAGGGAACTATCTAAAGAAAATATTCTTAACGATTTCAGGCTTGCCTGCGAAAGCAGGCAGGCAAGCCTTTTAGGTCGTCGCGAAGTACTTACCGGTAAAGCAAAGTTTGGCATCTTTGGTGACGGAAAGGAAGTTGCTCAGTTGGCTATGGCTAAGGTTTTTCAAAATGGCGACTGGCGATCGGGGTACTACCGCGACCAGACTTTCATGTTAGCGTCGGGGATGTTTACACTGGAAGAGTTTTTCGCCCAGTTATATGGAGATACCGACCTCTCTTTCAACCCATCCAATGGTGGAAGACTCATGAATAACCACTTTGCTTCCCGTAGCCTCGACGAAAAAGGAGACTGGAGGAATCTTATCGGGCAAAAAAATTCATCTGCCGATATCTCCCCTACCGCCGGGCAAATGCCCCGTTTGCTGGGGTTGGCATTGGCTTCAAAATTGTATCGAAATAACCCTGCACTACATTCATTTTCAGATTTTTCCATTAATGGAAACGAAGTAGCTTTTGGTACCATTGGCGATGCAAGTACCAGCGAAGGTCATTTCTGGGAAACTTTAAATGCAGCAGGAGTATTGCAAATACCTCTTGCAATATCCGTTTGGGACGACGGGTATGGAATCTCTGTTCCAATCAAGTACCAAACGACCAAAGAAAGTATTTCTGAATCATTGAAAGGTTTTCAACGTAAAAAAAACACAAACGGATTTCTGATTTTTACTGCTAAAGGCTGGGATTACCCTGCTTTATGTGCAATGTATGAAAAAGGAATAGCTATTTGCCGGAGGGAGCATGTACCTGTCCTGTTTCATGTTACCGAACTCACTCAACCCCAAGGACATTCTACAAGCGGTTCACACGAACGTTACAAGTCTGCCGAAAGACTGCAATGGGAAAAAGATTTCGATTGCATTTCGAAAATGAAATCATGGATATTAGAAAATTCCTATGTAACTGCCGAAATATTAGAGGAAATAGAAAAGCAAGCAATTGAAAAAGTTAAACTCGCCAGAAAAAAAGCATGGGATAATTTTAGCACTCCATTAAAGAATAAAAGAGACGAATTGCTGTCGCTGGTTAATCTCACATCTTGTAATTGTGCCAAAACAGCAAAAATTGATGCAATAAAACAGGATATTGTCCGCATGTCAGAACCTGTTCGCAAAGATATTATTTCTACAGCAAAAAAAATTCTACGGCTTATCTGCAACCAATGTAGTAATCCCTCCAACGGACTAAAAGATAGTGTAAGTCAGTGGATTAATTTACAAATGAAAGATGGTGCCCAACGTTACAATAGTTTTTTATACAGTCAAAGCCAGCAGGCAGCCCGCTTGGTAGAGAACATTAAACCGGAATATGACGAAACAACACCGGAGGTAACCGGGCGGGAAATCCTGCGCGATAACTTTGAATATATTTTTGCCAAATATCCTGAAACGATTATGTTTGGTGAAGATGTTGGCGTTATTGGCGGAGTAAATCAAACTACGGAAGGTTTACAGGAAAAATTTGGAGAAAATCGTATTTTCGATACAGGCATACGCGAAGCAACCATCATCGGGCAGGCTATCGGGCTTGCTATGCGGGGCATACGCCCTATAGCCGAGATACAATATTTTGACTATCTGCTGTACGGTTTACAGGTAATAAGCGACGACCTTGCGACGTTGCATTACCGCACCGTAGGAGGGCAAAAAGCACCTGTAATTATCAGTACCCGGGGACACCGGCTTGAAGGGATTTGGCATAGCGGTTCACCGCTAAGTATGGTTATTAATTCAATACGAGGGGTTAATGTATTGGTTCCTCGCGATATGACTCGTGCTGCCGGTTTTTATAATACCATGATGGCTTCCGACGAACCCGCTCTGATTATTGAACCCCTGAATGGCTATCGCCTTCGCGAAAAACGACCATCCAACATCGGTAAATTCCGCATTCCGGTAGGCGTGCCTGAAACTATAAGAAAAGGAAATGACGTTACTTTAGTTACTTATGGGTCATGTGTACGCATTGCACAAGATGCGGTCAACCAGTTACAGGATTTCCATATTGATGTTGAATTGATAGATGTTCAATCGTTACTCCCCTTCGATATCCACCATTCCATAGTTGAATCCCTGAAAAGAACAAACAAAATTGTGTTTTTTGATGAAGATGTACCCGGGGGAGCAACTGCTTACATGATGCAGAAAGTAATTGAAGAACAGAACGGGTATTTCTACCTTGATGCCCAACCGGTAACCTTAACAGCTAAGCAACACCGCCCGGCTTACAGCACTGATGGAGATTATTTCTCCAACCCCAATGCCGAAAATGTTTTTGAAACAGTGTATAACCTTATGCACGAATTCAATCCCACAAAATATCCTAAAATATTTTAAATATTTCAACTTTATTAAATACTAATGTAATTACATTTTTTATAAACAAACATTCTTAAAAATGAAAAAGTATCTATCCCTTATATCAAGTTTATTAATAACCATTGCAGTAATAATTGCCGCAGTAAATCTCGGAAATGCATGGAAACGGACACATAAAGGCAATGAAACCATTAGTGTAACAGGAAGTGCAAAAAGAGATTTTACATCCGACCTTATCGTTTGGAGAGGTTCTGTTTCAAAAAAAGCTCCGACACTTTTATTAGCATATTCTTCTATTAAAAATGATAATAAAATAATCAAAGACTACCTGCTTAAAAAAGGAGTAAAAAATTCGGAAATTGTATTTGAAGCTGTTAACATCGGGCGCGATTACAAAACTTCCTTTCGCCAGGATGGCACTTCCATTAACGAGCCCGATGGATATATTCTTAGTCAGAATTTCATGGTTAGCTCAAAAGAAGTGGAAAAAATCGGCGAAATTTCACGGAACATCAGCGAATTGATAGATATGGGTGTAGAATTGAATTCGCAAAATCCTGAATACTATTATACAAAGCTGGCTGAACTGAAAATTCAACTGATAGCTGAAGCCACCAAAGATGCCAAGATGCGGGCAGCCCAAATTGCAGAAAATGCAGGAGCAAAATTGGGCTACCTTCGCAAAGCTACCATGGGTATTTTCCAGATTACAGGACAAAATTCCAATGAAGATTTCTCTTATGGGGGAGCTTTTAATACCTGGAGTAAGGAAAAGTCGGCAACAATTACCATGCGTCTTGAATATGCAATTCGCTGATATTAATATTTTTTCTCAATAGTTCAATTACAGGGTAATCTCGGATCAACCAAAAAACATATGTGATTTAACAACTTTTATACAATTATTTTTTAATTTCTCGTTTTTAAGACTCACATTTGCATATTAAAGCAAAACACATATTTTATGACCTTTCTGATTATTTTAATCCTGGTTTTTTTATTTTTTCCTTTGTTTATCTGGAAAACTGCGGTACAGGCAAAACAAAATCCTTTGCTGCTTGCTATACCTTATTTTAACTACTTTATTTGGCTTAAAGTTATTAAAAAACCCTGGTGGTGGTTTATCTTTCTGTTAATACCTTTCCTGAATGCATTTATAGTGATGCTAATGCTGGTTGAAACTGCCAAATGTTACCGTAAATACGATTTAGGTCGCCAGGCATTAGCGGTTATAGTGCCTTATTTTTACATTCCTTACTTGGGTAGTAAAGAACAATACATTGACCCGGATAAGCGCGAAAAAATTAAAAAAACCGTAATTCGCGAATGGGTAGATGCTATAATCTTTGCTGTTATCGCAGCTACTATTATCCGGATGTTTCTGTTTGAAGCGTATACTATTCCCACTTCTTCGATGGAAAAATCATTGCTTATCGGCGATTTTTTGTTTGTAAGCAAAATAAGCTATGGACCTAAAACACCTAATACGCCCATTGCTTTTCCATTTGTTCATCACACACTCCCCTTAACAAAATATACCAAATCTTATTTGGAATGGTTAAAATTGCCCTATTACCGTTTTCCTGGAACAACATCCATACACCGTGGTAATGTGGTAGTTTTCAATTATCCTGATGGTGATACTGTTATCCTTGAAAGGCAAAATGAAAGCTATTACCAGGTGGTACGTGATGCTGAAAAAAGTTTCAGGGAAAATATGGGAAGCAGTTACGTTCCAGGTACAGGCTATAAAGCCGTTTGGGACACCTATCATGTAACCGCACGCCCGGTAGATAAACGCGAAAATTATATCAAAAGATGCGTCGCAATAGCCGGGGATACACTTGAAGTAAAAAACCAGATAGTTTATATTAACGGGAAGCCAGAAAATTACTTGGGAACAAAACAATTTAAATACATTGTTAAAACCGATGGAAGTCGGATCAACCCCAAAATGCTTGAGAAATTTGATATTACCGAAGAAATATACGAAGCCGGCGACGGAAACTTTTTGATGACCCTTACCAACGATGCCGTTAAAGCTTTTAAAAACCTTCCTAATGTTCTATCGGTCGAAAAATATTTACAACCTGCGGGCGAATGGGCATATTACATCTTTCCCTTCGACTCTACTTACAAATGGAATGTTGATTTTTATGGGCCGATTTATATCCCCAAAGCTGGTGTAACGGTTCCAATTACTACGAAAAACATTAGTCTGTACAGGCGAATCATAGAGGTATACGAGAATAATACACTGAAAATTGAAGGAAAGATTATTTACATCAATGGCAAGCCTGCTACTTCCTACACCTTTAAAATGGATTATTACTGGATGATGGGTGATAACCGGCACAACAGCGCCGACTCACGTTTTTGGGGTTTTGTGCCATACGATCACATTGTGGGTAAAGCGGTTTTTGTTTGGCTTTCACTCGACAAGAACAAATCTCTGTTTGGAGGTAAACTGAGGTGGAGCAAAATGCTAAGAACAATTCAATAATCTACAATTTATTTTTAATTACATTTGCAGCTATTAAAACATTCAACATGAAGAAAAATATCTTATTTATTTTTGCGGCAATTTTATTGCAATGCACTTTTACATTTGCCCAGAAGGGTGATAAAACCTTTAAAGGAATTATTACTTATGAAATCTCCTATCCTGAAAGCAATTACGACGCAGCTACCCTTGCACAATTACCTAAAATTGTGAAAACAACCATAGGAGAAACCCAAACCAAAGTAGAAATGAATACAGGGATGTATTCACAAACTACTTTTACCAATTCCGAAGCCATGACCGTGCAAACTCTTATGGATGTAATGGGGCAGAAATTCCTTATCAAACAAACTAAAGAAGAAATTGAAAAGGAAATAGCTAAAAACCCCAATCCGAAAATAGAAGTTGGGAATGAAACAAAAGAAATAGCAGGTTATACCTGTAAAAAAGCTACTATTACAACCATTGACCCTGAACAAGGCGACAAGGAAATAACCATAATAGCTTACTTCACCGAAGAACTGCGTAATGACAAAGCCAATTTTGAAGGTCATTTTCGCGGGCTTACCGGAATGCCACTCTCGTATCTCCTAGAAATGGGCGGAATGAAGATGCAATTTACGGCAACCACTGTTAAACAACAAAAGATAAGCGACAAAGATTTTGCGATACCCGAAGGTTACCAGGAAATAACACAGGAACAACTTCGCGAAATGTTTGGTGGAAACGGAGAATAACGGAAATTTATATCAAAAAAGGTTGCTCTGTTTGATAAAGGGCAACCTTTTTTGTTTTCTTTTTATCGTTTAGCAGATTATCTGCCCTTTATATCAGATGATTTATCGGCATTTTTCATTACTTTTCGTGGATTACCGGAATACGTAATATCACTGGCACCACTTGCTTTGATAGTAAGTTCACCTGTTGCATAAACTGATACATCCGACCCCCCGCTGGCATCTACAGTGCAATTTTTTATGCGTAAACCAGAGGCTTTAATATCGCAACCACCACTTGCAGTAAATGTACAATTTTCGGCTTCCCCGCTTAAAACCATATCACAGCCTCCACTGAGTTTACAATATAATTTACTTACATTACAAGTAATTTTTACATCACAGCCTCCGCTCAGGTCTGTTTGCAATGATGAGAAATTTAATTTTTGTTTCGATATAATATCGCAACCACCACTTGCTGTGATGGCATCCAGATTTTGAAAAGTACAATAAACCATCATTTTTTTTGCATTTTTGATGCTTTTATCCGAATATATACATAAAGTACCGTCTTTTACTTCCGTACGAATAAATTCAATCAGATTTTCATCCGCTTCAACCTGTAACTTTATTTCCTTTCCCTGAATAAGTTCAACATCTATTTCACCACTGACTTTTAAATCGTGAAATGATGTTACCAAACGGGTTTGCTTTACAACATTTCCGTTTCCTGTAATAAAATTGTCATTATCTACCGGTTTGGCGGATGATAAAACTGGCATAACAAATATTGCCGTTGCCAGCGAAAATACTTTAATTAAATTTTTCATGATTAATGTGTTTAAATTTTTTTTAAGACGGTTAATTTCTTTTAATGTTACAGCATAGTTGATTATTTCTATCTAAATATCAGAAATAATTATTAATAAGAAATTACAATACAATTATTTATATCATTTTATTAATTTTGACCCTACCAATTGCATTTTAATTATAAATTTGCAATTTAAATTTATTCTAAATTAATGACTCTTCTCGACCTTGAAACAGGCAAAAAAGGATTCATTACCAAAGTAAAAGGACGCGGAGCTTTTCGCAAACGCATCATGGAGATGGGTTTCCTTACCGGTAAAGAAATCACGGTGGTAAAAAAAGCACCCCTGCGTGACCCGGTAGAATACAATATTATGGGGTACAATGTTTCTTTACGTAACAGCGAAGCCGCCTTCATAGAAATTATTTCCGAAACAGAGTCAACTCAGGGTAAGAAACAACCCTCGGCAGAAAGTTTCAGCGGAGAATATGTTAAAAATCATTTATTACAATTTGATAAAGTTATAAATGTAGCCTTTGTCGGAAATCCAAACAGTGGGAAAACCACCATTTTTAACTATGCTTCCGGGGCAAAAGAAAGAGTAGGTAATTACAGCGGGGTTACCGTAGAAGCCAAAGATGCCCGTTTCCGGTTGCAGGATTATACCTTTAATGTAACCGACCTGCCTGGAACCTATTCTATTTCCGCTTACTCTCCCGAAGAACTTTTTGTAAGGGATTTTATCAGCCAGAATATGCCCGACGTGGTGGTGAATGTGGTTGATGCTTCTAACCTTGAACGTAACCTGTACCTTACCACCCAGTTAATTGATATGGATATTAAAGTGGTGGTAGCTTTGAATATGTACGACGAACTTACAAACAGCGGCAACAAGCTTAACCATAATTATTTAGGTAAATTGTTAGGGATTCCATTCGTACCCACCGTTGGCAGCCGTGGAAAAGGAATTGATGACCTGTTGCAAAAAATTATTGAAGTTCACGAAGACCGCGAAAAAACAGCACGGCATATTCACATCCACTATGGAAATGTTCTGGAAAACAGCATACGTAATATACAGGAACAGGTAAAAAAGCCCTGCAATCAACCTTTGATAGACACTATTTCATCGCGTTTTCTTGCTCTGAAACTTCTTGAAAAAGATAAGCAGACACAACATATTATTGAAAACTCCACGAATAATGCCGGAGAAATACTGAAAATTGCCGAAAAAGAAAGAAAACGCATAGTCAACGACCTGAATGAAGAGCCGGAAACGCTGATTACCGACGCCAAATACGGTTTTATTGCTGGTGCTTTGCGCGAAACACTGCAAACAAGCAGAGAAGCCAAGGTGAGCCGAAGTGAAATCATTGATATTTTCATCACACATAAAATATGGGGTATTCCCATTTTTATCGCTTTTATGTGGCTGACTTTTTATTTTACTTTTAGGTTGGGAATTTACCCCCAGCAATGGATAGAAGCTTCTGTTGATTATATTTCGGGTATATTGCAGCAATATATGCAGCCGGGTATGCTGAAGGATTTGTTTATACAGGGAATCATTA